>JAEEGF011284936.1_pt1 | contig 33987 bp, 27 predicted proteins | sample 9134171 | NCBI WGS metagenome assembly JAEEGF01 (sample SAMN16246542, study PRJNA631951) | gut metagenome | biome: gut microbiome; feature: rumen; material: AP-attached | host: Bos | place: Iran: Karaj | collected 2018-10
GGGGACGATGAAAGAGAATTTCATGGTTGTCTCATGTTGACGCGTGGCAGGGGATAGTAAGAGACACCGCGAAGAAGGGGGCCTCCCCAAGAGGTGACGACAGAGGCAATCCCTATATTTTGGCAGATGGTGAGGGTGTCGGTATTATAGTCACCGTGGGGAAGAGAAAAATGATGTATGGGGTGACCCAGCAGTTGTTCCAGATGGTGAAGAGAATTGGAAATCTCTTGTCTTTGTTGCTCGGGATTTAGATTGTCCAGATGGGGATGGGTGACGGTGTGTGCACCAATGGTGCAGAGTGGGTCGGCATCCAGTTGCCTCAGTTCGTCGGTACTGATGCCGAGCGATTGGTCGGGATACCACCACATGGGACTTTGATTGTTGATGAAGCCCGAGGTGACATAAACGGTGAACGGCACCCCGAGCCGTTTCAGCAATGGATAGGCGAGGGTATAGTTATCGTGGTAGCCATCATCGAAAGTGATGCAGACAAAACGTTGGGACTTGGAATTTGAAACTGGAAACGACATAATGTCGTCGATAGAGACGAACGTATACCCGTCTCTCCTGTATTCCATTATCTTTTGTTCTATCCAGTCGGGGGTTACCTCCAGTTCGCGTTGTGCGGGATTGTCACTCCGCTGTTCCACCACTCGGTGTAGCATCCAGATTTCGCCCACTGCAATATTCCTTCGCATGAGGCTTTTTAGCAGGAGTTTACTTTCGTACCGAAGTCCGGTGCGGAGAGCAATACCACTGGTGAGGTAACGCCAGTAGCGTGGTAGGGAATAGCCGTGGGAGAAATACCGCTCGACAATGGTGTTGTAGAGAGTAATCGTCAGGTGCTTCTTGAGACGTCTGCACAATGCTTTCTCTTCGAAATGTCCAACACTGCGATTCTGAGCCATCATCTTTTTGCAAAAAGCCTGGCGCTCACTGAGGTCTTTGAGGGAGGTTATCAGAGGTTCCATGAAGGCTCCGGTGTAGTATGCTTTCTCCTCCTCGCTGAAATCGGGACTCAGCCATTCCAGCATGTATAGTTGTACCTCGGTGACTTTTCGTCGCTGTATTTCGTGATGAACGGAACAAATCTGCTGGGGGTGCATACGGTAGCGGAAAAGGGTCTCCTGGAGGTTATAAATCTTGGTGACTCTTAGGCATTCGGCCCAGAATTGATAGTCTTCTGCAGGGAAAGCATCGGTACGGTAGCGCAGTCCATGGTTTCGGTAGAGACTCATGCGGAAGGTGGGGACGATAACGCTGCATTCGAAGAGCATATTGGATAGGCAATCTTCGTGCCGTTCGGGGAATCGCACCTGTGTGGCTGTTGTGCCAAATCGCTCGAATCCAGCGCTGCAGATACCGATGTCGGGGTGCGTGTCGAGGATGCCTATTTCACGTTCCAGCCAGAAAGGTTCTGCGATGTCGTCACCATCCATGCGCGCAACATACTCGGTGTCAATCAGTGCCAGTCCCCGGTTGAGGTTTTCAGCAAGGCCTACGTTCTTCTCGTTCTGGACGATACGGATTCGCGGGTCATGAAAATTATGTACTATCTCGATGGTATTGTCAGTCGAGCAGTCGTCAATGACGAGCAGTTCGAAGTCGCGGTAGGTTTGTTGTAACACACTGTCAATAGCTTCCTTGACAAAAGGCGCTACATTGTAGGTGGGCATCAGAACAGTTACCTTGGCCATCGTTTGAGTCGATATAATGAATGCCAAAAGACGATGAATGGGTAGTGCCCCATCCGTTCCTTCACTTGACGTTTCACTTCGGAGTCGAAATCATATTGTTTCTCGTAGCGAGCCCAAAGACGACCCCATCCTCGGGCGTAATTTGAGACTTTAAGATTGCAATGCTTTATCATGTAATCCAACACTTCGGTACCCTCGAGGAAGGTGAGCCCACGGTGTTCGGCCTCGGAGGAGATGTTGGTGTTGTGTTGGCGGTAGTAACTGAGGGGTTCGTCGATCTCCACCACGGACCCTTGTTGCGCCAAGAGAATATAGAAAAACCAGTCACCGCAGAGCCGCATGTGTTCGTAACGGTGGCTTTCCGCAGGGAGGAATCTATCGCGCCGGAAGATACACTCGCTGACGTTGGCGATAGAATTATTGACGGCGAGTTTCTTGTGTATGAAGTGGAGCCCGTCGTAAACGTTTACGTGGTTGCTGTGAGGAGTGTCCCAGAGTTTTGAGCTCCGAAGGTCGACCCACCAAGTGGCGGTGTAGGCTAATGAGCAGTCGGATACTTTGTCAACCTCTGTCATCAGTCGCTTTAAGAAGGTGTCATCGGCGTAATCGTCGCTTTCTGCTATCCAAATCCATTCTCCTTTGGCGAGGGTAATTCCCTTGTTCCACTGGAGGAAAGCACTGCCGCTATTGCTTTCGCCAAAGACGATATGGCTTACATGGGGGTTGTTGCGGTAGCGTTCCATGATGCTGCGACTGCCATCGGTGGAGCCGTCGTCAATAAGTATCAGCTCGAAGTCCTGAAAAGTCTGGCTCAGGATGCTCCCAATGCGCTGTTCGAGGAAGGGAGCGTGGTTATAGTTGGGTACTATGACGGAGACGGATGGCATTATTCAATGACCGTATGGGATAGTTGTAGATTGCGATAGAATTCATTGACGATAGTCTCTTCGTTTCTCAGGTATTCGATACCGTAGCGGTTTTCGATATTGTCTTTTGAGAGACGTTGGACGTAAAGTCTGTTCCTTTGAAGAACCTGTTCGATACCGAGGTTTTTATAGTGAAGGAGCTTGATGCCGGTATTGGTAGAAGTTTTTATTCTCCCCCAAGGATGACATTCGTGTGCGCCCGGTTTATAATTAATCTCTACAATGGCATGGGGGTCAAAAAGAATGCATTTGTCAAACATCGGGGCACGGAGGCCAGTGGATGTCTGACGGGGTAGGGGATTGTCCGTCTGATATTCGGGAGGATTCTCGTTGAACATATTGAAACCTATCGGTTGAACCACAGAGATATGTTGACGCTTTAATTTGGAGATTTCCTTCTTGATGTTAGGATGATAAAGGAATTCATCGATGTCGCAGACAATCACGTAGTCGGCATGTCCCCGCGACTTTTTCCAACAACTGTTTTTGATGTCGTTGTGGATATTGTCGCAGAAACCATCTGAGTCGAATTCGATGAGCGTGGTGTCGTCTCTGGAGAGGATGAGGTTGGCCGAGTTGTCGGTAGAGTGATTGTCGTAGATGGTGAAATGGTTGACAAAGGATTCATAATGTTGGAACATGAAGGGCAGCATGCGCTCCTCGTTCCAGCAGACGGCGTAGTAGTGGATGATGGGGCGGTTGATATGGTGGATTATTTTGTGAGCTTTCAGTCTGAGTAGGTAAAATAGGTTAAGAAAAAGGTGGGAATAGGTGTGGATGTTTTCGATGGATTTTGCCCTTAGCCATTTTAGACGAATGACTGACCAGAAGAGAAATAGATTGTGGGCACTCCAGCGGTATTTTCGTTGGTTGAGTGTGACGTAATTGTGCAGTGTCTGGAAGGCTCGTGATAGAAGTTCCCGTAGATATTGTCTTCTGGGATATGGGAGCTCTTTCCGGTATTGTAAGAGCCACATGGCATGAAACCAGAGGTCTTTGTATCTTTCGTTGGCGTAATGAACGATGGCTGTTTCAGATATCCCCAACTCAACAGCCCGTTGTATCACCATAGCATCGGTGATACTTGCTTCCAGACGCCTGTCGTTGAAACGATGGGTGATTGCGTTGGGGTTGTTCTGACGATAGATGTATTCTCCACCGGAGAACGCAACGTGTCGGCAATGGGAACACCAATCTCGTTGGGAATATTCGTCGCTATTAAAGGCTGCCAGAGGTACAGGATTCGATTTGATGATGTTGGTGCGCCAAAGGGCGAAACCGGGAATAGAATAATCCATCATGAGTTCGAAGGCTTCTTTCCCGGAAAGGAGAGGGGAGAGGTCGCCATGGACTCCTTGGTCGGTTTTCGATGGCTGTCCGTCGCCATAATACCATGTCAACGAGGGTATAACGGCATCGGCATCGGTTTCCTGCTGACGGCTGACGAGGTACTCCAGCGTGTCTGGCTTGAGTAGGTCGTCTTGCGACATATACAGGGTGAATTCACCTGTGAGATGAGGTAGGATATATTGCCAGGAGTGAGGAGCATCACCACCGTTTGGCTTTTGGAATACTTTGATGCGAGAATCTTTTGCAGCGTAGGATTGAAGTAGGGAGAAGGTGCTGTCGGACGAGCTATCATCGACGCAATAGAGTTCCCACGAACGGTATGACTGAGACAGGATGGAGTCCAGTGTTTCTGAGAGGAAGGGCTCTCCGTTGTATGTAGGAATGAAAATGTTTATCATTTCTTAGCCCGGATGATGCCCCGTCTGAAATAAGGTGGTGTGGGCATGTCGTACAAGTGAAAGAGCATATAGCCTTTTGAAAATTCGGACGTATAGCCAATGCTGTCGAAAAGGGCCTTTATCTCTTCGGCATCATGCTGGCGGTGGTATACTGCTGCTGCCATTTTGATGTTTTCTTTTCCTTTCAAAAAATCTAGAGCCGAGGTAATGACAGGCAATTCATATCCTTCTATGTCCATCTTGATGAAGGTCGGATGGTCAGCAGTCTCTGACAGAAGTGTTTTTAGTGACAAGTTGTAATCTGTATCAACGACTGAGACCCCTTTCTGAATCACCATTGTCTTCTCTTGCCATGGAGCGAAGGTATGGTGTAAGGGTTCTGTCCATTGAGGATCGTTCTCTACGATAATGACACGGGAGGCATTGTCTACTTGGTCCAGAGCGAACAACCCTTCTGCTGCACCAATGTCGAAAATCACATCCCCCTTCTCTACGTGTACAGTGGGTGACTGGTACTGGTGGGGGGCTTCAGAAGTGTCACCGATAGCTAGAATCTTTTCTGTCTGGATATAGTTCGAGTAGGTCTCCACTATGGCCTCCTCCGAGAAACTTGCCGGGAAATAGAGTTTCTTTTGATTGTGAACCACATATGGCAACCCAGCTGCAGTATCGAATCCGGACTGGATGGTGGAGATGGATTCGGTTGGATAGGGGAAGATACAGTAGGTTCCTTTCTGGCGCAGATAGTCCAACTCTTTCTGGAAGGCTGCTGCTTCTTGCTCATGACGAACATAGTAATCCAGTACCTTCAGGAAATAATATCTCTCTGTTATCTTTTGGTCCACGACAAACTCTTCGAGCATCGCGATTTTGTTCGTGTTCTCGTTGATACGTCTACGGATGTTTGTCGTAAAGAGTGCTCTGAGATTGACCAATAGGTTTTTGAAAGCGGAATCCTTCATGGCTACAAGTATGATAGTTTTGCCCGGAACATGATATGTCCCCACCCTGTATCCCATTGGGAGATGGCTGAGTCTTGTCGGTTGTTCATGTCTGCCTCTTCGATGGAGAAGGTGAGTTCGTTCGGGATATAGTCGAAATCGCGCTGTGCTGTCAGGTAATTGCCGATGCCTACGGAGAAGGCCAGGGAATACTGACCCGAGGCAAGATGGTGGTCGTATAGTTGGAAGAGCACCTTTTTCTGCTCTCCTTCACGGATGGAGAGGTGCTCGGTATTTGATACTGAGCCTATCGAAACCTCGTCCATGCCGAAAATGGTGGTGTTGATTCTGAAATTGGGAATATCGCGGTGTGCTTTCACTTCGAAAATAAACTCGATGGGCTCGTTGGAAGCGAAAGCGTTTTTGTCCTGAGCAAATCGAACCGATAGGAATTCAATCTCTTTTGAGTCATCTCCTCCCCGGAAAGAGAGTTGCTGTGGGGAATTTTTGAACGAGGAGCCGATATAGGTGTCGACAGCCTCGGTGGCCGAGCCTTTGAAAGTGATTTGACCTTGATCGAGGACTATGCCGCGCTGACAGAGTTTCCGAATGGAGGCCATGTTGTGGCTGACGAAGAGAACGGTGCGGCCTTCTCCCTGGCTGACATCTTGCATCTTCCCGATGGCTTTCTTTTGGAATTCGGCATCGCCTACGGCAAGGACTTCGTCCACTACCAGTATTTCTGGGTCGAGGTGGGCGGCAACAGCGAAGCCGAGCCGCACCATCATGCCGCTACTGTAGCGTTTAACAGGGGTGTCGAGGTAGCGCTCGCAGCCACTGAAGTCGACAATCTCATCCAGTTTCTTGGTAATCTCGGCTTTCGTCATGCCGAGGATGGCTCCGTTGAGATAGATATTCTCGCGGCCTGTCATCTCGGGATGGAATCCCGTACCTACTTCAAGCAGAGAGCCAATACGTCCGCGGGCGCGGATGCTACCGGTAGTGGGTGCGGTGACACGCGAGAGAATCTTCAGCAGGGTACTCTTACCGGCACCGTTTTTACCGATGATGCCCACCACATCGCCTTGCTCTACTTTGAAGTCGATGCCACGCAGCGCCCATACGTAGTCACTCTCACCACGTGTGCTGCGGTCGTTGGCTTCGCCGATACGTAGGTAAGGATCTTCTTTGCCACGTACGCTCGTTGTCCACCAGCGCTTGAGGTCATGTGCCAGAGTACCGGTGGAGACCACTCCCAGTCGGTATAGCTTACTGATATTATTGAATTCTATTGCTGTCGCCATAGGACTATTGCTTGTGAAGTATGCTGTGGGGCTTTTCGGCGTGAGAGGTGAGGCTTGCGAGTAGCAATGCCCATTCGGAGTCGCCGAATACCATGTGCCGTTTCCATCCGAGGGCGCGCCAGCGTCGCAGTTTCCATCCGAGGCGTGCAAGACCGTCTGCTTCGCTTTCGTCAACAGCATCGCCGTATACTAAATCATGCTCCATGCGGTCGACATCAAGGCGACCTGTACTCGGTAGCGGCATTGTGTGGCCCAGATGTCTCTCGATGATAGCGCTTAAGGCCGAAGCAAAGGTGTCCATACGGTATTGCTGTAGGATACCCTGCACCTGATGCCAGTCTACCTGCTCGCGTAGAGCTTGGCAGGTCAGATACCAATCTGTGAGGTCGCGCAGTGTGATGCGGCTGGCTGCAAAGTGGCAGGCCATGTGGCGAATCAGGAAGAGTACCTCGAAGGTGGGCGAGGGAACCCAATTCTTGAGTAGCACCTCGTAGCGTCGGTTGGAAGGTGGATAGTGGATGTTGAGAAAGTCGTAATGGCTTTCGACGGTGACACCACGGTAGTTATATTTCGTATGGTGATGGCTGTCGTGACGCACCTCCACGCCCAGCGTTTTGCTTGCTACCCGGTCCGCCTCGCAATGGAGGTCGTAGAAATACAGGTCCAAGTCGCCAAACTCGCGCAATTCAGGCTGTGGGTAGAGCCGGGCCGTATGGGTGCCTTTTAGTACCAAGGTTGTGATGCCATGGTGCTGCATTGTGCCGACAATCTCATCCTGCACATCATGTTGGTAGCGGTACCTGTCGGCCGCTTTGGTACACTCGGCAAGCCAAGGCATGATGACTTCGCGAGGGGCACCACAGGCCGCAGCGGCTTCATAGCAGAGTGCCGCCACATGGTTTCGTTGCAGCAGTCGGAACAAACTCCACCAGTGGGCGGTGTCGAGGGAATTGGTGCCAAGGTGGGGTTCTTGGCCGTTTAAGGCAGCGCGCAGCAGTCGATAGGCGGTTTCTTGTTCGCTCATACGGTGTCCATAAAGGTTTTCTGTACGCGGTTGAATATCACGATACCTATGGCCAACAGCACCACCATAAAGCAGAAACTGTAGGCCAGCAGCCCCCAACTAAATTCTCCTGCCCCGAGGAAGCCGTATTTGAAGGCCTCTACGATGCCCGTCAGGGGGTTGAGGCTCATGAGGAAATGCAACTTGGGGTGGGTGATGGTACTTAAGGGATAGATGATGGGGGTGGCGTACATCCAGAGGCTCACGAAATAGGTCAGTAGCAACTGTAGGTCGCGGTATTTGGTGGTCAGGCTTGAAAAGAGGATGCCGAATCCCAGGGCCAGACCTGCCAACATCAGCACGAGGAGTGGTAACAGCAGGGCATATCCGTTGGTGTGGATTCCCCCAGGGATAATCCATATTTGATAGATGGCGTAGACTATTAAGAAAAGGACGAGTTGGATGCCGAAGCGCAGCAGGTTGGAGAGGACATTGGCCAATGGCACGACGAGGCGCGGAAAATATACCTTGCCAAAGATGCCGGCATTATCGGTGAAAGTCGAAGAGGTCTTGTTTAGGCAGTCGCTGAAATATTGCCACATGCAGATGCCTCCCAAATAGAACAGCGGCTGGGGAATTCCGTCGGTGGAGATATTGGCGATGCCGCCGAATACCACCATGTACATCACCATAGTGATGAGGGGCTGGATGATGTACCACAAAGGCCCGAGGATGGTCTGCTTGTACTGCGTTGTGATGTTGCGCCGGACGAAAAGACTGCACAAGTCACGGTAGTGCCAGAGTTCCTTCAGGTCGAGTTGCAACAATCTCTCCTTGGGTTTGATGACGGTGGTCCAGGTGTTGTTGACTTCTTTCATGCTGAATGTTTTCTGCGGAAGAGGATATTCCCGACGATGCCCCAGAAGTATCGCCAGTCGGTTTTGAAGGAGTGTTCGAGGTAAGCCACGAGGTAGCGCCGCTCGCTCTCCTGTACCTCTTCGAGGGTCTTGGGAGATGTCCGCTCGTAGTAGAATGGAGGCAGTAGGCCGGGTTTCGTGCGGCTACGAAGTTCCTGCATCTCGGTGGAATAGAGGTTAAAGTACTGTTTGCTCAGTGGACGCACACCCACCAACTTGATATCGCCTCGCAGCAGATTCCACACCATCGGCAGTTCGTCGAGCCACACTTTACGCAGGAACCGTCCCCAAGCGGTGACACGGTAGTCGTCCTTGAATTTGCCTCCAATCTCCAGATGTTGGTATTGGTAGATATAGGATTGGATATACTCCGAGTAGGTGAACATGGTGCGGAACTTGTGTACCACGATATCTTTTCCGTTCTTTCCTTTGCGTTGCAGGTGGATGATGGGCGAACCTGTGGGCTCTGTATCCTGCACCGGGGATTTGATTTTTCGGGCGGTGACGAAGAACTCACCTTGACGGAACTGTTCATCGACCACCTCGAATCCAGCACGGTAAAGGCGTCCAAGTATCTCCACTCGACTAAAGGTGCGGTTCTTGCCATCGGTTAAAGCAAAGTAGAGCTTGCGTGTGAACCTAAGTTTCGGACAGACACGATGCCACAGGTATTGACTCCCGGCTACCACCTGCCGCACTCCCCAGGGATAGGTTGCTTCTATCATTTTGCGTTTCAGCAAGGCCGTCATCGAATGGCAACAGAGATAGGAGCCATAGTCCAGCATCTCGTTGGCCATATAGAGGCACTCGTTCAACTTCTGTAGAGTGTGCATCGGACGTGTAAAGAAGACAATCTTCGGATGTTTGTCGTTGAGTCGGTAGTTCAATGCTTCCGGAGTGAGAGTCGAGAGGGGGATGACGGCCATAATGGGGCGCAAATCTTTGTTGACGCTAAGCCATTTGAGCCATTCTTTAGGAGAAAGTTGCGATGTGATGTCGAGAATCTCTTTCACCTCGACATTCTCCACGTGGTCTTCCGATAGTTTCGCCCCCCTGTCCGTACCTTGTTCGGTGTAGGGCTGGTTGGAATCCAACTCATATTGGAGTCTGAACAGCGCTTTCTTCATTCGGCAGTGTCTGCTTTTTTTAAGAAGTTTGGGTGGATATAGGCCGTGGCCACAGCTACCACGCCAGGGATGGTTATCACCAGTCGACGGTCTTTTTTGATACGTTTGATATGTCCTTCGGCGCCTTTGAAAGGGCCGTCGGTCACCACCACGCGGTCGCCAAGGTGGTACTCGGGTTGGTCGTCGCCAAGGAACAACAGTCCTTGGTAACCGGAGCTGACTACGAAACGGAATATCTCCATTTCGCGGTCTGGAATAACGGCAGGCTGACGACTGTCCAGTCTGGTATAGGGGACAGCATCGTTGCGGTGTTTAGCGGCAAACTGGCTTAGTTTCTCTTCTCCACAGTGCAGGAAAAACAAAGAACTGATGATATCTGTAGGGGCGAAGTATTCGAGTCCCAATGCTATGCTGTCGTTCACCAACGGCATCACACGGTTGTAGAAAATCCTAAAAGCGTACCAGTTCTTATCCATTATCCCTCCTCCTCCACATAAGATGTGGAGTTCTTGGCAGGTTTATCAGTCTTTTGCGTTCTGATTCACGGGCGCCCCTGTCCAAGGGTGTTGCCGCAACCCTATCATTCTCAGTGAGAAACAAAAAGTCACTCTCATGGAAGTCTTCTGCAAATATACGTTTTTTTTATATTAATAAAAAAATTATTGTTTTATGAAAAAAATAGGCGGAAATGGCTGTTGCCATTTCCGCCTAAAAACCAGAGTGATTATTTTAGAGACCAAGGACCTCTGCTCCTTGGTTGTAGATGATGTCACGGGGGATGTTGGCATCACGGATGGCATCGAGGTCTTTCTGTAGCTCGGGGCTGATTTTGCCGTTCTTATCGCTGTAGGCCTTCGCGGCTTTCATGTCGCCGTCGCCTTCTATTTTGATAATGAGGGAAGCCCATTCACGGGCAGCCTTGCGGGCATTCTCGACATTAATGAGATACTTGCCCTCTTTGTCGCGGCTGAAGGCTCCGTGCTCCTTGAAGAAGTTGTAGCACATGATGTTGGCTACACCGTGAGCCTCGGTGGCGCCGAAGCGCACAGAGCGGAGGATGCCGGCGATGAAAGTGACATAGTTCTCTTCAATGGTGCTGTTGGTGATGTAACCCTTCTCGATGAGCTGCTCGGTGAGGAAGAGACCGCAGACGTCGGCTTTGGCTTCCTCCCACGCGCTGTAGAGGCTGCCGAGGGCCTGACGGCAGGGACCACGGCCGGTGATGGTGTTCTTGATGCCCAATCCATGGGCCACCTCATGGTAGCACGTATTGCCGAAGAAGGCGTTGAAGGTCACCTTGTCGACCTGTTTCTCGCTGACCATCAGTTTGGCGATGGGGACCATGATATTGTCGAACTTGGCCTGCATGGCGTTTTTGAGTTGCAGACGGCGGCTGCCTTTTTTCAGTTGCACACGCTCGTCGTTGGGCAGGTTGATGGCAATGGTCTTCGAGCCCGCATTGCAGTCGCCGGCATAATAGACCACATCGTAGACATTGATGTCGCAGTCCGTGCCGGGAACCTCTTTCTTGTATTTGTCCTCGCAGGGCAACAGTTTTTGCATCTCCGGCAGCAGGGCAGCAAATTTGCTCAGGTCACTGCTCCATTTCTCATCTTTGATGAGCACGAAGGCTTCATGCGAGCACTTCAGTCCGTTGATACCATCGTCGTAGTTCTCGATGGGTCCCACGACGAAGTCCAGACGACTGTCTTTCATGTCCATCCAAATCATGTCGCTCTCGAAATAGTCGTCGGTGCGGAAGGCTTCGCGACGGGCTTCGAGGTATTTCTTCAATCCCTCGTTCTCGGCAAGCCCGATGGCTTTCTCGAGGAGCATATCGACGTGCTCAAGCTCTTTGGCGTAGGCCTTGTGATAGGGGAGGACATAGAGCTTTCCTTTGGCATCACGACGGATAACGCTGTACTGGCTCTCCTTCAGCGGGTCTTTCAACTCGTCAAATTCTTTCTTTGTCATATCGACAGGGTAGAAATTGCAGCCGGCAGGACGCTCCTTGTAGCCCGGGAGGAAGGGGCGCTCACTGTCCAAACGGTCCCAGGCACCATAGTGAATCTCGGCAAAAGCACGGAGAGCGGGATCCTTGATCTCTCTCAGTTTGGCACGATTCTCGTTGCCGAAATATTCGTCCCAGTAGATGTCGTCCATCACCTGTCCGATTTCGATGAAGGTTCTCACCAACTCACGCTCGTTGTCCGAGAGGGTTTTCACGAGGTCGGAAGTGAGCTTGAACTCGGCATATTCTTTCACTTTTTGCTTGATATCGGAGTGTTTTTTGTCAATTTTTTTGGGTTGCGCAATGCCTCCGAATAGAGTTGTCAATGCCATGACGAAAACGATTAATTTCTTCATTATTAGTTTATTTAATTATTATTTGTGTTTCGTACCTTTTTGCAAATATACATTTTTTTTTGCCATATTGAAAAAAAGTTGTACTTTTGCACCCGATTTTGAGAAACGGAACTGAGTTTTTTTCAATTTTCAATTTACTTGGAAAGGTGCTCGAGTGGTTGAAGAGGCCCGCCTGGAAAGCGAGTAAGCGTTAACAGCGCTTCAAGGGTTCGAATCCCTTCCTTTCCGCTGAAAAATTGCCGTAAGTGCTTGTTGAAAACAGCTCTTACGGCAATTCTTTTCTCTGTGTGCAGGAAAATGTGCAGGTTAATTCAAAAGCTTCTCTTGGGCGAGAGCTATCATCTCGGAGTCGCACTGGAGGATGGTGGCGATGCGCAAAGCCTCGTGGGGTACGTTGTCGCTCTGGTCCTCGGTGAGGGAGTAGTCGATGAAGCGGTTGATGTTCTGTGGATTAAGGGGCAGGTCGGCGAGATCCTCCACGAAGCCTTTCACCCTCAGGCGGCGACAGTCGACACCCAATTGACTGTAATGGGTAGTGATGAGGGTAAAAGAGTTCAAGGTGTTGAGAATCTTGATGATGGCCTGTACGAGAGCCTTTCCCTCAACGGGATTGGTGGTACGTGCTGGCTCGTCAATGAGCACCAGCATTTCGCGACTGCGGCAGGTGCTTAGGATGTCACTAATTTTAATGATTTCGGCAGCATAGGAGGAGAGTCCGTTCATCTCGTCCTGGTCGTCACCGATGGAGGTGACAACACCCTCGAGGAGTCTTATAACGGCTTTGCTTGCAGGAACATACATGCCGCATTGCGCCATTATCTGCGCGGTGCCCACACTCTTGAGCAGTACCGTCTTGCCCGCCATATTGGCACCAGTGATGAGGCAGACGCCCGGGTGCAGGGTGATGTCGACAGGCTGGTAGCGCAGTTTCTGTTTCTCATTGCGCTCTTTCAATCTTGGATTGACAAGTCCCTTGTATTCAATGATATCTCCGATTTCCGGTTGTGAAAGTTCCCAACGGATAGAGAGGTCGGCTTTGGCGAGTAGGAAATCGGTATAAGCCATTTGTTCCATGGTTGTTATGAGGGTTTTTGACCATGGATGAAGTTGGTCGGAGAGTCGGAGGCAAACTTCGTTCTGAATCTCGTTTTGTTCGGCCAACAGTTGGCTGATGCGAACGGGATCGCCTTCGGAGGTCTGTAGTGCGTTGAGCTCACGTCTCAAAGGGGTTAGCCGAGGGTCGTAACTGTCATAGATGTAAAAGTTTGCGATGCCTGTGTGATCGGGGTCGAGTAGGGAGAACACCTCAGTGGTCTCTGGAATGGGTAGGATATCTCCAAGGCCCATGTTGGCAATGGCATTCTTGGCTGTCTGCGAAAGTTGTGAAAGATTCTTGATTTCAAACAGTTCCACCTCGTTCAGCGCGGTGTGGTTGGACAGAGAAGCAAGGGTGCCCTGCAGGTCGTGCAGGCACATCAGGCAATGGCGCAGGTCGATATAGGGTTTCTTGTATTTAAACTCCCGAGTGGCTTGAATGGCGAGGTTGAGACGATTCCATTCGGCACGCAGTTTGTCAGCATTGTTGTAGAACTCGGTGTTGAGCATGCACCGTCGTCCAGCGGCCGACATAAAATCCATGCTATCAATGATGTACTGGAATCCCGCGTCTTGTTTTATGAGTTCTTTTATCTTCATTGGTTCTTCATTTTTTCTCTCATCTTCCTCTTGTCTTCCTCTTATCCTCCTCTTGTCTTCCTCTTGTCTTCCTCTTATCTTCCTCTTATCCTCCTTTAGTGTTCCTTTTATCGACCTTCTATCTTCTTCACGTCGTAGACAGGGGTCTGTAGGGCATCGCTCAGCGCCTCGCAAGTGCTCTTGGAATCAAGGAGAAAGCCTTGTGGAGAGGTGGGGTTGAGGGTGACGGCGATAAGTTTCGACCGCTGCAGCACCCTCAGTCGTCCGTCGCGACGGGTGAATTCCACATAGGCCTCTGGTGTGATGAATAGTTTTGTGAAGTCTCTTGCTATCAGCGTGATGCCTTTCTCTTTGGATGCCAAAATACGTAGCAGGCGGTCGCTCACGGCTCCCGAGGCAAAGAGGGTTTTCCCGAAGCGTAGGATGTCTTTCTCGGCACGGTCGATGAGGAACACCGAAGCGATGCCTAAATCATGAGGTTCCCCATCGTTGTCGACAGCCCATAGTCCTGAAGGTATGATGTTTAGTTTCTCTCGTAGGTCATTGTCTACCTCCTCGAGGAGGATGAGGTTGTGCAAGAATTTGGTCTTGGAGACAAGCTGTTTGACATTGGCCGATACGGCGGCTCCGGTGGCCAATATCATGGCTTCGGTGACGGTAGGGGAGGCGAGGCTCAGACGTGACAGCGCCCCGTCTACGATAGAGAGGCTACAGCCCATGGAATCAAGCATCTGTATCTGCTCGCGCAACGCTCCAGTGGTGGCGGCTCCCGACAGAAGCACCTTGCCTTGTACCAGCACGCGGGCGGTCACCAAGGGCCCCAACGAGGTTCGTCGTGAATCGACATGCTCGAGTACGCTCACCACCTGTCGCTTCATGTAATGCTGCTCGGAGGTGATGAAACGGGTGCCTTTGTAGAGGATGATTTCCGGCTTGGCGGTGGCGAAGACGGCATCCACCTGCTCGCCATCAACACCGATGGAGGTGACGCCAAGCGACACCTCCATCTGGTTCAGTCTTTGTAATATGTAATTGAGGCAAACGGTCTTTCCTGTGTTTTTCTCTAATCCAACAATGGAAAGACTGCGGTGGCGTAGTATGTCGCGAACAAAAGGCACGACTTACTGCTCCTCCTCTTTTTTGCTTTCGGGTTCTTTCGTTCCTTCAGTTTTTTTGAACGAGGCTCTGAATTTGTGCCAGTAGTTCTTGCCAAGCACGATGCCGCATCCCAGCACGAAGCCGAGGAAGGTCCATACGATGACGGTCTTGGCGCGGCTGTTGTCGGGCTTCATGGGGATGGTGACCGGCTGGATGACGGCGAAGATAGGCATGTCTTTCTTCACTTGCATTTTGGCCTGCTCCAGTTGCTTGGCCATTTCCATGTAGATGGAGTTGGCGACGTTGTATTTGGAACGCAGACGTTCTTTGCCAATGTTGGCTGTCGTGGTGACGACATCCTGGAAGCGGTCGGTGCTACCGGCCAAAGCAGCTTGGTAGCGTTCGGCCTCTTCTTTGGCCTCGTAATAACGTGCTTGGATATAGTCCAGTTCGCTCTTCGATTTCTCCACACGGATACGGGTCACCTCCTCCTGCAGTAACTGCTGTGCATTCATGGCTAGTTCGGCGGTCTGAATGGGTTCAGTGCCGTGGGTCACCAAAGTGATGGTTCCCTCTTTCTTGTCAACATTGAGGGAGAGGAAGGAACCGAACTTATCCAGCATCTTCTGTTCGTCGGGAGTCACTACAACAGGCTTGCGGGTGTTGCTAGAGTCCGGGACAGCGGGGATTGCAGGAGCCACCTCTTTCTTTTCTCCGCTGATGGCACCGATAATCACTCCCGGCAGTCCGATGGTGTATCTCAAGACATAGTCCATCGCTGTCGGTTTCTCATATCCGGCCAGCGCATAGTCGAGCATGCTGATCATCGTGTCGCACTTCTGATAGTGCATAGGCATGTGCATCAACTTCAGGCGGAAGGGCACGCTGTTGACAATCTGGGGATAGACGAGAGGCGAGAGCTCCGAACTACTCGACGAAGAGCCTAGGTCGAAACCTGCCAATGCAGCCAAATCTCCCAGACCGGAACTTTTAGCAGAGCCCATCTGCGGCACCATGACGGTGCTGACGGAGTAGGTGCGTTTCATCGTCACGGCCGACAGGATGCCCAGCGCAATGAAGATGCCGAGGGTGATGAAGATGGTCTTGCGGCCGGCCCAGAGGTTGCTAAGTAATGCTTTGATGTCGATACCTTCGTTTTCCTCTTCGGGAGCAGGGGTGTTGTTGAGATTCTCTTCCATATCTTGTTATTGTATCTTGGAAATACTGCGGGCCATGATGATGATAGAGGCGAGGGAGGTGATGGCAGAGAGTATCTTGCCCATTTCGCTCACCCAGTCGAATTTCTCCTTGGGTTCGGTAAGTACACGCTCGCGCTCTCTAATCTTATCGGTATCCATGCGCACGGTAATCACAGCGCCAGGTTGCACGGTGGGGGTGCGGAGGAAGAAGAGCAAACGGAGTTTGGTGCTCTCGGATTGGTTGTTGGGGTAGGTCACGGTGACGCTCCAGCGGTCGGCATCCTTGTCGAAACCACCGGCATAGTGTTTGATATACCAGGCGGCGGTGTGGGCGCCCTGATAGACGATGGTCTTCTGACTCAATACAAATTCATCAGGGACATACTGGGCCATGCGGGTACCGGTCTCGCGGATGATGACGGTGTTTTCACGACGCGGGATGGTGATAACATCGCCGTCCATCAGGATGGGATTGTACTTCATGTTGCCTTTGCGCTTCTTGACATCATTGAGGTTGATGCTGATGGGACCTTGGGCTCTGCCGGTGGTGCGGACGAGGATGGAATAGGGCTCGGCATCTTCGAGGAGGCCGCCAGCTCTCTTGATGACTTCCCATAGCTGGGTCTCGCCGTCCTCGAGGACGTAGGCTCCGGGGTATTTCACACGGCCGTTAATCTCCACGGTGCGACCTTTCGTGAAGTTGGGGGTCATACGCACCACGATGTGGTCGAAGGGCTGCAGCTGGAAGTTTTTGAGCTCCTCCTTGCCTCTTCTGGCGTTGACAAGGTTGTAGTTCTGGTCGATAGTAAGGGTGAGTTGCTCAAGTTCAACCTCGTCCTTGTCGGAGATGTTGGTGCGGAACACTTCGACGCGGTCGTAGGCGGCACCCACTTCGAAGCCGCCAGCCATGGAGAGGAGGTCGTGCACAGAGATGGAGGGGTCAAAGGGAGTACCCATGGGGTTCTTCACGGCACCGCTCACGCGCACCTCGCCGATGTTGGTATAGGTGGTGTTATCGTAGATATTCAGACGGTCACCGGGCTGCAGCAACATCTCGCCATCGGCATCAAGGTTGACGCGCAGATACTGCATCTTGTCGGGATTGGTGACATCTTTGCGGAAGATGTAGGCCACGGGGAAGACGGTTGTCTTTAGTCCGCCGGCATATTCGATGGCCTGTCCCACAGTCATGCGGTCGTTGAGGCCGAAGGGACGAGAGAAGGGCTGACGCACCTGGCCGCTAACAGCGATGGTGTCGAGGTCACGGTAGGCCGATTTCTGGAGCACACGCACCACGTCGCGGGCCTGCAGGGTGAAGTCGGGGTTGCCGTTCGTGCCGGGGAAGGGAATGGTGAGCACTGTTACTGTCGAATCGGGGCTCATACGCTCCACAAACACATAGTCGCTCTTGGCGGTATAGGTGGGCTTGGCTTTCTCGATCAAAGCCTTGAGGCTGCTGTTGCCCTTGAGGTCGTAGTTGCCGCCGTAGTAGACGTCGCCGTTGATGGCCACATAGTTTTCCATGGGCACATCGGAACGCAGAATCTGCACCACGTCGCCGTTGCGCAACTCCACTTTCTTCTTGCCTTTCATCACGTCGTTGAGGTTGTATTCCAGATATTTGCGTTCTCCGTTCTCGAAACGCTCCACCTGCACATATTCCATGTAGGCGTTGTAGACCAGTCCACCGGCATAGTCAACCAGTTCCTTGATGCCTTCGCCGTCAATCATCTCATAGCGCATGGGGCGGTTAACGGCACCTTTAATCTCCACAATCTTCTGTGCGATGGGCACAAAGATGACGTCGCCGTTTTGGATGTCATAGGGGGTACCGATGGTGGGGTTCTTCATGAACTGGTAGATGTCCAAGCGGGTCACCTTGCCACCGCGCGAAAGCTGGATGTTACGCACCGAACCCATGGCCGTGGGACCACCAGCGGCAGCCAACGCGTTGAAGGCAGTGTTCAAGGCGCTGAAGGTGAAGCCGCCCTGTACGCCCACCTCGCCGTAGATGCTCACATTCACGGTTCGAGCCGTGGTGATGGTGACGGCAATTTGGTCGGAGCGGTAGGCGTAGTGCTGAGCCAGCTTGTTCTGGATGGCAGCACGACCCTGAGCCAGTGTCATGCCTTTGAGGAATATCTTGGTGGCACCGGCAGGTTGGATGGAGCCGTCGGCACCGATGCGCTGATGTATCTCGGTCTGTGAGGAGCCAAAGATGGAGATGTGCACCTCGTCGCCTTCGCCTAGCACATAATGCTCGGGAGCCAACGCACCGTCAGTGGTGCGGAACACATCGAGGTTCTTACCAAAGAAGAGCGAGTGGCCATAGATGTTACTGCTGTCTGTGGCCGTTGTGGCTTTGTTTTCGGTTATCGCCTCGTCAAGCGCAGCCTCAGCAACGGCTTCTCCTAAAGTGGTCTTCGGCATATCAGCTGGCGAGACGGCTGTTGTAGCAGTGGTTTTGTTACCCGTAGTGTCCGTGGTGGCTTTGCCTTTCTCAGCCTGCATCTGGTCAAGAATGGACATGATGCGGCCTTGGTAGTTTTTATACTCGGTGGGCGGGATGTTGTCCACATCGATACCATTTTCCAGCAGGCGCGTACGCACTTCAGTCTCATTGAGACCACGTTTCTGCAGTTCGGCTTGCGCCATGGCCATCATGTTGGGTGACTGTGCTATCGCTGCCAAAGGCAGGAAAGCAAAGAGCATCACGGCAAGTAAAAACTTCTTCATTGTGTGTATAAAAAATTTGTTTGACTTCAGTATATTTTGAACTGCAAAAATACAACTAATTTCCCAAATGGCAAGGATTTATTTGTACTTTTTAAGAAAAAGGGTATAGATGATACTGATACTCTTTTGTTTAGAAATGGCTGTTTCTTGTCTCCCATGGGCGAAATTTTCTATATAAAATAGGTTTCTGTGCATGAAATAAAAAAAATGTGTATATTTGCAAATCCTCTCCTTGCGCTGGTTTCGGCGTAAGGCATTGTGTATAAGATAAAACTGAACAGAGAATGAAAGGTATTGTTCTTGCGGGAGGCTCTGGCACCCGCCTCTATCCTATAACTAAGGGAGTCAGCAAGCAACTCCTGCCCATCTATGACAAGCCGATGGTGTACTATCCCATCAGTGTTCTCATGTTGGCGGGCATCCGCGACATCTTGATTATCTCCACCCCCCACGACCTGCCGGGATTCCGTCGCCTGCTGGGTGACGGCAGCGACTTCGGTGTGCACTTCAGCTATGCCGAACAGCCTTCTCCCGACGGGCTGGCGCAGGCTTTCATCATCGGCGAGGAGTTCATCGGCAACGATTCCGTCTGCCTTGTGCTGGGTGACAACATCTTCCACGGAAATGGCTTGAGTAAGATGTTGCGTCAGGCTGTCCTCTCGGCCGAGAACGACAAGAAAGCCACCGTCTTTGGCTATTGGGTGGCCGACCCCGAGCGCTATGGGGTGGCGGAGTTCGACAACAGCGGCCGCGTGCTCTCCATCGAGGAGAAGCCCAAGGAGCCGAAGTCGAACTATGCCGTCGTGGGCCTCTACTTCTACCCCAACAAGGTGGTGCAGGTGGCTAAGAGCATCAAACCCAGCGCCCGTGGCGAGTTGGAAATTACCTCGGTGAATCAGGAGTTCCTCAACGATGGCGAACTGAATGTGCAGCTCATGGGGCGCGGTTTCGCCTGGCTCGACACCGGCACCCACGACTCACTGGCAGAGGCCTCCACCTTTATCGAGGTCATCGAGAAACGTCAGGGACTGAAAGTGGCCTGCCTCGAGAGCATCGGCTACGAGCAAGGATGGCTCTCGGCTGACGAGATCCGCCGTGTGGCACAGCCTATGATTAAGAACCAATACGGACAATATCTACTGAAATTGCTTGACAATGAACGTGATTGATACAGAGATAGCAGGCGTGAAAATCATCGAGCCCCGCATTTTCGGGGATGCTCGTGGATACTTCTTTGAGAGTTTTAGCGTGCGTGACTTCGCTGAGCAGACGGGTATGCAGGTGACTTTCGTGCAGGACAACGAGTCGAAGTCGCGCTATGGTGTTGTTCGTGGATTGCATTTCCAGAAGCCGCCTTATGCACAGTCGAAATTGGTGCGTGTGGTCAGTGGTACGGTACTCGATGTGGCCGTCGACATCCGTAAGGGTTCGCCCACCTATGGCCGTCATGTGGCTGTGGAACTCAGCGGCGAGAACCACCGTCAGCTCTTCCTTCCCAAGGGGATGGCCCACGGCTTTGCCGTGCTGAGCGACGAGGTAGTGTTCCAATACAAATGCGACGAATACTACCACCCTGAGTCGGAAGGGGCTATCGCTTGGGATGACCCCACGCTGGCCATCGACTGGCGGCTGCCGAAAGAGGCCGTGCTGCTCTCGGAGAAAGACAGCCATCACCCCCGCTTTAATGATTTTGTAACGCCTTTTTTAAGCGTTGATGATATTTTGTAATGTCTTAACTACTTAACTACTGTCTACTTAACTACTGAAAGAAATGAATATTCTCGTCACAGGTGCCAATGGTCAATTAGGTAGGCACTTCCGATTACTTGCCCCTCAGTCGCAATACGACTGGCTCTTCACCGACGTGGAGGAACTCGACATTACCTCTCCCGACGCGGTGAACGCTTGGATTGACGAGCACTCCGTCCGGATGATTGTCAACTGTGCTGCCTATACCAATGTGGACCGTGCCGAGAGCGATGAGGCGACGGCTCTCCGCATCAACGGGGATGCCGTAGCTAATATGGCGGCAGCCATGAAGAGGGTAGGAGGTACACTGATACATTTCTCCACCGACTATGTCTTCGGGGGCACACTTCACAACACTCCCTGCACAGAAGAGGAGCTCCCCAATCCCACGGGAGCCTACGGACGCACCAAACTGGCAGGCGAGAAGGCAACCGAGGCCTGTCATCACTTGATATTCCGCACCTCGTGGCTCTACAGCGAATACGGCAAAAACTTCCTGCTTACCATGCTGCGCCTCACGGCCGAGAAGCCCGAGTTGCGGGTGGTATTCGACCAGGTGGGTACCCCCACTTACGCTGGCGATTTGGCAAAAGCGGTCTTCATCCTTATCGAAAATGGCGACTATCGGCAGCAGGAGGGCATCTTCCACTTTGCCAACGAGGGCGTCTGCAGCTGGTATGACTTCACCAAGGAGATTGCCCGTCAGAGTGGACACACCGCCTGCCGCATCCTCCCTTGTCACAGCAATGAATACCCCAGCCCTGTGAAGAGGCCGGCTTATTCGGTGCTCGACAAGACCAAATTTAAGAACACCTTCCATCAAGAAATACCCTACTGGACTGACAGCGTGGCTGTTTGTCTAAAGAATATATCATGAAGAATTTTGCACTCATAGGGGTTGGCGGATATATCGCTCCGCGTCACCTGAAAGCCATCAAGGAGACGGGTAACGATTTGATATCGGCCTATGACAAGAACGATTCTGTCGGCATCATCGACAGTTACTTCCCCCGTGCCTCGTTTTTCACCGAACAGGAGCTCTTCGACCGACACAACAACCATGTGAAGGCTCAAGGCATCAATATCGACTACCTCACCGTCTGTTCGCCCAATTACCTGCACGACGCCCACACCCGCTACGGTCTCCGTCTGGGTTGTGACGTCATCTGCGAGAAGCCTGTGGCCCTCAGCCCGTGGAACATCGAAGCGCTGGAGCAGGTCGAGAAGGAGACGGGTCATCAGGCCTTCACCATCTTCCAACTGCGCCTGCACCCTTCCGTGATTGCGCTGAGGAAGAAGATAGAGGAGGGGCCGAAGGACAAGGTCTACGATGTGGACCTCTCCTATATCACACCCCGTGGCTACTGGTACTATGCTTCGTGGAAAGGTAATGTGCAAAAAAGCGGCGGTGTGGCCACCAATATCGGCGTGCATTTCTACGACATGCTGCAGTGGGTTTTCGGACCGGTGCAGAAGAGCGTGGTACATGTGGCCAGTCACGACCGTGTGGCGGGCTACCTCGAGTTGCGTCAGGCGCGTGTGCGCTATTTTCTCAGCATCAACGGTGAACACCTGCCACAAGGCGTTACGGGGAGCTACCGCTCCATCACCGTGGACGGCGAGGAATTCGAGTTCAGCAACGGCTTCACCGACCTTCACACTCGTAGCTACGAGGAGATCCTTGTGGGTCGTGGATTCCGTATCTCCGAGGCTAAAGCCTGCATCCAGACCGTCTACGACATCCGTCATGCGGAACCCGTGGGTCTTACGGGCGACTACCACCCCATGGCCAAATATCCGTTAACTAAACACCCCTTTGGATGGTAGATAAGGGTTAAGAGATAATAGATAAGAGTTGAAAGAAGAAGTATATATTCACGAAAGTTCCTATATTGATGAGGGCGTCACTTTGGGCAAAGGCACCAAGGTGTGGCACTTCTGTCATATCCAGTCAGGTGCCACCTTGGGCGAGAACTGCTCGCTGGGACAGAATGTAAACATCGGTCCCAATGTGAAGATAGGCAACGGTGTGCGCATCCAGAACAATGTCTCCGTATATGAAGGGGTGGAGATAGAGGACAACGTGTTCCTTGGCCCCAGTTGCGTCTTCACCAATGTGCTGATGCCCCGATTGGATAGGCCCGCCAATGGCCATTATGAGCGCACGCTGGTCAAGGAAGGTGCCTCGATAGGTGCCAATGCTACCATCGTCTGCGGACACATCATTGGCCGTCATGCGCTGGTGGGAGCTGGTGCCGTGGTAACCAAAGATGTACCCGATTATGCCATTGTTGCCGGCGTACCCGCAAAGATAATAGGACGAACAGACTCAATAACCCATAACCTATAACCCATAACCCTTCAATGCAGTTCCGCGACCTACATAGACAATACGACGCCATGCGTGCCGAGATGGACGAAGCCCTCTTGAAGGCCGCCCATAGCGGTGCCTATATCATGGGTCCGCAGGTGGCGGAATTGGAGCAGCAGTTGGCCGATTATGTGGGCGTGAAACACTGCATCACCTGTGCCAACGGCACTGATGCCCTGTGCATGGCTCTTATGGCTCTTGATATTGGTACGGGCGATGCTGTCTTCGTGCCCGACTTCACCTTCTTCGCCACCGCTGAGGTGGTGGCCATGACTGGAGCAACACCCATTTTTGTCGATGTGGACAAGGATACCTATAACATCGACATCCACGACCTAAGGAAAAAATATTATGACCTCATAGAGCAAGAGGGACTCTTGCCTAGGGCGGTGATTGCTGTCGACCTCTTTGGACAGCCTGCCAATTATGAGCAACTCATTGAAGAATGTCACGGGTTGGTAATGAATCTCATTGAAGATGGCGCCCAGGGATTTGGTGGAGCCATAGGAAACAGTAAAGCCTGCTCCTTCGGTGATATCGCCACCACCTCGTTCTTCCCTGCAAAACCGTTAGGCTGTTATGGCGATGGAGGTGCTCTTTTCACTGACGACGACTACTGTGCCGACCTGTTGCGTTCTTTGCGTGTACACGGCAAAGGAACCGATAAATACGACAATGTACGACTCGGCCTTAATTCCCGCTTGGATACACTGCAAGCGGCTGTGCTGCAGGTGAAGTTTAGCCATTTCGAGGATGAACTCAAGGCGGTAAACAGAATTGCGCAGAAATATGATGAACTTCTTGCAGGGAAAGTAAAGACTCCCGTGGTGCCCGAAGGATACACCTCCTCGTGGGCACAATATACCATCCAGACCGACCACCGCGATGAGCTGCAGGCTCGCCTGAAGGCTGCCGGTATTCCCTCGATGGTCTACTACCCCCGTACCATGAGTCAGCAGACCGCCTTCGCTTGTCTCCATCAGAACCCATGTCCTATGGCGGAACAGCTCACCAAGACGGTCCTCTCGCTCCCCATGCACCCATATCTCACTGATGAAGAAATTGAACAAATAGCCTCTGTGATATGATAACGTTGAGCGACATAAAGATTTGTGTGGTGGGCCTCGGATACGTAGGCCTGCCCTTGGCACGTCTCTTCTCGACGAGGTATCCCACCGTGGGCTTCGACATCGACAGCCGCCGTGTGGAAGCGCTGATGCAGGGACACGACGACACCCTCGAGGTGGAGGACGACCTGCTTCAGGAGGCTATCAACAACCATGGCTTCCGTTGCACCTCGTCGCTCGACGACATCAAAGGCTGCAACCTCTATATCGTTGCTGTTCCCACGCCTGTGGACGACAATAACCGTCCCGACCTCACCCCTCTGCTCAGAGCCTCCGAGACGGTGGGCAAGGTCCTCTCGCAGGACGATATCGTCATCTACGAAAGTACCGTCTATCCCGGTGTTACCGAGGAGGAATGTCTTCCAGTCATTGAGCGGGTGTCGGGATTGAAACTCAACGTCGATTTCTACGCTGGCTATAGCCCCGAGCGTATCAACCCCGGTGATAAAGAACACCGCGTGGAGACCATCCGCAAGGTTACCTCGGGTTCCACACCCGAAGCGGCCGACCTCGTTGACGACTTCTACAACAGCGTGCTTCTCAATGGCACCCACAAAGCCCCCTCCATCAAGGTGGCTGAAGCCTCGAAGATTATCGAGAACTCGCAGCGCGATGTCAATATCGCCTTCGTCAACGAGTTGGCCAAGATATTCAACGCCATGGGTATCGACACCCACGACGTGCTCGAAGCCGCTGCCAGCAAGTGGAACTTCATCAAGCTCAACCCTGGTTTGGTGGGCGGCCATTGTATCTCGGTCGACCCCTACTACCTCATCCAGAAGTCGCAACTCTACGGTGTGCTGCCGCGTGTGATGAGCAACGCCCGTCGCCTCAACAACTCGATGGGTGCCTATGTGGCCAACCAGACCATCCGTCAGATGAACCTCAAAGGGGTGCCCGTCAAGGACGCCCGCATCCTTATTCTGGGCTTCTCCTTCAAGGAGAACTGCCCCGATATACGCAACACCAAGGTAGTGGACATCTACCACACCCTTCGGGAATATACCCCCAATATCACTCTCTACGACCCTTGGGTGGATCCTGCAAAAGCCCTCGGCGAATATGGCATAGAAATTGAGAATTCAAAAATGAAAATTGAAAAATCTCAGTTCGACGTAGCTATACTGGCTGTGGCTCACGACGCTTTCCTTTCCCTCGACCTCCGCGCGCTGGTGCCTCAACCCGGCGTGATCTACGATGTGAAAGGCATATTACCAAGAACAATAATCGACGCACGACTATAAAGCAATAACAATATGAATGTTAGAAGTATAAATCCTTTCAGGAAAATTTCCTTCTGGGCGGTCAAGAAATACCGCCATTCCACCATCTCCCAGTGGTATGTGCTGGTGTTGGATGTGCTTATTTTCCTGTTCGCGTTTTTCTTGATGGAAGCACTCCGTCAAGGTGGCTTTAACGACATGACCTTCCGGGGGACGCTCTTCAAGCTTATCGTTTCGTTTGTCGTAACGCTGGTGTTCTTCCTATTCACGGGCTCCTATCGCGGCATCATCCGTCATGCGGGCATGAGCGATATCTACAAGATTATCGTGGCTACCGTGGGACCGGCATTGCTCTTCATCGCTTTTAACTTTGTCAACAACCAGCATCGTCCGACCATTGTCCGCACCGACTACCTGCTTTCCTATCGTGAGATATTTATGCTATATACGCTACTGGCCACCGTGATGATTATCTCGCGTTTGGTGATTCAGCGTGTCTACAACGATTATTTCCGCCGCCGCCGTCCCACCGAGAACGTCATCATCTATGGCGCTGGTGCCGCAGGCATCATCGCCTACAATGCGTTGATTCAGGATTTCCGCATCGAGTATCGCGTGGTGGCATTCATCGACGACGATATGTCGAAGGTGAATCAGAACCTGAACGGTGTGCCGGTGATGCGTGTGCGCAACGTGCTGATGCCTAAGTTTATCAAGAACAAACAGGTGAGTCAGCTCATCATCGCTATCCCCACCATCCGACTGAAACATAAACAGGCCATCACCACACGAGCTCTCGATTTGGGTCTCACAGTGAAGGCGGTGCCGCAAGTCAGCACTTGGCTCAATGGCTCTTTCTCGTCGAACCAGATTGAGGACATCAAGATTGAGGATCTGCTAGGTCGCGACCCCATCAAGATGGACAACGTGAATATTGTCCGCGAGGTGGTCGACAAGGTGGTGATGGTCACCGGTGCTGCCGGTTCCATCGGCTCCGAAATCTGTCGTCAGCTTCTGCAATACCAGCCCAAGAAGGTCATCATGGTCGATCAGGCAGAAAGTCCCATGTATGACCTGCAGTTCGAACTGAAGAACACCTACAAGGACCATCTGGAGCGCATGGAGTTCATCATCGCCAATGTCAAGGACAAGGCCCGCATGGAGGAGGTCTTCGAGACCTTCCGACCCAACCTCGTCTATCACGCTGCAGCCTATAAGCATGTGCCTTTCATGGAGGAGAATCCCTATGAAGCCGTTTATATCAATGTCTTCGGAACCCGCAATGTGGCCGATCTCGCCATCAAGTATGGTGTGCAGAAGTTCGTCATGATTTCCACCGACAAGGCTGTGAACCCCACTAACGTGATGGGCGCCACCAAGCGTATGGCCGAGATTTATATCCAGAGCCGCTCCACCGACCAGACCCATTTCGTTACCACCCGTTTTGGCAATGTGCTTGGTTCCAACGGTTCTGTTATCCCGCTCTTCAAGAAACAGCTTGCCGCTGGTGGTCCCCTCACGGTGACGCACAAGGACATCATCCGCTTCTTCATGACCATCCCCGAGGCCTGCAACCTGGTGCTCGAGGCTGGCGCTATGGGCGAAGGGGGCGACATCTTCGTCTTCGATATGGGCAAGCCCGTCAAGATTTACGATATGGCCCTCAAGATGATTCAGCTCTCTGGTCGCCACGATATCGAAATCAAGGAGATTGGCCTCCGCCCGGGAGAAAAACTCTACGAGGAGCTGCTGGCCACCAGGGAGAACACCATCCCCACCTACCATCCCAAGATTATGCGCGCCCAGGTGCGCAAGTACCCGCTCGAGGCCATCGACCGCGAGTACAACGAGCTGTGGGAGGTCCTCGAAGGCATGGACGACATGAAGATTGTGGGCAAGATGAAATCCATCGTGCCGGAGTTTCTCTCCAATAACTCAATCTACTGTAAATTAGACACTTCTACCCCCCCCTCAGCGCGCTGAGTAACTGATTGTTAGACCCCTATCCATGAAGTTCTCCACCCTCTTCTCCCGCATTCCTTTGAGGTTGCGGTTCCTTGGCAGCCTCTTCCTGATGCTGGTGCTGCTCTTTGTGGCACAGAAGGTGGTTTTTCTGATTTATAACGGCTCTATGGCCGAGGGGGCGCCCTTCTTTACCTGTGTGGCGGCTCTCTGGCACGGGTTGCGGCTCGATATCGCCACCGCCTGCTATCTGTTGGTGATGCCGCTCCTCGTGACCTTGCTCAGCCTTTTCGTCCGCATCCCCCTGCGGCGGGTGCTGGTACCCTATTACGTGCTTATCTGTCTGGTCTTCACGCTGGCTTTCGCCGTCGATATGGTGCTCTACAGCTATTGGGGCGCCAAGCCCGATGCCAACGACCTCATCTATGCCGCACAGCCCAAGGAGATGCTTGCCGGCCTGCCGGTATGGTTCACCATTGTGGGATTCATCATCGTGGGACTCCTCGTCTGGGGCTGTGTGATGCTCCTCCGCTGGGTCACCCCTAAGACTATAGCCCCCTTGCAGGCGAAGCCCTCATTCTGCATTCTGCATTCTACATTCTACATTCTCCTCTCTGCCTTGCTCTTCCTCGGTATGCGCGGAGGCCTCTCCGAATCCACCGCCAATCCCTCCTACGCCTACTATTCCAGCTACCCCTTCTGCAACCATGCGGCCCTCAATCCCACCTTCAATATGTTCCACTCCCTCTTCAAGATGCAGGACCTCGGCAAGGAGTTCGACAGTATGCCCGAGGAGGAGGTGGATGCCCAGCTGGGCGATATCTTCGAGCCCGATGCCACTCTTGCCGACACCGTGCTGCGCATCGAGCGTCCCAATGTCCTGCTGGTCATCTGGGAAGGTGGCGGCAACGGCATGGTGGGCGATAGCGTCGTGGCCCCCGATCTGCAACGATTAAGAAAAGAGGGACTCTATTTCTCCCACGCCTATGCCAACAACTATCGCACCGATCGAGGTCTTGTCTCCATCCTCAGCGGCTGGCTGGGGTTGCCTACGGCCACGCTGATGAAACGGCCCGACCTCTGCCGTCATCTGCCCTCCATCGCCTCGTCGCTTAAAGTGGAGGGCTATGCCACCTCGATGACCTTCGGAGGCGATATCGACTACACCAATATGCGGATGTATTTCCTCGAGACGGGCTTCACCCACGCCTATGGTGGCGAGACCTTCCCAAAGGAGCTCTATTCCAGTGCCTGGGGAGTACCCGATGAGTATACGCTCACCTCTGGTCTCATTCCTTCGCAGAGGCCTTTCTTCTCTGCCATCCTCACCCTCAGCAGCCATGAGCCTTGGGAGGTCGACTATCATCGTCTTGCTGACGAACGGCAGAACGCTTTCGCTTATACCGACTCCTGCCTTGGGATCTTCGTCGACAACTTGAAAGCCTTGCCGTTGTGGGACAGCCTGCTGGTCATCGTCGTTCCCGACCACGGGGCGGTCTTCCTCGAAGGGCAGTCGTCGGCCGACGTGCGGGTCTCCGAGATACCCATCCTCTGGCTCGGGGGCGCATTGGCAAAGACTGGTGAGTTCGACGGTATCGTGAACCAGAGCGACATCGCGGCGACCCTCTTGGCGCAGATGCACCTCGACATCACGCCCTTCGTCTTCAGCCGTAATGTCTTCGGAACGAAATTCTCGCAACGGAAACCCTTCGCCACGCATGCCGTGAAGAACCGCCTCAACTACATCACCCCCTCCGGTACTGCCTCCTACGACTGTGTCAGCCGCACCCTCGATCCCTCCGACCCCGCCTCGCAACACTTCCTCGAAGCCCTCCTCCAGCGCCTCTACAAGACCAGCGCCTCCCTCTCATCAAGGTAGGGGCATTGAAAGGCAGGCACAATTTTTTCGTCGAATCAGCGTTATAAAAAAAAGAATTATCACAATATGAAACCTATCGTCAGCATCATCATGGGCTCTACCTCCGACCTGCCGGTCATGGAGAAAGCCTGTCAGTTTTTTGAGGAGATGGAGATACCTTTCGAGGTCAACGCCCTCTCCGCCCACCGCACGCCTGCCGAGGTGAGCGACTTCGCCCGCAACGCTGCAGGACGTGGCATCAAGGTGATTATCGCCGGTGCCGGTATGGCTGCCGCCCTGCCGGGCGTCATCGCTGCAGAGACGCCGCTGCCCGTCATCGGGGTGCCCATCAAAGGCTCCTGCCTCGAGGGTCTCGACGCCACCCTGGCAATCCTCCAAATGCCTCCGGGAATCCCCGTGGCCACCGTCGCCATCAACGGCGCCCAGAACGCCGCCATCCTCGCCATGCAGATGCTCGCCCTCGGCGACGAGGCCATGATGCAGAAGCTCACAGCCTACAAGTCCGGCCTCAAGAAGAAAATCGTCAAAGCCAACGAAGAGCTGGCCCAGCTGCAGTACAAGTTTAAATGCTAACCTGTACCCCTTAAACCTTAAACTTTAAACCTTAAACCGTAATGATTACCATAGGAATCACGGGGACGTTGGGTGCCGGCAAGGGCACCATCGTCGATTATCTGGTACAGAACAAAGGGTTCGTGCACTATTCCGTGCGCGCTTTCCTCATCGAGGAAATCAAGCGCCGCGGGATGGAGGTGAACCGCGACAGCATGACGCTGGTGGGCAACGACCTCCGTGCACAGCATACACCGTCGTGGATTGTGGAGCAGCTCTATGAGCAGGCTGCCGCTTCGGGCTGCAACTGCATCATCGAGAGCATACGCACCCCGGGTGAGGTCAGCGCCCTGCGCGGCAAGCCCAATTTCTACCTCTTCGCCGTGGATGCCGACCCGAAGGTGCGCTACGAGCGCGCCGTGCTACGCGGCTCGGAGACCGACCATATCGACTACGAGACTTTTATCGCCAACGAGCAGCGCGAGATGGACAACGCTGACCCCAATAAGCAGAATCTCAAATACTGCATTGAACATGCCGACTTTCGCTTCGACAATGGGGGCACCATCGAGCAACTCAACGCCCAGGTGGAGGAGGTGCTGCACCAGATCACCTATCATCGTCCCTCATGGGACGAGTATTTCATGGACCTCGCTAATGCCGCCTCCAAACGCGCCACCTGCGACCGTGGCCGTTCGGGCTGCGTCATCGTGAAAGATAAGCAGTTGCTGGTGACGGGCTATGTGGGCTCTCCCAGCGGCCTTCCACATTGCGACGAGGTGGGCCACCTCTTCCGTCAGACCATCGATGCCGACGGACATATCTCCACCCACTGTGTCCGCACCGTGCATGCCGAGCAAAACGCCATCTGTCAGGCCGCCCGCCGTGGCATCGCCCTCGACGGCGCCACGCTCTACTGCCGCATGACTCCCTGCCGCACCTGTGCCATGCTGATTATCAACTGCGGCATCAAGCGTGTGGTCTGCGAGCGCAAGTACCACAGCGGTGCTGAGAGCGAGGAACTCTTCCGCCAGGCCGGCATCCAGCTGGAGTTCTTCCACGACGAGGTGCAGCAATATGCGAATCAATAAAAAGAAACCTCCCAGATTTGGGAGGTTTTCTTTTACAGTTTCCGCAGCAGCGGTGACCGCGACATATCGGTGGGGTTGGTGCCGGGTACCCCTTCGGGCACGGGGACGCCGAGTTCCTTGAAGTGTTTTTTCCAATATTCGGGCAGCTTGCCCTTCTTGTCGCGCCAGTTCATGGGCTGGGCTTTGAAGAGGTGCTGGCCTTTGGCGGAGCAGTCGTCGAGGAACACCTCGTAGATGAGCTCCGAGCAATAGATGGCGCCATTGTCGGGCAAGAAGGCGTTGTCGTAAGGCTGGCCGATGAAGGACCGGGCGCGTGCGAGTACGGAGTCGAGGTTGTAGCATCCGTGTTTTACCCTGTAGACATCGGGGTAGGGTTTCTCCCCGTTGCGTGTGCGCAGTAAGGGTCGGTGGCTGACACCGTATCGCTGTGTGGCGTCGATGATCCACACCGTATCGTCCACACTCTCCACCAGCGCTACATGGGTATACTGTCCGGTACTTTCGCGCACGGCATCGTTCATGCCACCTTTGTCGCTGAAGAAGAGCAGGTCGCCCGCGCGCAAGTCAAACAGAGAGTGGTTGTTCAGCTTGTCGTACAGCATCATGCCCTCAGGCACCAGAGGTTTCAAGGTCTGCCAGAGCAGGGGCTGGTAAGTAACGAAGTCTACCCCCTTGGCCTTGAAGGTCATCGGCAGCAGCCAGGGGAAATAACCGCCGCAGTCGATGTCGCTGCGGCCGTAAGCTGTCAGCGTGTCGCCCGCGCGGTTGACGAAGGTGATTTCGTAGCCGCTGTAGCTGGTGCAGCCGCCAGGTTCATCAAATACTTTTGGCAGGTCCACCTCGCCCTCTTCCATCCCGAAATCGGCGGAGGTGGGGAAGAGACTGTATGTCTCACCCATGCGTAACAAGGCCTGTTCAATGGTGGCGACAGGGATGCTCCGTTTGGTGTGCGGAAGACTGTCGACGTTGTTTTTGCTTTCGCACAGGAGGTCCCCCTTCCGCTTGTAGGCAATGGCATGCCCTTCGTAGTGGAAGCAGCCACCATTGTAGGTGTTGATTGTCATCCCATTCAGGCCGCTCTCAAGGAAACGGGCCAGCGGCTGGCGGTAGACGTAGGGTTCGATGCGTCCGGCGGTGTCGACGCTGTAGTTCTTGCCGTTATAGCGCAGGATGACGATGCGGTCCTCGCGGTCAGGATCGGGGTGCATCTCGCTGATGCCAAGGGGTTTTGCTATGCGGTACCATCCCAGAGCATCTTGCAGATAGATACTCCTGCCGTCGTGGCGCCACAGGCGGCCGCCGTGGCTGAGGGTGGGGAAGCGCCGCATTCCATAGTGACCGTATTGAGCCACAATCTCGTCGAACATTTCATCGATGGTCTTCTCCTCGGTGAAGAAGCCGCAGGTGTCGGCCTTGCCGTCGGGAGAGATGCGCACCACGCCCGCCGAGGTGCGCAGGTAGGCACATCCGCCGAGGGTACCGATGAAATTGTCAAATGGGAACGAAAGCCCCTCTGCCAGTACTTTTCGGTGTTCCATGTCAGTCAAGTAGAGCAGTTGGCCGCTGTCGGTGATGGCCCATAGGTTGCCGCTGACGGTGTCCACCTCGTAGGAATCCCATGGCAGCAGTTGCCAGTGGAGGCTGTCGCCGTAGGTCGGTGTGATGACTGTTGATTGGAACAGGGTGGCGATAAGCCATCCGCGCCAAGGCCGGATACGACGGACCTCAGCGTCCATATAGGTCTTCTTCTCCAGAAGTCCTTGGTCCACAGGGGTGGTGAGGCTGTGGGCGGTGCGCCAGTTGTCGGAGGTGGAATATATCTTGCCGCCATAGGTGCCGGCAAAGCCGCTGTCGGCAGTGGTCATGTAGAGCTCATCGATGCCGCCTTCGCCGTCGTTCATGTCGACAAACGGAGGCATCAGCGTTGAGAAGGTACGACCTCGATCGGTACTGTAGGCCATGCACTTGAAACTGCGTCCGCTGGCAGCAGCCATCCAGAGGCGTCCGTCGGCATGGTAACAGAAGCCGTGTACCCAGATGAGGTTGGAATCCACCTGCACGGTATCCCATAAGGCACCGCTGGTGGTGGTGCGCAGCACGTAGCCCTCCTTGTGCATGTAGCCTGCCGCCACGGCAACGTCGTCGCCGAAGGCCGCCACGCGCTCGAAGGTACCACCTATGTGCAGTTCGTCGTCGTTCTTTGTCACGGTGCGCCAGGTGGCACCCATGCTATCGGCAGTGTAGATGTCGCCGCAGCGGTCGGCAATCCACAGCCGCCCCGTGGTGGAGAGGTCGATGCGGTAGCCACAGGGAATGTTCAGGTCCACCCGCCGGTCGCGTTGCTGGGCGTGGAGCGAGGTGAGAGGTAAGATGTGAAAGGTGATAACTAGGCTAAGCCAAACAAGGTATCGCATCCGTTAACTATTATCTATTATCTATTATCTTTTATCTAAAAAAAGCCGTCCTTGCGGGCGGCTCTTTTCTACTTGTAATCTGTGAGCGATTAACCCTCCTGGATAGCACCGGTGGGGCAGGCGCCAGCGCAGGTACCGCAGCTAACGCAAGCGTTCTCGTCGATTTTGTAGATGTCGCCTTCGCTGATAGCTCCGACGGGGCACTCGTCGATGCAGGTGCCGCAAGCAACGCAGATGTCAGTGATTTTGTAAGCCATTTTCTTTCAGTTTTTTAGGATTAATAATTGATCAATTTTTTGCTTTAAAGCGATTGCAAAAATACACACTTTTTTTGATATGGCAAAATTTTATCACTATTTTTGGTGAGCGTGTATTATGTTGTCGCTGTTTCTCAAGGTGTTGTCGGGGTGTTTAAAAAATCAAGCTAAGCAGTACCCAGAGCCAGTGGGCGGCGATGCCGGCGCAGAGTCCTCCGATGGTGTGGGCGCCGATGGCTTTGCCGATGAGTTTGCGGTAACCCAGGGAGTCGAGCATGGCGGTGTGGGTGGAGAGGTATCCGCTCCAGCACATACCCATAGCCGTGAAGACGGCAATGGCGTTGTTGTTGATGATGCCGGCGGCATCGAAGGTGGGCACCAAGCCGATGGCTGCGCCTACGGCACCCAGCGCGGTGATGGGGAAGCCCACCAGAGCACCATTCTCGAAGCCGAAGAGCCAGTAGAAGATGAAGTTGACCTTGTCGGCCAGCCATGTGATGACGGGAACGCCTTCGTAGGCTTTGCCGAGATATTCGCCATGTTCGCCTGCGGGGTCGAAGGTGAGCATCATGACGATGGTGGAGATGCAGAGCACGCCGGGGAT
>JAEEGF010196318.1_pt1 | contig 33963 bp, 25 predicted proteins | sample 9134171 | NCBI WGS metagenome assembly JAEEGF01 (sample SAMN16246542, study PRJNA631951) | gut metagenome | biome: gut microbiome; feature: rumen; material: AP-attached | host: Bos | place: Iran: Karaj | collected 2018-10
TAAGATTGTCCCAAAACTCGCTTCGCTCAAACATTGGAACAATCTTGAAAAAACAGCAAGCAATGATTTGTTTGATTTGACGCATATCCCGCAATACTTCGAGATATGTGTGCTCATGCTTTTATAATTGCAACAAACAGACAGAAATACCGGATGAATACATCCGGTATTTCTGTCGTACGTTCAATTATATAAACACTAATTTAGATTGTAGCCATCAACTGCAGTGCGTTTTTTCTGCGTATCACTTTGAAGTGCTCGTTGTAGTAAGAGATCGATGCGTAGGTGGTGCGGCACTTTGCGGCGTAGCGTGTAAGGATCTGCTGAGTGTGAAGGTAATCCTCAAGTGAGTTAGCGTTGTTAGTAATGTAGAGGTAGAACCTTCCGGTGGACTCATCCTTGTAGAGGGTGTTGTCACCGAAGTAGATGCGACTGAGATCCTTTGCGGCTGAAATAACATCGGATATATTTTTGAAGATGTAAACGTCGAAAGGTATTTCCGATGCAGACTGTGGTGTTGCCTGCGGATGAGTCACCGTTTCGATGGTTATGTCGGCCTGGATATGTGGGTTCTCACCGTTTCCGTCAACATTTGCCGCGATGCCTTCAACAGACTTTGCGAGGCTTGAGATAAGGCCTGATAGACCTTCTCTGATCTGCTCGCGAAGGTTGCTGAACTGATCGTTCTCTTTACTGTTTTCATCGGAAGCCTTGTCATCCTTTGCTTCCGAATCTTTGTTATTATCCTTGTCTGCTGATGCAAGACGCTCCTCGGCAGCCTTGATTATCTCTTCGATCTCTGCGTGATCCTGTTCGTCAAGATCGAGATCGTCGTCATCAACGTCGCCCAATTCGTCATCATCATCATCCGAGAAGTCTTCGATCTCTTCGATATTATCGTCGGATGAAAGGTGTGTGAAGCGCGAGAATCTTGAATCAAGCTCGTCAGGGTTGTCAACTCTTGTGACGATCAGCACAAGGCTGTCCTTGCTGGTCGGAACAGCTTCTATCATAAGAGGGGATTCGTCAACCTCGAAATCCAGCTCAACAGAGGCCTGCTCGATCAGCTCCCTGAAAAGTGCGCGCGCTTTATCAGTACCGTAAGCAAGCTCGGCGATACGGATATTTTTCTCGTCGAGATCCTGGCGGCTGAGTGTGCACTTTATTTGGTTGTCACTGATTCTTTCTATCTTCATAAGCGTCACCGTTTATCTGTTGTTTGTAGATATATGATCACGATCTTCGATCGTGACTATATTATACCACACTTTAATTACGGGCTTCAACTGTAGTACATTATACTACTATTATATTGCCGTAAAAATATTATTGATAGTTTACCATAAAAATTCCGGCTGTAAAGAGGAAAATATATATTTTTCCGGAGTTCAAAAAACTTTCACAATTTTGGAGTTGAAATGAGGAGAGGAATGCGGTACGCTCTTCTTGAACATTTTTCAGAGGGCGTGTGGCTCCGCTAATATGCCGCAGCAGCCCGACAGATATAAATACACATCCCGCGCGCGAAGCCGTGTTGACTGCATGATCAGATGGCAGGAATATATTGGATTATCACGGAATCAGCTTTTCAGACCGACTTATTATGCAGGCCATGAGAGGAGGGAGTGCGCAGGGGAATACTATTGAATGTGGCAATTTTTTCTTGAAAATATAAGATTGCGACAAGGAAATGAAATAATCAGAAAAATACTATGCACAATATGGAGCAGGCACTCAGTTGTCTGCTCCTTTTCATGCACACCCCGCCGAAAGGAAGATGTTGCCTGACGGCGGGCGGCGCAGCGAGCGACAAGTCTTTCCTGCTCGATTTATACGCAAAAAACAGGAGAGGACCAGCCTCTCCTGTTTGTTAGATTGATCAATCTCGTCTATGTACGGATTCATCAGCCCTCGCTGATAACTCCCATTGGACATGTACCTGCACATGCACCACAGCTGATACATACGTTAGGATCGATTACATAAACGCCGCCATCCTCAGAGATAGCTCCAACTGGACATGCACCTGCGCATGAACCACATCCGATGCATCCATCACCGATAACAAATGCCATTTTCTTGTCCCTCCTTATTTAAATTAATTCTGTCCGAAGACAGGATAAACTCTCTGCATATACCACGAAACCACGTATTTTCAACGTTTTTCGGGTGCCGCCTTTGTGTCTAGGTGAATTATATTACATGAAATACGAGTAAGGCAAGACTAACTTGCAATATATTTATAATCGGATAAAGGAAAAAGGAATAACCGCTATTATCAATCGTAGGAATCAATTATCATCCAGCAAGCTTAGAAGGTCATCAGGAAGAGCTTCCAGACCCTCTGATGATATAAGGTTTTTTCCTTTTACTACAGTCTGGTTGAAAGTATCTATTTCATCTAAACTATGATAAATGTTCCAGTCTCCGGTATCTGAGTATTCCAGGATTACTATCTGCGTCTTTTGACTACTTTCAAATTTTAGATGATAAAGCTTGATATTATAGCTGTCTCCGACAGGCACAGGAGTTATGATCGTTCGACCATCAGTGTCGGGATTTCCGGAATATGAGGTTATCTTGCCTTCATCATCCATGCTTTCTATAATTGTTATCCAACATCCATCCTTAAACATTTCTTTATCGGGAAGTTTGATGGTGATATATGCAATGTCATCCTTAGGTGGATCAGGCGGATCGGATTCTTTTATTCTTGTATATTCAATAGCATCGGCAAGAACTGCGGCGTATTTATCCATTTCGTTATTTGATATCAACCATGTCAGTATTTCGGCATATTCCGGAAAATCTGTTTCAGGTAATCTGCACATCTGGGCGCTCAGCCAGAATCGGGATAAATCCTCAAGGGATGCAGAGTCAGAGTTTATCAGTTTGTATGCGATAATACCTAATACCGCCCCATTTGCATGAATACCGCCTCTGTCATTTGAACTAGTAGGCTTGTCTGTATTTGCATAATAGCCTATATCCCAGATATACTCGGGGTGAGAGTTTTCGTGCGGCTTGCTCATATTGCGCAGGGATATAACAGTATCACCCATTTCATATGAGGCGTCGCTTTCAGGATAATAATAATGCTGGCAGATCTCACCAAGGATGTCAGCCATACCTTCTTCGATAGCGCCGTTATCATTCATGTATGGAATGAATACCTCAATGCCGAAGGATACAGCATGGGTGTATTCATGGGCGACTGCGTCCAGTGCCATGCCATATTCATTACAATCAGCAAACGCAAATGTTGACCATCCGCGAATTACACCGGCATAACATGCGTTATTGAATTGGACATGATCATCAAAGCATAGATCTTTCAAAATAATGATAGGTGTACCTTTTCCGTCGGCTCCCTTCCATCCGAGATTGTTATAATAGTCCCATGTCTGAATAATATTATAGTACGTGATGAGGTAATAATTGTTCCAGTCATCATTAGTCTCACTTGAAACCATGTTTACCTGATGATCGCTGTACAAGAAATCATAGGTATCGGCTACAGCAATCTTTCTGTTAAGGTCTCCGAGATAGTATTTACCATTTTTTGAACTCTTCATTACAGGAAGGGTTAGTTCCTCTTCGTGGCCGTCCGAGTAAGTAACGGTTCCTTTCCATTCTGATGCCTCCATATCATCAAAGGCATAGACTGAACAGTATCCTGACACGGCGGCTGCATCGTGCGGCTCCTTCACAGGTATGCTGTAAAGGTATTCTCCGCTAAATGTGATGTAATGAGCTCTGAAAGTACATGCATTCTTATCGAAAGGAAAGTCTTCGGTAAATGCGTCGTTTGGGGTTGCCGTTGACTCTGTAGCTGGGTTATTGGAATAAACAACCCAGACATAACGTACACTCGAATCTATTTGATCAATGTTATCATTGAGCAGATCAACGACAGGATCATAAGCGTAAGGGTGAAGGATAACCTCTGTCATGTCATCATAAACAGTAAGGTCGTCCTTTGCGTAGCCACTGTTTTTATATACTATTTCAGTAAGCTCGGAAGGGTCTATAGTGCCTTCCGTATAGCCCTCCGGATATTCTGTCGCAATGTTTGATAAAAGACCGATCATTTGCTTGTCCTTATTTACGACAATCTTTATCTGACTGCCTGGAATAGTCATATTTCTATAGAATTGCATATATGAGTAATATGTATTGTCGAAGCAGTCATTGAATTCATTAATGAAATCGAATTCGGCATCCTCATCACAGCCAAGAAGCTCTTTCATGGATTCCAGGACGAGATACGCGTCGCCATCTTCTTCTATGGGCTTGTCTGTACAGGTTCCGCCGATAAAGCTTATCCTGCCTTCATCATTCCTGTGGATCACAACATCATCGCCGTTAAGCTCTTTGATCCGTTCAATGGTCATTTCAGGAATCACATCCGTCTCGGTCGTGTCGGCTTCCGTCGTCGTGGCTTCTGTTGTGACTGCCTCTGTTGTTGCTGCAGTTGTGTCCTTATCCGATTTTTTGGACTTGGAGCAACCGCCCATCCCCGATATAAGCAGCGCAGAAATAAGCAGCATGCTTAGTTTTGCTTTAACACCTTTTTTTACCATAAAAACCCCTCCCTGTATTTCGCGTAACTAAAATAACGGTTATTCTTTATTATCCTGTGGGCCGTAGTAGTCGAAACCGAGCATGGTGAGGTCGTCGAACTGGAAGGCGTCGCCCACGAAGGCGTCGATGTCCTTCTTAACGTTAGGAAGAAGTTCCTGCAGAATATCCTCGCCGTGTGAATTGAGAGACGCAAGCATTCTGTCGATGCCGAACTGCTCTTCTTTAGCATTCGTTGCTTCCGGTACACCGTCGGTGTAGACGAAGAGTCTGTCGCCCGGCTGAAGCTCGAATTCATGCTCCTTGAAGCGGGCACCTTCCATAGCACCGACTACAAAGGAATGCTTGTAAACTACTGTTTCGTACGCACCGTTTGCGCGGCGGATAACCGGATGCTCATGGCCTGCATTTGCCGCAACACCCTTTCCGGTCTTAAGGTCTATGATCGCTATCCATACGGTTACGAAGAAGCCGCTGTCGTTGTTCTGCGCCAGCTGGTCATTGACTGTTGTAAGTATCTCGCTCGGTGACTTGCCAAGTATTGCCTGGTTCTGGATCCTGGTCTTTGAGTTGACCATGAAGAGCGCTGCCGGGACTCCCTTACCGGAAACATCGGCTATGACAAGTCCGAGGTGATCATCATCTATAAGGAAGAAGTCGTAGAAATCACCGCCGACATCCTTGGCCGGATTCATGGTTGCATAAAGGTCGAATTCCTTTCGCTCCGGGAAGGCAGGGAAGGTCGATGGAAGCATTTCCGCCTGTATTTTCGTCGCAACGCTGAGCTCTGCCGCAATCTTCTCACGCTCTGAGGTTATGGTCTGGATCTCTGAAAGATACTGGTCGATGGAAACTACCATGTCGGAGATGCCTTCCGAAAGCGCGCCCAGCTCGTTTCTAAGGTGAATCTTGCCGAGGCCCTTCAGAACTCTTGCACTGTTCTTCTCCTCGCGGTATACCCCGACGTATTTCTGGATGCGGTTGACAGGACGCACAGCCTGAAAATAGGTCAGAATAAAGAGGCCGAGTGCCAGACCGCCCTGCAGTAAGATGAACAGTAGCATATCCTTAAATACCTGCGAATCTGCCTCGTTGGTGAGAGAAGAGATGTTAAATACGACGTCAACGAAAACATGCCAGCCGTCCATGATGTCCAGAACGTAACCATAGGCGTCAAGATAATCGCCGAATCTGGCAAGGCTCTTCTCGCCGGCCACCGCATTCTTCATTCCCTTCTGCTGTGCATCTGTTGTATCTGATGTTTTGCCCAGAACATAGGCATCGTACTGATCGGTACCGCGCTTCTGGTTTGGAGACGCACCGCTGATCAGGAAGACTTCCTTTGAATAGTCCGGATCGGTGACAATTACACTCAGATAGTTAACATTATAGTTATCCTTCAGAAGATTGAGCAGGCCCAGAGTCTGATTGTAGATGACTTCGGCGTATAGTGCACGGTTTTCCTCGGACATGGCCTCGATATCTTCTATAGTAACGTAGTCGGTCGCAAGTCCCGTATTTGTTGCGAATTCCTTGGCCTTTCGCTGAGTGACCTCTGTGCCGTAGTACTCGACCTCCATTGTATCCTTATGCTGATACCAGTAGGTAAGCAGCCATTCGTGCGCAGGAAATGCCTTGATGGTATGCACGATATCTTCCTTGATCTCGGCCGCAAGCTGCCGCTTGGCGTCGGTAACGCTTTTCTCGGCGTTATTTTTTAGGATAAAATAAGACAGAATGGCCGTAAGGATAGTTGCCAGGAGGGAGAAGATAAGTACGAGTCCCGCCAGGCTGAACTTTGTTCTGCTATTCTTTTTATATGATTTGTCTTTTGATCTTTGCATGAAATACCTTCTTATTTTGTAACCGAAAGCCCTCTATAATTATATTATTTTTTCGACTGTCGGTCAATTATGATTGCTTATGCAAGGCGGTTTGCGGGGCGGTTCCTGTGAGACCTACAGAGGGAGTTCTGCGAGAGTTTGAAGTGGGATCGGAAGTGGAGCAACGAAGGATAAATATTGTATACTGTATACAAGCTATGTACTAAAAAAAGTACAAAATGTTACTTTTTTTGCATTGACGTGTATACAATAACATTTTATAATGAATACAGATAGGCGGCAACTCTTGTATTTTCGCCATTTTTTGACAAAAGGCGCTGAAAGATATTTCATACAGGAAATTGTTAAAAAAGTATGACAAAATAGTGCAAGAGGGGCTCCGACATAAAATATAAGGTCCGGCGGTCAGTTCACCGTCAGGCTTATCCGGGATCAAAAGATCCTGACCACTTAACTATATTATATTTTCAAGGAGGATTTTGAAACATGGAAGCAACAGGTTGGAATGGCTTCGTAGGTGGCAAGTGGCAGAAGGAAGTAAACGTTCGTGATTTCATTCAGAAGAACTATACTCCATATGAGGGAGATGATTCTTTCCTCGCAGACCCTACACAGAACACAAAGGATTTATGGCAGCAGGTTCTTGAGCTTTCTAAGCTTGAGAGAGAAAAGGGCGGAGTAGTTGATATGGATACTAAGGTAGTATCTACACTTACTTCACACCAGGCTGGTTATCTTGATAAGAGCAAAGAGACAATCGTTGGCGTTCAGACAGATAAGCCATTCAAGAGAGGAATGAACGTATATGGTGGTATCCGTATGGCTGAGAAGGCTTGTGCAGATAACGGCTATACAGTAGATCCAGAGATCGTTGAGTTCTTCACAATCCACAGAAAGACACACAACGCAGGTGTTTTCGATGTTTATGATTCAGAAATCAGAAAATGCCGTTCAAATCACATAATCACAGGTCTTCCTGATGCATACGGACGTGGACGTATCATCGGCGACTACAGAAGAGTAGCTCTTTACGGTATTGATTACCTTGTAGCTGACAAGGAAGATCAGAAGATTTCATTTGGTACAGAGTACACAGATGACGTTATCAGAGGTAAGGAAGAGATCTCTGAGCAGATCAAGGCTCTTAAGGAGCTCAAGACTATGGCTTCTTTCTATGGCTTCGATATTTCTAAGCCTGCTACAAACGTACAGGAAGCTATTCAGTGGACATACTTTGGTTACCTCGGAGCAGTAAAGGAGCAGAACGGTGCTGCAATGTCACTTGGCCGTACAGCTACATTCCTTGACTGCTATGCAGAGAGAGACCTTGCAAATGGTACATTTACAGAGTCACAGATTCAGGAGTTCGTAGACCACTTCATCATGAAGCTTCGTCTCGTTAAGTTCGCAAGAACACCTGAGTACAACCAGATCTTCGCTGGTGACCCGGTTTGGGTAACAGAGTCACTTGGTGGTATGGGTATCGATGGACGTACACTTGTTTCTAAGATGTCATTCCGTTACCTCCACACACTTGACAACCTTGGTACAGCACCAGAACCAAACCTTACAGTTCTCTGGTCAACAAGACTTCCAATCAACTGGAAGCAGTACTGCGCTAAGATGTCTATCAAGTCATCTTCAATCCAGTACGAGAACGATGATATGATGAGAGTTGTTCACGGTGATGATTACGGTATCGCTTGCTGCGTATCTTCAATGAGAATCGGTAAGGAAATGCAGTTCTTCGGAGCACGTGCAAACCTTGCTAAGTGTCTCCTTTACGCTATCAACGGTGGTGTTGATGAGTGTACAGGTGTTCAGGTTGGTCCTGAGTACAGAGCTATCACATCAGATGACGCTCTTGATTTCGATGAAGTAATGCACAAGTATGATCAGATGATGGATTGGCTTGCAAGAGTATATGTAAGCGCACTTAACATCATCCACTACATGCATGATAAGTATGCTTATGAGAGAATCCAGATGGCTCTTCATGACAGAGATGTTAGAAGATACTTCGCAACAGGTATCGCAGGCCTTTCATGCGTAGCTGACTCACTTTCAGCTATCAAGTATGCTAAGGTTTACCCAATCAGAAATGAGCAGGGTATCGTAGTAAGCTATAGAACAGAGGGAGATTTCCCTAAGTATGGTAACAATGATGACAGAGTTGACGAGATCGCAGCTAACCTTGTTTCAACATTCATGAAGAAGATCCGTTCACATCATGTTTACAGAAATTCATTCCCTACAATGTCAGTTCTTACAATTACTTCAAACGTAACATATGGTAAGAACACAGGTGATACACCTTGCGGAAGAAAGCATGGTCAGCCACTCGCTCCTGGTGCTAACCCAATGCACAGAAGAGATACACACGGCGCTTACGCTTCACTTTCTTCAGTAGCTAAGCTTCCATTTGAGTTCGCACAGGATGGTATTTCAAATACATTCTCTATCATCCCTAACGCTCTTGGTAAGGAAGATCAGGTATTCGCAGGTGACCTTGACGTAGATCTCGGACTTGACAAGCAGTAATAGATAAATACCGGTATGCAGCACATCTCGGTGTGCTGCAGGCCGTAAAAATATTTACCATAGTCCGTAACCGTTTTGGGAAGAATATGATGTATCATCATTGTTCGGAACAGAGTATAGCCGTGTATCGGCTGGAAACAGGAGACAGATATGGCAGATAAATTAAATGATGTAAATGATATCGTAGCGATGCTCGACAGTATGGTTGAGAGCGGAACAGGTCATATCAATGTGACCATCGATCCTGAGGCTGAGGCCGGTAAAACGGTTGAGACCATGGGATGTATAGACTGCGCAAAGGGCGACCTTGCATGCTCGGTTCCGACACTTATGGAAGGCATGGACGATGCATTTGCAGATGAAAGTAAATAGATAATATCCGGTCTGTTGAGCAGGCTTTGGATAATAAGATTGGAGGTAATATAAAAATGGCTAGTACAGCACAGATCGATAACTTAGTTGATATGTTAGATGGTTATGTAACAAAGGGTGGACATCACCTTAACGTTAATGTATATAACAGAGAGACTCTTCTTGATGCTCAGAAGCATCCGGAGAATTACCCACAGCTTACAATCCGTGTTTCAGGATACGCTGTTAACTTCATCAAGCTCACAAAGGAGCAGCAGGATGATGTTATCTCTCGTACATTCCACGAGGCTCTTTAATTTCAGCTTAGTTATTAATTAAGTGTTCTAAGGGTGCAGGTTTTCCTGCACCCTTTTTGCGTAGATAATGAGCCGAGTAGCTGCGTATCATGCTTGCATGATAAAGCGGATATTCGGCGAATGTCCGACACCGAGTCGACAGACGAGGTAACGTGCGACGTAGTCGCATCTACGCAATTCGCATCTACTCATCTACGCAACTTATGAGTGAATATTGCGACTAATAACCGACTATGTTATACTATTTAGATAGTGGCTTAAAACAGTATTTTTAGCGAGGCGTACCATGGGTCTGATAATATTTATAATTATTTTCTACAATCTCATAGCGAAAAATAACCCTAAGATGCAGGAGAAGACGAAGAGCAGACTGCCTCTTTTTATCACGCTTTTCATTTTGATTGAAATTCTCAGATTCACAGGTAGCGCGATAGCGTCAGGCGTAGGATATCTGCTGGCGCTTGGTATAGTTGCGTCTCCTTTTATCCTGATCGCGTGGGCTATAAATAAGGCTCAGAAGGCCGGTCAGAGAAATAACAGCAAGGAATACAACGAGATCAAGAAGGAGATCAAGGAGGACATCAAGCTCACTGAGTCCGTTCCGAAGAGAAAGAAGATCGTTACAAAGTTCAATGAGAAATACAATCTCTGCCTTACAGAAAATCAGATCGAACGCATTGTTGAGGCCTCTTACTATTCATACAGCTGGCTGCGCGAGATCTACGATATGGATAAGACCTACAAATTTGCAAGCATGTGGATAGAGCAGACAAATGACTGGCTGAGGACCTATCTGTATGTATTTCCGGTTATGGATATTTCCACGGATTTTGCAAGGCAGGAGCAGATTGTCGAGGACACCTACTATGCGATATTCAAGGATATCGACCCGAAGAGCTGCTACTCGGTTGAGGACTGCATAGAGAAGATCAATAACAAATACATGACGCGCTTCGACGAGAAGACCTTTATGGAGGCTTACCGCTTCCTGCAGAAGCATCATCATAATTTCAAGCTGCCGGGGGCTGACAGATCGATCATTCGTAACGAGAGCGAGGTCGACAGACTTGCGGAGAAATACGATGCGTTTAAGAGCCGCAAGCAGAAGGCGACCGTCGACAGAGAGTACAGCAAGCCGGCTGAGAATCTGTACAATAATAATGGGTATGCAGCACCTTTTGGGGATGTGAATGACAGTGCGTATGGTATGCCGATGGGAAATATGTACGGCGATGGTATGTATGGTATGCCGGGGAATATGAATGCGCAGAGCATGCCTGGCGATATAGGGATGTCTGATGGCAGTAATGCTTCGGAAATGAGTGGGGGAAGAGAGTTCACCCCGGAAGAGGTAGAAGATATGATCCGCAGCGGAATGATCAGTGATGAGGATATAGCGCAGATCGTTCAGAGGATGTACGGCGGACAGGATGAGGATAGTGATGATTCTGATCCGAAAGGCACAGTTGGTTATTAATACATAGAATAACTGCCGGTCAGAGAAAATCGTTGGTGTGTGATAATGAAACACCGGGGAAAACGTATGGAGTAATTACAGATTATGGCGAAGAAAGTAGAAAAAACAAATGTACTAAGAGTGCTCGACTCAAAGAAGGTTCAGTACGAAAGCCACAGCTATGAGGCGGATCCGTCGCTCTCCGGCGCGGAGATAGCGGGAATACTTGGCGAGGACACATCGAAGGTATTTAAGACTCTTGTGACAAGAGGGAAGTCGGGCGGATATTTCGTATTTGTCGTACCGGTGGAAGCTGAGCTTGACCTGAAGAAGGCGGCTAAAGCTGCAGGCGAGAAGTCGATAGAGATGATAAAACAGAAGGAGCTCCTGCCACTCACAGGCTACGTGCATGGCGGTTGCTCACCGATAGGAATGAAGAAGCTCTTCCCAACGTTCATGCACGAAACAGCGAAGGACTTTGATAGAGTATTTGTCAGTGCCGGCAAGGTCGGTATGCAGGTCGAACTCGATCCACAGGCGCTTGTGGATATAGTAAAGTTGGAATTTGCGGATATAATAGAGTAGTAACAAAATATTTATATGATTAATAAAGATAGACAAACAAGGAGGACAAGAAATTGGCTAAAAAGAATGACAAAGATGTCGATGTTGTGATCGACGAGAAAGGAAAGGTGCTGAAGGGCCTTGATAAGAAGCATTCGCTGCTTATCAAGATCGTGATCGTGGCAATCTTATTATTCCTTGCGATCAACAACAGCTACTACTATGTTAATGAGCAGGAAAATGCGGTCGTGACAATGTTTGGAAAGGTTGTGAGGACCGACACGGCAGGACTGTATTTTAAAATACCGTTCATCCAGAAGGTTGAGAAGGTTGATATGACCACTCACGGTACAGGCGTTGGCTACACGATCGCCGGCAACGGCCAGAATATAACCGATGACAACAACGGAATCATGATCACCTCGGATTTCAACCTGTTAAATATTGATTTCTATCTTGAGTACAAGGTATCAGATCCGGTTGCTTATCTCTACAATTCGAACGATCCTGAGGAGGTGCTGAAAAATATAGCGCTTGCAAGTATCAGATCGGTAGTTTCGAATTACACTGTTGACGAAGCGATGACCACCGGTAAGGGACTTATCCAGGCGGCTGTTAAGGAGGATATGTTAAAGGAGCTCGCTGAGCATGATATCGGACTTACGGTTATAAATATCACTGTGCAGGATTCCGAGCCGCCGACGGCCGACATCATTGCGGCATTTAAGGCTGTTGAAACTGCAAAGCAGGGCGCCGACACAGCTAAGAACAACGCGCTCAAATACCAGAACGAGCAGCTTCCGAACGCAACTGCGAAGGCAGATAAGATCAGGAAGGAAGCTGAAGGTAAGAAGGAAGCACGTATCGCCGAGGCTGAAGGCCAGGCATCAAGATTTGAGCAGATCTACGAGCAGTATAAGCAGTATCCGCTCATCACCAAGAAGAGAATGTTCTATGAGACAATGGAGGAACTTCTTCCATCGCTCAAGGTCATCATCACAGACGGAGATACACAGACCATGTATCCGCTGGACAGCTTCGTAAATATCAATAGCGGTAGCGGCAGCGGTTCATCAGATAACGGATCAGGGGAGGACTAAAGCTATGAAGAAAAAAATAACTATAACAGCGATCGTCATACTCCTGATCGGTGCAGCGGTTGTGCTGTTCAATTCGCTTTATACTGTAGAATACAATAATTATGCGCTTGTGAAGCGTTTCGGTAAGGTCACGAGAGTTGACGATGAGCCGGGGCTCCATTTCAAGACACCTTTCATAGAAAATGTTCAGCTTGTTTACAGCGGAACAAGAGTTTACGATCTTCCTACAAGTGATGTTATTACCAAGGACAAGAAGTCGATGATCGCAGATGATTACGTTCTCTGGAAGGTAGTAGATCCAATCAAGTATTACAAGACTCTTGGTGCGGTTGACGCAAGAGCGGAGGAAAGAATCGACGCTGCGGTTTACAATGCAACGAAAAATACTATTTCCGCTATGACGCAGGACGAGGTTATCGCGGCAAGAGGTACCCAGCTGACAGAGATTATAACAAATGCGTCCAATTCAGATATAAATGAATACGGTATTGTAATCCTTACCGCTGAGATCAAGGCACTTGATCTTCCGGACGACAACAAGAATGCGGTTTATGAGAGAATGATCTCTGAGAGACAGAATATCGCTGCGAGCTACACTGCAAAGGGTGAGTCTGACGCGCAGATCATCAAGAATGAGACTGACAAAGAGGTTACCATCACTCTCGCCGAGGCTGAGAAGGATGCCGAAACTATCATCGCCGAGGGCGAAGCAGAGTATATGCGCATACTTTCCGAGGCATACAACGATCCTGCAAAGGCTGAGTTCTACAACTATCTGAGAGCTCTGGACGCGCTTAAGGCTTCTCTCAAGAAAAACGGAAATATACTTATGCTTGATAAGGATTCCGAGCTTGTGAAGATACTCTACGGCACGGACGAGGCGCTTGACGTTAAGTATGAGGATCTCCTGAAGGAGCAGGCAACTGAAGCAACAACGGAGCAGAGCACTGAGGCAACTACCGAGGCTGCAACTGAGGCGACTACAGAGACTGCGACCGAAGCGACAACCGAGGAAGAGTAGTCTGCTGGGAAAATAGCAAAAATATCCGGACATCAGTTGCTGCAAAAGTGGCACAGCATGAGAGAGATTATCATATGAGGCTTTATCGAAATCATTCCGGATCGGAATTTTTGCGTATAGAAAAGTATATGTAAGAGGATGATAAAATGACTGGAAATATACATTCAATAATTACAGGAAGTACGGTGGACGGACCGGGAACGAGATATGTTGTATTTCTCAAGGGCTGTCCGCTCAGATGTAAATACTGCCACAATCCGGACACCTGGGACGGCAGAGGCGGCAAGGAGATGACCGTTGCCGAGATCATGGCCGATATGCGAAGCTACCTGCCTTTCATGAAACGAGGCGGACTTACGGTTTCCGGCGGTGAGCCGCTTGTGCAGATCGATTTCGTTACTGAGCTTTTCGCGGCTGCGAAGAAGCTTGGCGTTCATACTGCACTCGATACCACCGGATACCTCTTCAAGAAGGACGTTCCGGAGATCTATGCCAAGTACGAGAAGCTGGCTGAGGTTACCGACCTTGTGCTCCTCGATCTTAAGGCGATCGACCCTGAGATGCATGTTGATCTGACGGGCGTTAAGCAGGATACGATAATCGACTTCTATAAATATCTGGACGAGAAGGACATTCCGATCTGGGTTAGACACGTTATCGTGCCGGGCTACACCTTCGATCCTGTTCAGCTTGAGAAGTCAGGAAAGTTCCTTGCACATTTCAAGAATGTGAAGGCGGTTGATATCCTTCCTTACCACGATATGGCTAAGCCAAAATACGCCGAGATGGGCATCGACTACGTACTGAAGGATGTTAAGCCGCTCACCGGCGAGGACGGCCACCAGGCCCGCGACATGGTTGTAAATGCCATGCGCGCCGAGCGACTTCGTATGAAGGAGGCCGGTATCCATGTAGGCTATCCGTTCGACACACCGGTTCTTCCGGAGTAATATATGATAAGAATCTCCTGCTGATATTGCAGGAGATTTTTATTTCGTTAATTGTTTGGAAAATCGAGATATGGTATTATCAAGGGGTATTGGTTTTGATCGATAAATCTAATTGATAGAGGAGATAGCAGATGAATATTACAGTATTCGCCGGGGCGGCAGAAGGTAAGAGCCCGGAATATATGCAGGCGGCCGCAGAGGTCGGCAGATGGATAGGAGAAAAGGGACATGTACTTGTTTACGGTGACGGCAAGGTTGGTATGATGGGGGAGGTTGCAAGAGCTACACTCACAGCAGGCGGCAAGGTCACAGGCATCATTCCACAGTTTATGATAGATAACGGCTGGGAAAATACTGACGTTACCGAGATGATCGTCACAAATGATATGTCCGAGAGAAAGCTTAAGATGGCTGAGCTGGGCGATGTATTTATTGCGCTTCCGGGCGGTATCGGAACTCTTGAGGAGGCTGCCGATATGATATCCTGGATACGTCTCGGGCTCTACAAGGCGCCATTTATCTTCTTCAATACTCTCGGCTGCTACGACAAGCTTAAGGAGCAGTACGACAGGATGTTTGAGGATAAGTTCTATGAGGCAGGGGAGCTGGACTATATGCTCTTCTCAGACGATATTCAGGAAATCGAGAGCTTTATAAGGTTATATATCGGTTGATATATGGGATAGAGGAGCCTGTTAAGAAATATTTCGGATGATATTGCGGAGATAGAGGAGTTCATAAACGGGTATTTTTGAAAAAAATATAAAAAAACGGCAAATTTTTAAAATTTTACCGTTTTTTGTTGGACATTTGTTGGATAAGGCATGTTAAACTTACCTCAGATTTCAGAAATTTGTCTGAAGTATGTGGTTTTTGGAGAGAACATGAAAAACGAAAAGAGGGTCGGTTTTCCGATCCTCTTTTCCTAGCTGTTAACAAGCCATGCATGTTCTTGATGTGTAAACCCATCAAGAACCAGCGCCATAGGCGCTGTATACTCGCAAAACAGAAAGCATCGGACAGTATGCAAGCATCCTGCCGGTGCTTTCTGTTTTGCGAGTGCATAGCTTGTTATTTTGCTTTGTTGCGGTTTTGTTATCTTTTGTGGGATATAATGTCTGTAATTTGATACTGCAGGGCAGAATGTATTATAAAAATCAAACAGTAAATGTATAAAAGATACGATAAAACAGAGAATAAGAACGGACGTTAAATACAGACAGTATATTTGTTACGAATGGGATGAAGTATGGTTCGTCAAGGAGGAGGAAACAATATGCCGAACTTTAAAGATTTAAGAAAAAACAAGAAATATGGAGATAGCGCACTTGCTTATGCTGTTGAAAAGGTCTACACGAATAATATTACTTTGTATATGAGTAAGATGTCGCCGGAGGAACTCGGCGCGTTTCAGGATAAGATGAACGAGTACAGGTCTATGTCAAAGCAATTCTGGAATACCACTGATGCTCCGAAAAGCCGTCTTGGAGGTCTTGAAAAGTTTACCCAGAAAATGGAGAACTCTAATGCTGACAAGCTTGGCATTGAACTCATGGAAACCATGAAAAAACTGATCGAGGCGGACAGGGATGAAAAAGCAAAGAATAATGATCCGTTCCTCCCGATATATGATTTCTATGCTCATGAGACTACAACGGATGGAAATATTATGGAGGCGCGATTCGAGAGCCAATATCTTTCGAATCTGAATCAGTTTGCAGGAGCCCCGGATCTGGCTAAGGATCATAACGAAATAAAGAAGAATCTTCAGCAGGAAACGGATCCGGAGACAGGTGAGCCGACGGGCCTTTACGAACCGCTTATGGAGTATTATAAGGGCTACATTGAGCTTGAAAAAATGGAATTCACCCGCCAGAAGAATAACAAAAATGGCTGGAATGCAAAAAACGAAAGAGCTTTTCTCGCTGAGCTTAGAGATAAACAGCAGAAAGTGGTTGATGCTTTTGATAAACTGTATGCAATAGAGGATAATTGTCAGTATGACAAGTATTTAAATAATGAACTTGGACATATCACGGGCAAGCATGAGAATAGACGAAGTGCATTTGAAACTGTAAATGTATTAAGATGGCAGATCAAGGCTATTGAGAACGGCTGGTCGCAGGATGAGCTGACTCTTCTTGGTGCGATCGGATATATTGAAGCATACCATAAGAAAAATGAAGAAGAGTTCAATACCAAGATGGAACGCTATAGAGATACGGTAGAAAGCCATAAGGATGATTGGGCAAAGCTGGAAGCCCATGAGCTGGAGCACTATTCAGATGCCAGGAAGGCTGTTGATTCCGAGGCATCGAACAGAATAAAACTCGATAATTTTGCGAAGGATGTTGCGGCATTGAAGGCGCAGATATGGGATAAAAAGGTTGTTACTCCTGATGATAAGGCTCAGGTTATCAAGCTTGTTGATGATTTTGCCAAGTCGCATACCGGTATAAAGCTTGACAACATTTTGACACTACATCATGTTTCAAATGGTGTGGATTGGAACATGAACTACATTGAAGAGGTCAAGAATCTTAAACCAAATCGAAGAAAATATAAGCTTTATGATGGTGTTAAATACAATCCTCCGAAGAAGGAAGATATTAAGGTTAAGGCGCCTGCAAACGAAGAGAATATTTTAAATAATGTTGAGGAAGTTAAGGCTCCTGTAAATGAAGGGGATGCTGCCGGAAAAGCTGTAAATGTGCAGGCACATGAAGCAAAAGAAAAGCTTTCAGAGAATGAAGCCGGAATAAGCAATGGTTATTCCAGCCAGAGTACGCTTGCGGATAAATATATGTATGCCATGATATACAAGGCCAGAAATATTCGCCTTGACAGAATGGAGGGCGACGGTAAAAAGATAGAAGAATTCCGCGATATAAAGAGCTATGATAATGCAAATGAATTTGAAAATGAATTTATCGGCAGTTTGACGAAAAGGTTTGCCGGAAAATCTTTTGCCGATAAGGACTTTGAGCCTATGTTTGAGAAGATGATGATCGCTCAGGCGAAGGTAATGGTACTGACAGGTAAGAATTTCAAGGCTGTCCATGACAATATAGATGGAGAATATAAATATGATAAAGCACTGGTAGTTGCCAGTGAGGCGGGTGTGTTTGACCTTGCGGAAGCAGAAAGTCATGTTCGTTCGGATATTCTTTCTGAGGAGGTATTCAGGAATGTATTTATGGACAAGCTTAAGTATGATCCGAATATGACCTATGAGCAGGCTTACAATAATCTTGGCTTTACCAAGGAAGAACAGGCACAGCTCCAGAAACCGGAAGTGCTCAAGAAGAAGCTTATTGACATGGCGATCAATAAAAATGCGGATGCTGAGTATTTAAAGGAACAGTTAACAAGGGGTATATATGACAGCTTTATAAATATTCATAAAGTCCGTGGAACAAATAAGGTTCTGCAGAATCTGTCAGCAGAGGAAAAAATGTTCTATGATCTCGGATCCAAGGCATTTACTACGGTTATGACCGATATGCTGAAGAAGGAGAAAGAAAAGGACAAGATAGTTGCCGAATGGAAGAAAGGTGAAGCGGCCGAAAAGATTAAGAAGGTAAGGATTCATTTCGAAAAGGATCAGTTAAATACAATGAATGCCTTCCTGTACGGCGAGAAGACTATAGGCATAACCAGGAAAGATGAGTTAAGCGGTGCTTACACTGATATGCTTGGCAAGAAGAATGATTACATCGGAGCTATCCTTAAGGGTGATCCTCAGGCCGAGGAGAAGGCCGGTGCGGTTGTTAATGACGAGAAACTGCATAAGCAGCTTGGTACCAAGAATAAGAAGATGGGCGTTACCTATAGCTCTTATATCAAGTTGCATACAGGCGTCAGAATGGGTAAAACTCCTGAAGAGATGGTGGAAAACCTTTCGAAGTGCATGGCTGCTGCGATTCTTTACTCGAATGGTGATAAGTTTAGTATAAATACAATACATTCCATGGCTAAAAAATGCAAAGAGCATTATTCCTTGGACGCGTTGAAGCGCACTCCGGAGCAGCTTACGCATATGCTCAGCAATAAGGACAATCTGGTCAAAGACCTCAACTCTCTTAGGGACAGTATTTATAACGTACAGCCGGATAAGAGGGAGAAGTATTTTGAAGATATGAAGAAACTTGCCGACAACCTGCCGACAACCCAGGGTCACGGCAAGCAGTATAGCAAGCTGAATTCACTGATCAGGGATGCGGCAGTTATTAAGGACAAGAACCTGTCGAAGAAGGATCTTGATACGGAGATCAGAACCATAAACCTGAAGATTTTCAATGCTTCCATGGAATACTTTAAGAGTAAGGGAATGAGTAAGCTTGAGGTTGAGAAGAATCCGCGTGCTGCGGCAGCACTCAATGCTATTTCGGTCATGACTAACAGCACAGAAGGACTTAAATACAGAACGACAAAGCTTGTTGTTGACCTGAAGAAATCCCTTGATGCAAGACATTCCGGCGCGGCTAAGAATTTTGAGAGTGTTGAAAAGTTCACTCAGAAATACGGTGCCACAAATACTGCTATGCAGAAAGACAATATAAAAGCTTCGGCAGTTAAAAATAAAACTGCCGAAGCTTCTAAGAAACAATAATTAATCTTCGATCAGAGATATCCTTCTTATATGACGCTCATCGTTTGAGAACGGAGTGTCAAGGAAGGTATCGATGATCATGAGTGCGAGTCCGGGGCCTACAACGCGGGCTCCCATACAAAGGATATTTGCGTCGTTATGCTCTCTTGTAGCCTGCGCTGAAAATACGTCATGGCAGAGAGCGGCGCGGATACCTTTAACCTTATTTGCAGCGATCGACATTCCAATGCCTGTTCCGCAGATAAGGATTCCGAACTCTGCTTCACCGCTTGTGACAGCAGCAGTTACTTCTTTTGCAAATACCGGATAATCACAGGATGCTGCACTGTAGCATCCTTTATCTATGTATTCTACGTTACGAGCCTTAAGGTGCTCCATTACTTCCTGCTTGAGGGCGAATCCGCCGTGATCTGAGGCAATTGCTATCTTCATGTTGTTCCTCCTAAATAACTTTAAAATATATGTATCGGCCGATGTTTAACTGAATAGGCCATTTGATGCGACCGGTATAATATGATTCTGGTCTGTGGGTTAATGTTTATAAGGTTGCTTGTTCGTGAATTTAAACAAGTATGACCTTCTGGCCGGCGGCCTTGAGCAGTCGGTTCATGATCGCTCCGCCGTATTTATCTCTGTTGAAGGCTTCGCTATAAATAAGGTCGGCTTCCAGGTCATCGCACTTTCTGAGAGCGCTGTAGAGATTCCTTGCAACCTCTTCGCCGCTTCCTGTCTCACCGAGAAGGATGATGTTCTCTGCAGTGTAGGAGCTGCGGTTTTCTGCGGTGGTAAGGACCACAACCTTCTTGCCGAGAGCCTCCGATTCAGCTACGAGGCGGTTGATCTCAGCGGTTACAGCTTTTGAAACCTCGGCCGGATGAGCCTTATCTTCTATAATAGTAAGGCTGCCCTTCGGTGCGTAGTGGGTGTATTTCATGCCGGGAGCCTTAGGTCTGAGGTTCGGATCGGGCTTTATGATAGCCGGGTCGATGGTCACTTCGCCAAGTATTTCCTCGAAATCAGCCTTCGTGATGTAGCCGGGACGGAGTATCGCAGGAACCTCGCCGGTCATATCGATGATGGAGGACTCGATTCCGATATCAACTGCGCCGCCGTCGAGTATCATATCTATCCTGCCGCTCAGGTCTTCGATGACGTGGTCAGCGGTGGAAGGGGAAGGGCGGCCGGAGGTATTTGCGCTTGGCGCTGCAATAAATACGTTACTTTCGTCGATCAGTCTCATAGCGTCCGGATGTGAAGGCATCCTTATTGCAACGGTGCCGAGGCCGCCGGTTGTGGCGTCCGGAACGATGTCCTTCTTGTTAAATATGATAGTCATCGGGCCCGGCCAGAAGCGCTCCATCAGCTTTTCGGCTGCGGGAGGCACATAGGAAGCAAGTGTGTAAACGTCTTCCTTATGAGCTATGTGGACGATCAGCGGATTGTCCGAAGGCCTGCCCTTGGCTGCATATATTTTCTTTGATGCTTCAGGGTCGAGGGCGTCTCCGCCGAGTCCGTAAACAGTCTCTGTCGGGAAGGCGACCAGCCCGCCGCTCCGGAGGATCTCCGAGGCGAGCCCGAAGGCATCACTATCTGTGGTTTTTCTTATTATAGTTTCCATATCGATCCTATCTACTTATTATGAATAAAATCAGTCATCCGAGGCAATCAAAATGTTAAAATAATGGTCAAAACAGCCCTCAATGACATGTATATATTAGCAGTATTCTCCCTAATTGTAAAATCAAAAATAAATGTTACAAAAATATTTATTTTCTTAATAATTTTTCCCGGATAACTTGTTGACAAAGCTATAGCGTTTTGCTATTATGAGCATGTAACAAATTGTAACATTTTCGTAATATATCAAATAGCAGTTAAATATTTTGTAGATTTTTTTGAAAATAACAGGAGGACTTTCGAGAAATGATCAAGCCATCCAGGAAATTGGCCGTTTTTGCAGTTACAGCAGGGCTGATGGTTTCATCTATAGCAGTATTTGCAGGGAATGAAACAGTTATTTATGACCAGTCAAATGTCGGAATATCTGCAGCAGTTGACAGATATGTAGAAGCCACAGCTGATACAGAGGCGGCCACCGTTAAGGATACTAAAGCACAGGAAACAGCATCCCTTACTTCAGCAGACAAGAAGGAAGTGCCAACAAAGGGAGCTAAGACAGTAGATAAGAGCACAGAAGCAACTTCAGAAGAAGGTAAGAAGGCAGATGTTGTTGAGTATTCGGGAGATGCACTTACAGCAGGTTACGAAGGCAAGGCAGTCGTAATAGCAGATGAGCCTCTCAACTTAAGACAGGAACCTTCAACAGATGGTTTGATACTCGGACAGCTTGCAAACGGAGCACTGGTTGAGGTAAGAAAGCAGGCAGATGACTGGACACTCGTATATGTAGACGGAACAGAAGGCTATGTATTCAGCGCTTATCTCAGATTCGGTGACGAAGCAGAGAGCTGGGTAAATAATGATACAGGTAAGGTTGCAGTTATCACAGAGAGTGGACTCAGACTTAGAGCAAGCGCATCAGATAACGGCGATATACTTACAACACTTGGACAGGGCGAGGCTTACAGAGTTTTAGGCTATGAAGGCTACTGGACCAAGATCGGAATCGATGATGACCTTGTAGGTTATGTATATAATGCATATGTCAGAATAGTTGACAGAGCAGACAAGGATGCAACAATTGCGGCAGTGCTTGCAGCTGCAGCAGAGAAGGATAAGGAAGAAGCAGAGGAAGAGACCGAAGAGGAAACAACCGAAGCTACCACCGAGGCAACAACAGAAGCTGAGGAAGAGGAAGAAGAGGTTGAGGATTCTGAGGAGGAAACAACCGAAGCTACTACCGAGGCAACTACAGAAGCTGAGGAAGAGGAGACAGAGGAAGAGACCGAAGAAGAAACTACAGAGGCAGCTCCTTCAGATGTTCCTTACAACTCACTTGGTGAAGAGGTTGTTGCATTTGCAACACAGTTCGTTGGTAACCCTTATGTATACGGCGGAAGCAGTCTTACAGACGGTGCTGACTGTTCAGGATTTACAATGGCAGTTTATGAGCACTTCGGATACTCACTTCCACACGGTGCAACATCACAGTCATATTGCGGTACAGAGGTCAGCCTCGACAGCATAATGCCTGGAGATCTTCTCTTCTACGGAGTACCTGGTGATTACGGTCACGTAACCATCTATATGGGCGGCGGAATGGTTGTTCATGCAAGTACACCTGAGACAGGTATAAAGATTTCATCATATGATTACAGAGAGCCTGCAAAGGCAGTAAGAATCATTCAGTAAGATTTTTCACAAGAATAATATATATAATAGAGCCGGTTGCATTGTGCCAGCAGCCGGCTCTTTTTCCGCACTGAGCGAGTCATGCACATGCGAAGCATGTGCGTCAGACAGAGAGAGCTTCATGCGTGCTTGCACGCAGAGGAAGCTCTCTCTGTCTGACGTACATGTGCCGTAGGCACATGTATATGACGAGCGTGCGAGATGAAATAAGCCCGAAGGGCTTATGAATCACGGATGACGAGCGTGCGAGATGGCGCTGGTGCCCTGTGGGCACCGTTAAGCGCGGACCGAGTCGGGAGACGAGACAAATAAGCCCGAAGGGCTTATGAATCACCTGAGGTGCCGTCTGACACTTTAACAAAAAACATGGATTGTGCAAAGTGCACAACAAACATATGGTTTGGTTGACTATAATATGTACAGTATGGTGGAGGGGCATGTTGATAAGTATATTGTATTTACGTGATAAACTGATATATAAACAAAGTTATCAACATTATCAACATATATCTGTGATTAACATAAAATTATGAATAAAAATATGTGTATTTGAATAATTTGTAGATTGTTCCGAATTTTATTTTTTTAATACCGTGATAACAGGGCAATATAAGGGTATTTTCAGAAAATTAGCCGAGTTGTCAGACAAAAATAAAATCTATTAATATATTGATTGAACTATTCAATTATGTTATAATCTACGTATCAGTTAATGAGGCGGAAGAACCCGACAGACAGCTTGGATTTACAGTATTTGATGGGTATTTTCGCACGTACGCTGAATAAGACGCACGTAAGGAGTGAGGCATATGAACTACATTATTAGCGGTAAAAACATTGATGTTACTGATGGATTAAGAGATGCTATTTATGACAAACTGGGGAGGTTAGAAAAATTCTTTAACGAAGATACAAATGTTCAGGTAACCTTTTCTGTTGAGAAGGACAGACAGAAGATCGAGGTTACGATCCCGATGAAGGGTCATATCATCAGGGCTGAGCAGGTGAGCGATGACATGTATGTGTCAATCGATATGGTCGTTGAGATCATTGAGCGCCAGGTTACAAGATATAAGAAGAAGATCATCGACAAGGCACAGGATGCTGCATATTTCAATGACAGATTCCTTGAGGATGAGACTGAGGCGGCCGACGAGGACGAGATCAAGATCATCAGATCAAAGAAGTTCGCTGTTAAGCCTATGTATCCGGAAGATGCCTGCATACAGATGGAGCTTCTCGGACATAACTTCTTCGTATTCAGAAATGCTGAAACAGACGAAGTTAATGTTGTATATAAGAGAAAGGGAAATACATACGGTCTTATCGAACCGGAATTCTAATATATAGATAAACTAATAGGAGGAGATGTTACATCTCCTCCTTGTTTTTTACTATCAGTTTCTGCAATTGCTTTTTACTGATTAACCGTCAATTCAGTTATTCTTATTTAGCTGTTTGTTTAGCTGTCTGTTCAGCTGTTTATTCTTTGTGTTTGTTTGTACGTTTATTCTTTCTCATAGACTGCTCAGGACGGGCAGTGTCTTTGGTCATAGGTGTTACACCAAGCTCCTCTTTTATCTCGTCCATGATCTCGTCACGAGGCTTCACATCACGAGGTATTTCATCCTCGTCGTCCTTGTCGTCATCATCATCCTCGTCAGCTTCGCTTGTAAGGATCTCTGTATTTCCTGTTCTTTCGCGCTTGCCGCCTATCTTAACCTTCTTTAGGGATTCCAGCAGGCCCTCCTCCCGTTCGGGGACGAAGAGGTATTTTTCTTCAGGAACTTCTTTCTCAGCAAGCTTCTTATATACATGCTCTCTGAAGAGAGTATAGATAACGGATACAACAGGAATGAGTATAAGCATTCCTACGAGGCCGAAGAGCGAACCGCCGACCGTAACCGACATGAGGACCCACATACCCGGAAGTCCTACGGAGCTTCCTACAACGTGCGGATAAACAAGGTTTGCGTCCAGCTGCTGCAGGGCCGTAAATACGATTGCGAAGATCAGCGCCTTCACCGGTGATACCAGCAGGATCAGAAGAGAACCGATTGCAAGTCCGATAAATGCACCGAGTATAGGGATCAGTGCGCAGATCATACACAGGATACCGATAAGCAGTGCGTAAGGCATCTGAAGGATTGAAAGCACGATTATGAATTCACATCCGAGCATAAATGCATCGAGGCACTGACCTGAGATGAAATTACCGAAGGTGCGGTTTGAAAGTCTTGCGATCCTGAGAAGCTTGTCAGCTCTTTCCTCTGATAACAGAGCGTATACAGCTTTCTTAGACTGAAGCGCCAGCTTATCCTTATTTCCAAGGAGATATATCGAGAAGATGAATCCGATAAAGAAGGTGGTCACGCTTGAAAGGATTCCGGTTATGACGCCGAAACCGCCGCTCACTATGGATGAGCCCTGACTTGACAGGAAGGAAAGTGCTGTATTTATTGCCTTCTCGGAATTTTTGGTAAAGTTCGATATCTTTTCTGAAATTTCAGGGTATTTTGCGGTTGCCTTAATCAGCCATTTTGAAAGCTTCTCGATTCCTTCAGGAATCTGCTGGGCCAGGTTAACGATGGTCTTCGAAAGCTCAGGTACAACGAGGAGGATTATCGCTACTATGGCAACGATGGTGAGAAGTATAACTATTACCATCGCCAGTCCGCGCCTTCTGCCTGCCCACTTTTCGTTCTGGTATTTAGGCTTCTTGAACATATGCTTTTCCAGCTTTGTGATCGGAACGTTAAGGATGAACGCAATCGCGCCTCCGAGTATGAAAGGAGTGAAGATTCCGAAGAGCCAGCTGACGGCATCTCCCACATCACTCAGATTATTTAGAATTATATAGAACGTTATTAGGAATGCGCCGATAAATATGTTTTTGCGCACCTGTTCGTTTTTCCAGTATTTTTTCATGTATTTTAACCTTCTTCACTGTCGGCCGCCCGCTCCGCATAAGGTCCCTCCGGTGCGAACAGCACGTAATATTCTATCTCTTCCTATAATATGTCAACAGCCACTAAATTGCAAGTTTATGTAAAAAAACATTTGCCAGTATATAGAAGTAATGTTATATTAGAGGTTACGATGTTACAACTATGTAAAAAAATACAGTTGAAATAAATATTCTGGAGGAAAGAAATGGGTCTTGGTGAGAAAATCTTTGGTTCGCACAGCGACAAAGAATTAAAAAGAATATATCCGATCGTAGACAAGATTGAAGCTCTTGATGAGGATATGCAGAAGCTTTCTGATGACGAGCTTAAGGCGAAGACTGACGAGTTCAAGAAGAGACTTAAGGATGGCGAGACACTTGACGACATCCTCGTTGAGGCATTTGCCGTAGTTAGAGAAGCAGCCAGTCGTGTTCTCGGAATGAAGCACTTCAGGGTTCAGCTTGTCGGTGGTGTCCTGCTCCATCAGGGACGTATCGCAGAGATGAGAACAGGTGAAGGTAAAACACTTGTTTCCACACTTCCTGCATACCTTAACGCACTTGAGGGCAAGGGCGTTCACATCGTAACAGTTAACGATTACCTGGCTAAGCGTGATGCTGAGTGGATGGGTTCTATTCACCGCTTCCTCGGACTCACAGTCGGCGTTATCCTTAACTCAGACACAAATGATGACAGAAGAGCAGCCTATAACTGCGATATCACATATATCACAAATAACGAGCTTGGTTTCGACTACCTCCGTGATAACATGGTCATCTACAAGGAGCGTCTCGTTCAGAGAGGTCTTCACTTCTGCATAATCGACGAAATCGACTCTATCCTTATCGATGAGGCGCGTACACCGCTCATCATTTCCGGACAGAGCGGCAAGTCTACAGACATCTACAAGATGTGCGATTACCTCGCAAGAAGAATGGAGAGAGGTACCGCAACAACCGAGATCAGTAAGTTCGATGCCCTTATGGGTACACAGATAGAAGAGGATGGTGACTACCTCGTAAACGAGAAGGACAAATACGTTGTCCTGACCGCACAGGGTGTTAAGGAAGTTGAGCAGTTCTTCCACATCCAGAACCTCGCAGATCCTGAGAACCTTGAAATCCAGCATACTATCATCCTTGCACTCCGCGCACATGCACTTATGCACAGAGATCAGGACTACGTTGTTAAGGATGATCAGGTACTTATCGTCGACAGCTTTACCGGACGTATCATGCCGGGTAGACGTTTCAGTGATGGTCTCCATCAGGCAATCGAGGCTAAGGAGAACGTTAAGGTTAAGCGTGAGAGTAAGACGCTTGCAACGATCACCTTCCAGAACTTCTTCAACAAATACGATAAGAAGGCAGGTATGACAGGTACCGCCCAGACAGAGGAAACAGAGTTCCGTGAGATCTACGGTATGGACGTTGTAGTTGTTCCGACAAACCGTCCTATCGCCAGAATAGATGAGTACGATGCGGTTTACAAGACCAAGAAGGAGAAGCTTAAGGCTATTGTTGAGCAGGTTTACGAAGCTAACCAGAAGGGTCAGCCTGTACTTGTAGGTACAGTAAATATCGATTCTTCTGAAGAGATCAGTAATATGTTCAAGAAGCGCGGCATCCAGCACAAGGTCCTCAATGCCAAGTTCCATGAGATGGAGGCTGAGATCATCGCTGATGCAGGCCAGAGAGGCGCTGTTACGATCGCTACAAACATGGCAGGTCGTGGTACCGATATCAAGCTTGGTGAAGGTGTTGCAGAGCTCGGCGGACTTATGGTAATCGGTACAGAGAGACACGAGTCAAGACGTATTGATAACCAGCTCCGTGGACGTTCAGGACGTCAGGGAGACCCTGGATATTCAAAGTTCTACCTTTCTCTTGAGGATGATCTGATGAGACTCTTCGGTTCAGAGAAGGTTATGAGAGTTTATGACGCCCTTAGAATCCCTGAGGGTGAGGAAATACAGCACAAGACAATCTCAAGGTTCATCGAGAGAGCCCAGAGAAAGATCGAGTCAAACAACTTTGCTATCAGAAAGAACCTTCTCGAGTACGATGAGGTTAATAACGAGCAGCGTGAGGTTATTTACGCTGAGCGACGTAAGGTTCTTGACGGCGAAAATATGAGAGATACCATATTTGGCATGGTTCAGGATACAGTCGCAAGATACGTTGACAAGGTTGCTTCAAATGAAGTTGATCCTTCAGAGTGGGATCTCAAGGAACTCAACGATACACTTCGTCCGATAGTTCCACTTCAGCCTATCACACTTCTTGAGGAAGAGAAGCAGAAGGGCAGCGCAAATGCCTTCAAGCAGAGACTTAAGGAAGAGGCTGCAAGACTTTACGAAGCTAAGGAAGCTGAATTCCCTAATCCGGAAGCTATGCGTGAGATGGAGCGAGTTGTCCTCCTCAAGGTTGTCGACAGAAAGTGGATGGACAATATCGACGATATGGACCAGCTCCGTCAGGGTATCGGTCTCCAGTCATACGGTTCGAGAGATCCGCTTGTTGAATACAAGATGGCCGGCTACGATATGTTCAATGATATGACAGATTCCATCAAGGAAGATACATCACGTCTTATCATGCACGTAAGAATAGAAGAGAAGGTAGAGCGTGAGCAGGTTGCCAAGGTTACAGGAACCAACAAGGACACAACAGCCAAGAAGGAGCCTGTTAAGAGAAAGCAGGCCAAGGTCGGCCGCAACGATCCATGCCCATGCGGAAGTGGCAAGAAATACAAGTATTGTCATGGCGCCCAGCAGTAATTACCAATCATAAAATTAAAGGTGGTGAGAGTAGTGTTAGAACTGGATCAGTACAAGTTCACATTAAATGAATACAGAAAACCACTGCTTGAAGTGAGGGATTCACTTTGACATTGCAGGTAAGCAGGAAAAGATAAAGACTCTTGAAGAAGCCATGGAGGACCAGAACTTCTGGAACGACGTGGAAGAGAGCAATAAGATCATGAAGGAAGTCAAGAACCTGAAGGATACTATTGCCGAATACGATGCCATCCAGGCAGCCTTTGACGACATCGAAGCGATGATCGAGATGGCTGAGGAAGAGGATGACGAGGATCTGACCGAAGAGGCAGGCGGAATGCTAGAGAAGTTCAAGGAGCAGTTCGAAGCCTTCAGGATAGAAACCCTTCTTTCGGGAGAATTTGATACAAATAATGCAGTTGTCACTATACATTCCGGCGCAGGCGGAACCGAAAGCTGCGACTGGGTTTCAATGCTCTACCGTATGTACACAAGGTGGGCAGGAGCCAAGGGCTTCTCAGTCGAAGAGTTCGACAATCTGCCGGGAGATGAAGCAGGAATCAAGTCAGTTACCTTCCAGGTTAACGGCTACCACGCTTATGGCTATCTTAAGTCTGAGCACGGTATCCACAGACTGGTCCGCATATCTCCGTTCAACGCAAACGGTAAGAGACAGACATCCTTCTGTTCGGTTGATGTTATGCCGGAAATAGATGATACGATAGAGATCGAGATCAGGGACGATGACCTTAAGGTCGACACCTACAGATCCAGCGGCGCGGGTGGTCAGCATATCAACAAGACCTCATCCGCAGTCAGGATCACACATCTTCCAACCGGTATCGTTGTTCAGTGCCAGAACGAGAGATCGCAGCACATGAATAAGGACAAGGCCATGAAGATGCTGAAGGCCAAGCTTTTCATGATGAAACAGCAGGAAAATATGGCTAAGATGTCGGGTATCAGAGGCGAAGTTGCCGATAACGGCTTCGGAAGCCAGATAAGGTCGTATGTGCTTCAGCCATACACACTGGTCAAGGATCACCGCACAAACTGTGAGGTTGGTGACGCCGCAAGAGTTCTTGACGGAGGCATCGATCCTTTCATCAATGCGTATTTAAAAATGATAGCTCAGACAACCCAGCAGTGACTAAGCAACAAGCACTGCGCCTGAGTAGATTCATACAGATAAATAAATTATTATTACGAGAGTGAGGTACGGCATATGTTTAATATTGCAGTTCTCGGATATGGAACCATCGGTTCGGGAGTTGTCAAGATAATCAATGACAATTCCGATGTCCTTAAAAAGTCCTCAGGAGAGGATATACAGGTAAAATACGCTCTTGATCTCAGGGATTTCCCGGGAGATCCTTATGAGAATATCATAGTTCATGACTACGACGTCATCTTAAACGATGACAGCATTAAGTGCGTTGTCGAGGTTATGGGCGGAGTTGAGCCTGCAAATACATTTGTCAGGAAGGCAATCGCAAAGGGCAAGTCTGTCTGCAGCTCTAACAAGGAGCTTGTTGCAAAATACGGTGCAGAGATACTTGAGCTTGCGAAGGAGAATAATGTTTCCTTCCTGTTTGAGGCGTCAGTTGGCGGAGGTATTCCGGTAATCAGAAACATCAACGAGTCGCTTACAGCTGATCATTTCGACAGCATCACAGGTATCCTCAACGGAACAACAAACTATATTCTCACAACAATGAGAAAGAAGGGGCGCGACTTCGACGAGGTTCTCAAGGCTGCACAGCAGAAGGGCTATGCAGAGAGGAATCCGGAAGCGGATATCGAGGGCTACGACGCATGCCGCAAGATTGCAATCCTTACTTCTCTTGTATGCGGAAAGCAGGTTGATTTTGAAGATATCGCTACAGAGGGTATCAGCCACATCACCAAGGAAGATATCGCTTACTCAGTTAAGCTCGATATGCCGATCAAGCTTTTCGGCCTTATGAAGAGAGACGGCGACAATATCTACTGTATGGTTGCTCCTTTCATGGTTGGTGAGGAGCACAGCCTCAGAGGTGTTGAGGGCGTATATAATGCAATCAACCTTCACGGCGATATGCTCGGAAACGTTATGTTCTACGGCAAGGGCGCAGGTTCTCTTCCGACAGCCAGCGCAGTTGTTTCAGACGTTATCGAGATAGTTAAGAATAACAATGAAAATATAAATATCATCTGGGACAAGGAAAAGCTTACACTCGGTGATGCATCTAAGTTCAAAGCAAGATATTTTGTAAGACTTGCAGCTGAGGGCGTGCAGGACAAGATTGCTGAGCTTTTTGGCGAAGTAAGCTTCGCAGAGGCGCTTTCAGGCGAGACTGTATTTGTTACTGCCAAAGAGTATTCTGAGGCTGAGCTTACAGATATTTTGAAGGATTATACAGTGATTACAAAGATTCGTGTTGCAGAGTAAGCGAATCTGTTGTATAACAATGCAGGGTTGAAGTAGTATCGGGGGCAGTTTAGAGACGCAACTATCAGGTCACGGTGGCCTGATGAGATACAAAAAATAATGGAGGCACACACAATGTTAGTGGTAAAGAAGTTTGGTGGCACATCGGTTGCCAACAAAGAGAGAATCTATAATGTGGCCAACAGATGTATTGAAGAATACAAGAAGGGAAATGATGTAGTCGTTGTCCTTTCAGCTATGGGCAAATACACTGATGAGCTTATTACGATGGCTAAGGATATCAACGAGAATCCTCCAAAGCGTGAGATGGACATGCTCTACACGATCGGCGAGCAGATGTCAGTAGCTCTTATGGCAATGGCTATGAACAAGCTGGGAGTACCTGCTATTTCCCTCAACGCATTCCAGGTAGCTATGCATACAACATCCGTTTACGGAAATGCAAGACTTAAGAGGATCGATGCAGAGAGGATCAGAAATGAACTTGAGCAGAGAAAGATCGTTATCATAACAGGTTTCCAGGGAATCAATAAATACGATGATTACACCACCCTCGGAAGAGGCGGTTCAGATACCACAGCGGTTGCTCTTGCTGCTGCGCTTCACGCAGACAAGTGCGAGATCTATACAGACGTTGACGGTGTTTACACGGCAGACCCGCGTAAGGTTAAGAATGCTCGTAAGCTTGATACAGTTACATATGATGAGATGCTTGAGCTTGCAACACTCGGTGCGGGAGTTCTCCACAACAGATCAGTGGAGCTTGCCAAGAAATTCGGAGTACAGCTTGTAGTCCGTTCAAGTTTAAATACTAATGAGGGTACTGTCGTTAAGGAGGACACAAAGATGGAGAAAATGATAGTTAGCGGTGTTGCTGCCGATCCTGATGCAGCCAGAGTTGCAGTTGTAGGTCTTAAGGATGAGCCGGGCGTAGCCTTCAAGCTCTTCAATCTTCTTGCTAAGAAGAATATAAATGTAGATATGATCCTTCAGTCAATCGGCCGTCACGGCACAAAGGATATCAGCTTTACCTGCTCACAGGAGGATGCTGATGAGGCTAAGGCTGTTATCGCAGAGGCTATGGAGTGCGAGGACGTTGACGTTAATAAGGACGTTGCAAAGGTTTCTATCGTTGGTGCCGGCATGCAGACAAATGCAGGCGTTGCAGCAAAGATGTTTGAGGCTCTCTATGATGAGAACATCAACATCAGAATGATCTCTACTTCAGAGATCAGAGTTACAGTTCTTATCGATGCAAAGAACGTTGAGAGAGCTATGAACTCTATCCATGACAAGTTTGATCTTGGTGAGAAATAATCCGTAACGTATCCGGAATGTCAGCTTTTGCTGACGGGTATTAAATAAAAAGCGCCTTCTGAGGTTGTAGTTAAATACAGCTTCAGAAGGCGTTTTTTTATATTTATTATCAGATGATATCAATCCTTTAAGTTGTGGGATAATTTCAAAAAAGTCACACATCAAATATCATCAAATATCGTCATTAACTTGCATTCCTAAGTATTTTAGCATAGAATACTATTATCTATAAGTATGTGTACTTTGGAGGATGGTATTATGACGAAGAGGACGGATTATATTACGTGGGATTCGTATTTTATGGGAATAGCTCTGATGTCGGCTCAGAGGAGCAAGGATCCGAACACTCAGGTCGGAGCGTGCATAGTGGGTGCTGACAACAGGATACTTTCGGTTGGTTACAACGGTATGCCGCAGGGCTGTGAGGACGATGATATGCCGTGGAGCAGGGACGGTTCCGCGCTTGATACAAAATATATGTTTGTCTGCCACGCGGAGCTGAACGCGATACTTAATTACCGCGGCACCGGCAATATGAAGGGTGCAAGGGTTTACGTGACTCTCTTCCCTTGCAATGAGTGCGCGAAGGCCATCATCCAGGCCGGTATTAGCGAGATCGTTTACCTTTCGGACAAATATGAGACTTCGGAGAGCACTCTCGCCTCAAAGAAGATGTTTGACATCACAGGTGTAAAATACAGAAAGTACGAGCCGGCCGGTCGCCAGATCACGCTGGATCTGTAAAGATAGAAGAAGAATATAGAAAGAACCACCCGGGAATTATGAGGTATTATGAGGTGTTATGGAGTGATCGGCAAAGAGCGCTGCAATCCTCGGAAGCTCATGACCGGTGGAAGAAGATAGGGAAATGGAAGCATCATCTAAGAAGATAACTGTAAATATGAATAAGAAAGCTCTGACCGATTTCGTGTTGAGATCGTATTATACAAAGCTTTCGGGAATAATGAGTATAATACTCGGACTTGGCGGACTCGCTTTTCTTGTATGGAATATTGTGAGCGACAATCCGACCATCAGGAATATCCTGCTCTTCGGGGCGGTAGCGGTCGTATGCCTCGTGCTGAATCCGCTGACACTTATCTGGAAGGCGAAGAACCAGCTTAAGACCAATCCTTCCTACAAGGCACCGGTTAGCTACGAGCTTACTCCGGAGAAGCTGACCATCTCGGCCGGCGAGGAGTCGCAGGATCTCGAGTGGAATAATATTTACAGACTTCGCGCTTCAAATAGTATGGTTGCAGTTTACACGAGTCCGTATCATGCATTTGTCATTCCGACAACAGAGCTCGGAGAAGACAAGTCCATAGTGCTTTCAAGGCTTGTGCAGTATACGCGCGAATACAGGCCGAGGCTTTCAGGCAACCTGAAGAAGTATTTGGCAAAATAGGTTTTTGCGTGATATTAAAATTCGGCAAGATAACATCTGAAATAATCCGGGACGGCGAATGTTTTGCCCGGATATGTCGGGAAGGATAAATATAAAGAATTGATTACGAAAGAAATAGAAACATACAGTGAGAAAGAAACATTTGAATATGCGCGTGAGCTTGCCGGGGCGGCAAAGCCGGGGCAGGTTTACTGCCTCAACGGTGACCTCGGAGTAGGCAAGACTGTATTTGCCCAGGGCTTCGGAAAGGGGCTCGGGATAGACGAGCCGATAGTCAGTCCAACCTTCACTATCCTTAAGGAGTACGATGAGGGGCGGCTGCCACTCTATCATTTCGACGTCTACAGAGTTGGATCGTCGGATGAGATGGAGGAGGTCGGATATTTCGACAAGCTGGACAGAGGCGATGGGGTGTGCCTCGTTGAGTGGTC
>JAEEGF010484304.1_pt1 | contig 33956 bp, 20 predicted proteins | sample 9134171 | NCBI WGS metagenome assembly JAEEGF01 (sample SAMN16246542, study PRJNA631951) | gut metagenome | biome: gut microbiome; feature: rumen; material: AP-attached | host: Bos | place: Iran: Karaj | collected 2018-10
CTCAGAAAACGATGTACGCTTCCTTCGCGAGTTTGAGGCAGCAAACTAAGGGCTAAGGGAAGACTCTCGCCCGTTCAGCATTTCTCATCCTTCCAAAACGCTCAGGGAAAAAGTGCCTTCATCTGTCTCGAAATCAATGATAACGATGGGGAAAACCTACCTGTAAAAATGAGGATGAAATGACTCTTTTCCTGCAACACGTTGAAACGAGAAACACAACGTGTTGAGTTGACGATTTCAACACGTTGAATTGGCCGATTCAACGTGTTGTCTTTTTACTACCCACTCGTTGAGGAATGAATGTGCCGCAAATGATTACGATGAAGATAATGATGAGGCCGATTCAGGTAAAGCGTAACATAAAGAATCAGGTGCCCTTTCGAGACACCTGATCCAATAGATATTAGTTTTTATTTTAAGGTAAAAAAGATTGGTTCAACGTTTTCTGATGACAAAATTAAAGGTTCTCATCTTTATTGACAAACGAATGAGTATGTTTTACAACACAAAATGAAAAAATATGTGAAAAAACATCTCTCGCGTACCTTATATTAAAAAGAAAGAGGATGCGAAAATCAGATCTCAACAAAAAAACTTTCAATCAGAAATGAGGAGAAAACAGTTTTTCTGTTAGTATTGTTCTCGTTTTTCCATAAATTTGCATTCATAATCGCGAACTTACTGCGCCTCAACAAAAAAAGGGAACAAGTTTCTTTGTTTTGCGCTCGACTTTCTGTAAATTTGCACATTATTTTCAAAAGGCTTTCCATCGTCTGCCTGCTGATGGAGAAATGGGAGGCCGAAGAATAAAAGTAAACATTACCGAATATGGAAGAAATCGTAAAGACTGAGAACACTGAGAAGAAAAGTCTGAACTTCATAGAACAAAGAGTCGTAAAGGATTTGGAAGAAGGCAAAAATGGCGGACGATTGCAGACACGATTCCCACCAGAACCCAATGGGTATCTGCATATTGGCCATGCAAAGGCTATTGCTATGGACTTTGGCATCGCCAAGAAGTTTGGAGGCGTATGTAATCTGCGTATGGATGACACAAATCCGCAGAAGGAGGACACAGAATACGTGGAAGCCATCGAACGCGACATCAAGTGGCTTGGATTCGAATGGGGGAAGGTCTGCTATGCGAGCGACTACTTCCAGGATTTGTGGGATTTTGCAGAGTGGTGCATCCTGCAGGGAAAAGCATACGTGGATGAGCAAACCAGCGAGGAGATAGCTGCCCAGAAGGGAACGCCAACGGAGCCAGGCACGAACAGCATCTATCGCGACCGTCCTGCAGAGGAGAGCCTTCGCCTGTTCCGCGAGATGAATTCCGGCAAGATGGAACCAGGTAAGATGGTGCTGAGAGCAAAGATTGACATGACAAGTCCCAATATGCATTTCCGCGACCCCATCATGTATCGTGTGCTGAATATGCCTCATTGGCGAACGGGCAGCAAATGGAATGCCTATCCAATGTATGATTTCACTCATGGGCAGAGCGACTATCTGGAAGGAGTGACCCACAGCATCTGTACGCTGGAATTCGTTCCTCACCACGAGTTGTATGACCTGTTCGTCACTTGGATCAAGGAATGGCATGGCGATGAGGGTGACATGGAAGACAATCGTCCCCGCCAGTTCGAGTTCAATAAACTGAACCTGAACTACACGTTGATGTCAAAGCGTAACCTTTTGATCCTGACCAAAGAAGGAGTTGTGAATGGCTGGGACGACCCTCGTATGCCTACTATCTGCGGCATACGTCGACGTGGCTATAGTCCTCAGGCAATTCTGAATTTCATTGACAAGATTGGCTACACCACGTTTGATGCTCTGAATGACATAAAACTAATGGAAGCTGCATGCCGCGAAGACCTGAACACTCGTGCCATCCGCGTGAATGCTGTAGTGGATCCTGTCAAGCTGATCCTGGATAATTACCCTGAAGGGAAAGTGGAAGAAATGGAGGCCGTCAACAATCCTGAAGACGAGAACAGCGGAACTCATGTGATCAGATTCTCTCGTGAGCTATATATCGAACGGAGCGACTTCATGGAGGAACCAGACAAGAAATTCATGCGTCTGGGTCCTGGCAAGGAAGTCAGGCTGAAGAATGGATATATCATCAAGTGTGATGAGGATCCAGCCAAATGCATCGAGAAAGATGCTGAAGGCAACATCGTCTGCATCCATGCAGAATGTGACCTGGAAAGTAAAAGTGGTATGCCAGGTTCCAACCGCAAGATCAAGGGAAAGACGCTGCATTGGGTAAGTGCAGGACACAGCATCCCTTGCGAGGTGCGCGACTATGCCAACCTCTGGACCTGCGAGAATCCTCGTGATGCCATCAAGCAATACGAAAAGGAGAATGGCGTTCGTGGAATTGATGCCATGCGTCCCTTCCTCAATCCTGACTCGTTGCGCATCAACAAGAACGCATACGTAGAGGAATATGCTGCTACTCTACCCGCTCTGAGCTACCTGCAGTTCCAACGAATCGGATACTACAATGTTGACCCTGACAGCACTCCCGCTCACCCTGTCTTCAACAGGACCGTTGGACTGAAAGAAGCGTGGGTGAAGAAATAAACTTTTCAAGGGAAAACTCATTTTATCTTACCATAAAAGGATTTAATGCGAGAGGAAGACCTCAATTACTTCGAGGAACCAGACTTCAAGCGTGCTCTAGAGAAGTACGAGAATGCTTTGGCTAATAATTCGTCTGTTTATCTGGATGCGGATGAGCTGACGGATATTGCTGAGTATTATATGACAAAAGGGCAAGAAGATAAAGCCGACGAAGCGATTCAACTGGCTCTTGATCTTCACCCTGAGAGTGTGGATCCCCAAATCTTCTTGTCACGCCAGCAGATGTTCTACGGAAATATGGAGCGTGCACACGAGATATGCGACTCCATCATGGATCAGAATGATAGAGAGGTGCATTTCCTGAAAGCAGAACTGATGATACGCGACCAGAAAGCACACGATGCATCCCTATATCTCAAAGGCGTCTATGAAAAAACAGATGAGGACAAAGCTCTTTTCCTATGCGATGCGACAGAAATCTTTATGGATTATGACCTCTGGAAGATAGCTCAGGCATGGTGCAATAAGATGAATCAGGATTTTCCTCATTATAAACCAGGCCTTCGACTCTACCCTGAGATTCTTATCGGATTGGGAGATTACCCAAAGGCTGTCAACCTGTTGAATAAACTTTTGGACGAGGATCCTTTTGACATCAATCTGTGGAATCTTTTAGCAGAATCGAATGCATCGCAGGAAAACTATAGAGAGGCAATAGACAACTGCGAATATGTATTAGCTATAGACGAAGGTAATCAACGGGCAACTATTCTGAAAGCAAATTGCCTTTTTCATCTTAACTTATACGAGGATGCACATGCACTCTATCAGAAGTACCTTGAGGAAAACTCAAAAGATCCCACAATACATTATCTGAATGCTGTATGCCTTTCCAACATGGAAAGGTATGAGGAAGCGGCAGTCGAACTTCGCATTGCCAATAAAACGGGAGACGAGATGGCTCCAGAACAAATCCACATCTATCTGGAACAAGCCTACGTGGAAGGGAAATTACATCACTTGGGAACAGCTCAAGAGGCTTTGGATAACGCAAGGGATTTAATGACTGACGACGTTACATTTGAGTATGATCTAATATTGGGTAAACTCTTTCTGGAGAATGGCAAACACACGCAAGCTGTGGAACGATTCAAGCTTGCTGTTGACCATAGCAGTCATAAAGCAAACACTTTGTTGTCTATTGCCATCTCCTATAGTGAAGTGCAAATGTATCATGATGCTTTGGATATCCTACAAGGCATGGAGAAACTCTTCGGCGAGTCTGAGTACCCTCAGATTTACCCGTACATCGCTTTCTGTTACTATAAAGGAGGGGACAAGAAGAATTATCTGAAATATTTGAAGGAATCAGTCCATCTAAATTCAGAAATAACAGAATATCTCTTTGGTAAAGAATTCCCAGGCGTCAGCCCTGCTGAATACTATATGTATGCATTCCGTCAGGTATGGGGAAGATTCCCTCAAGAGAACGAATAAGGTTTATGACCTACTTACTTGCAATCCCGTCTTACTAAGCGTCATTTCAACAAATCGAGCACAAGAGTTTGGACGATTCTCCGTGAGAATATGTCGAATGCGTGCTGCTGCATTAGGATCTTTGGCAATCATATAAAGATAGCCTCCACCACCAGCTCCTGGAAGCTTATACCCAAGGCAAAGATCATCTATCTGACGTGTGATAGCTTCAACTTCAGGAGGATTGGTTCCATTATCGAGCAACTGATTCTGTTGCCATGTCTTGCGAACAAGCGCTCCCATCTGCTGGAAATCATTGTGCAGAATAGCTTCATAGAGTTCTAAGGCATGCTGCTTCATTTCTGCAAGAAGTTCCAGACGATGAGTATCGAAAAGGAACATGCCTCGCACTATATCAGCTAATATCTGCTTAGCAGTTCGTGTAATTCCCGTATAATAAAGGAGATGACAAGGCTGATATTCAGTATCATTGTAAAGCGTGTCGGGCAACCAACGGACTTCCGGTGTCTGATCAAATCCAATGCTGGTCTGTAAGAGCTTTACTCCATGCAAAACTCCGCCATACTGATCCTGCCATCCACCACCTGTTGTAAGCAATTGTTCCAGAATGAGGGTTCTGTTGCATATCTCTGCTTGATCCCATTTGAGGCCACAAAAGTCGCTGATGGAACCCAACACAGTGGCAGCAAGTATGCTACTGGTCCCCAAGCCGCTACCTGCAGGAATAGCACTCAGTAACGTAACCTCAATACCACATCCGAATGCTCGTAACTGATCCACTAATGTAGCCTGAGCTTGTGAGCCAAACTGAGGACTGAAACCTGCCAAACAGAGTGCAGCCTTGGGAATGGAAAATGGTGAACCGACACGACAGAAATCATGAAGATCTTCGTATGTCGTTACTTTTTCCATCGCTCCCAGATCAATGGAACGAAGGATGATGCAAAATTCCTTACAGGGTTTCACATAAGTTTGAATAGGTGGCTGTCCATTAAGTTCTATAGCCAAATTCACCACATTTCCACCATTCGTCAGACAATAAGGAGGAGTATCTGTCCAACCGCCTGCAATATCAATACGTACTGGGCTTCTACCCCATACTATCTGGTCGTCATATACATCTAACCTCGGTTCTTGCTTTTCCTGAAGAGCAGAAGCTGTAAGTCCCTCTCTGAGCAATCCAAAAGCCTCGTGCTCTTGCAGATCACCATTCTTGCCGTGAAGACGTCGGAGTTGACTATGGAACATCTGGTCGCTGATGCGCTTCATCAAGGGTTCGCTATCAGGCAACATGTCGGGCTCTGGTATTTTCAAACTGGCAAATTCACTAGCAGCATCATCGAGATTAAGTTGATAAAACACACTACGACGATGATTGCGGGCTATAGCTTCCCATGATTCGCGACGGAATTGGAGTCGTTGAGATTGAAGACGATTCAGATTAGCATACGAACAAATCTCATCAGCAGACATCTTACGTGATTCCGTCCAAAGCTGGCGGCCCTGTTCATCGGTTGGATCCATCACCATAAATCGTAAAATATGACCCAGTGATTCAACAGAAGACAAAACTGGAAATATTTGAGCTGACTGAATATCCTCGTAACCACATATCTGATTAGGATTAATGTCGCGAGCATGGAACCATTCTATGGCTGGACGACAGAGATATCCCACCTGAGGATCCGTAAGCGAACCACGGAAAGAATCACTAATGCCATAAGGTCGTAATACATATTGTTCCTCTCCAATGGGTACGACATCTACACAAATGCCTGGTGCCAAGGTAACTGCCCAATCGTTCTGTGGCACTCCTGTGATGATATTGTCGTGAGATATGGACCATGATTTATTAATCCATGAATTCTCAATCCACGTGTTTTCATTTGTATTTAAGAGTGAGATTTCGGAATGGGAATTCTGGATGAATATGCTGGGATGAGGTTTAATGTTCAACTGCATGATGGCACGCTGGTCATAAACCAGATTCTGAACCTTCATGGTGGAACTAATCATCTCACGACTAGTGCCATAATGATAAAACTCGCCACCCTCTAATGGAAGAATGGCAACCGAGAGGTCACTTAGCATTGAATCAGGAGCTGAAGGATGAAGTCCCAGTGCACATCCAAAATCAGAATAAAGATCATAGCATGATACCTCACCATTGGACGATAACGTTTTATGGACCAAACGCTCAACAGCACGATCGCTAAGAAGCCAAATTCCGACATCCATCAGGAAAAGATGAGTTTGCATCAATTGAGCCAAATGCTCAACAGATGGTTTTTGGAGCATGAAATCGAGTTGTCCTGGTTGTTGACGAGAGGAAAGGAAAACGCCATGATTCTTTGCCAAAGACGGATCTACCCAAAGTCCATAACATACGATATCTGCCTCTGGGATCTTTTGTAATCTTTCCGCACGGATAAACACATCACCACTAACAATCATCGTATGAATACTCTGGGGAGCAATATCCATGATGCGATGATATAGCGGGAGTTGCAAGTCTAAAAGATTCTGTCCCAAACGTTGCCCTCTTGCCCAACGGAATACAGGAATGGGAGTCAAAATCTTACCGCTTGACGCATAGCTGGGCAAACGGCGACTTTGCCCCCCGGCATGAATAAGAATACGTTTCTCCTGGGATAACCATTCATTGAAATCAATCTCAGGGGCCCAATTGCGATGACATTCGCGCAGAAGCCACGTTGTACCACCGCCAGAACCTAACTTGGCTCCAACAGGATCGTTGGTACAGAAATATTCATCCTTAGAAACATTCTGTATCTGGTGGAAATAGGAAACCAAATTAGGAGGTAATGAGAGTAACTTCTTCATGGCGAGAAAACATCAAATTTGGAGAATATATAATGATTTTTAGTTAAGAATCAAAGAAATGATCGGCTTTACTGCTGTTCCAGCATTTGCTTTATACGTTGTTCTTCTTGTATTTGACAAATGAGAAGAGTATCATCTTTTTCTGCAATGATATATCCATCAAGGCCTTGGACAACGACCTGCTTTTCCTGTATCGTATGAATAATGCAATTATTAGTCTCAAAGGTATGTACATTCTGTCCAATAATGGAATTGTTGTATGTATCATTCCCCGTACAAGAATGCAATGAATTCCATTTCCCTAAATCTGTCCAGTTGAAATCAGCGGGGAAAACAAAGACCTCTTCAGCTTTCTCCATGATGGCATAATCTATTGAAACGTTTTCGCACAAAGGATATATCTCGTTGATGCGGTCCTGTTCCTTTTCGGTGCCATAGAGCAACATCATATCCTCGAACATTTGAGAAATGGTTGGTTGATATACACGAAATGCATTGACGATGGTACTTACGTTCCAAATGAATATACCTGAATTCCAAAAGAAATTGTTTTTGGTCAAATACTTTTGCGCTGTTTTCAAGTCAGGTTTCTCGTGGAATTCATCCACTCGGAAAATCTCTTTATTGCGTGCAGTAGAACAAGTCAAATCTGCCTGAATATATCCATATTCCGTCTCAGGATGTTTTGCTTTCATGCCTAAAGTTATGATAGCATCTGTTTCATCAGCAAATTTCAAGGTAGAGAGCATGACTCGCTGAAATTCCTTGATATTCAAAACAAGATGATCACAGGGAGTAACAATGATATTAGCACGTGGATTCTGGACTTTGATTCGCCAGCTTGCATATGCTATGCAAGGAGCTGTATTCCTACGACATGGTTCCAACAAGATATTTGAAGCATGAATCTCAGGGAGTTGTAAACGAACGAACTTTTCGTAGTTCACAAGTGTAACAACCCATATATTCTCAATGGGAATAATATCACGAAATCGATCGAACGTAATCTGAAGGAGGGTGCGGCCACAGCCTAACACATCAACAAATTGCTTGGGTTGTTCTTCTGTACTCAAGGGCCACAATCGGCTTCCCATGCCACCCGCCATTATAACTAAATGGTTGTTCTTATCATACATCTCTCTGCAAATTTTTATATCATTTGCAAAAATAGCACATAAAATTGGAATAATTTCCTCAAATAAAGAAAAATATCCGTAAAAAGATACTTTTTAACAAAGGAATCACCTCACATCTTGTCCATTAAAGTCAAATAGGTTACTAAATAAAATGAAATTGTCAAAATGAGAGAATCAAGCCTCCGAGAGCTGGAGCTGTAATCTCTATTGGAGATTGAGAATCAAAGGGTATATAATATTCCTTGTCGGAAAGCAAATCTATAGCTGATAAATTGTCACTAGATTCTATCCCATACAATCGCATTACATCTTCAGGAATATTTATCTGAACAAATGCATCATTATCAGCAAAATTGGCCACAACTAAAGCAAGTTTTCCATTGAAATGCCGTAAAAAAACATATTGCTGATGAATATCAGGATTGACATACATTAAATCGTAGAAATCACCCTTGCAGAAAATGGCATTCTTTTCCTTGATACATAGAATTTTTTGATAAAAATGGCGAAGTTCTATTTCTTTCTCTGTAAGTAACTCATTATTGAATTTACCTTTATTCCTCCATCGACGAATGGAATCTATGGTCCAATAATCAAATATGGAAGTCCTACCATCTCGTCCACTGAATCCTTCCTCGTCCATTCCTGGTTCGCCCAATTCTTGGCCAAAATAAATCATCATGGGATTCTGCCCCATCAAAGTACTGACAAGCAGAGGGGCCCTACCTTTTTCTGCTTTACAAACAAAGAAATCACTCGAGATACGTTGCTCATCATGATTCTCCAAGAAATAAAGCATATGCCTTCTGATATCATCCACACTCTGCCAACAATAAGTGATACTTTGAGCTGAACAACGCAGTTGAGATACAGCTTTCAACGTATCATACAGACCAACCTTATCATAAAGGTAGTCGAAATGACCTTTATAAATATAATTACGGTACTCTGCAGGATTATATACTTCAGCGATAAAAACAATGTTTGGATTCTCTCGTTTTACTTGAGGTATAACCCATTCCCAAAATTCCACAGGAACCATTTCTGCCATATCGCAGCGAAAACCATCGATTCCCTTCTTCACCCAATAAAGAAGGATATGAAGCATCTTCTTCCATGTGTTTGGTATAGGATTGAAATGAGGAACACGACCTGAACAAATGTCTACACCATAATTAAGTTTCACCGTTTCATACCAATCATCGCGCGAAGGTGAAGCTGAAAAAACATCATTGCCTGTTGCTTTTGCTGGGAATTCCTGGTAAACAGCACTTTCATCGGGAGAAGTGATCGTTAATTCTTGACCTGGAAGATAATAGAAATTGTTCTGGCTGGAGAATGCCCATTCACGATTGTCTCCAGCACCCAAATCTTCAACTCCATCAGGACAAGCACCGGAATGATATTGACGAGCAACGTGATTGGGCACAAAATCTATAATTACCCCCAAACCTGCACGATGAGTTCGACGAATCAAATTCGAAAATTCCTGCATACGATTCTCGACCTTAGTTGCCAAGTCAGGATCTACATCGTAATAGTCACGAATTGCATATGGACTACCTGCTTTGCCCTTCACCACAGCAGGATTATCTGACTTGATACCGTATTGAGAGTAATCTGTTTGGGTAGCATGCATAATGATACCCGTGTACCATATATATGTAGCACCAAGGCCCCGGATTTCTTCCAGAGCCTTGGTTGTAAAATCAGACATCGTTCCACAGCCATTTGTGGCTTTTGATCCATTCTTTACGGGAGAAGGATTATCATTGCCAAAAAGGCGAGGAAATACTTGATATATAATCATGAAATGCCTGTTATGCTTACGCCTTCTATTCCTTTGGCAATTTTAGCAATCATACCTTGCAGAGCCTTGCCTGGACCACATTCTGTGAAATCTACAGCGCCTGCTTCCAGCATATTATTGACTTCTTGTGTCCATCGAACACTGGAAGTAAGCTGAGCTATCAAGTTTTGTTTGATATCAGCCGCATCAGTATGAGCCTTCCCATCAACATTCTGATAGATTGGGCATCTAGGAGTATGGAACTCTGTTGCCTCAATAGCTGTCTGCAGCTCATCTTTCGCAGGTTTCATTAAGGGAGAGTGAAACGCACCTCCAACTGGAAGAACAAGCGCACGTTTTGCTCCAGCTTCCTTGAGTTTTTCGCAAGCAGCATTCACAGCATCAACATTACCACTGATTACAAGTTGACCAGGACAATTGTAATTTGCAGGAACTACAACACCATTACCTTGAGATGTTATCTCATTGCAAACTTCTTCTACAGTCTCATCGGGCAAACCGATGATAGCTGCCATCGTACCAGGAGCTGCCTCACATGCTTTCTGCATGGCTTGCGCACGAGCATAAACAAGTTTCAAACCATCCTCAAAATCTAATGCGCCAGCAGCAACCAAGGCACTGAATTCACCCAATGAGTGACCACCCACCATGTCAGGTTGGAACTCATCACCTAAACAGATAGCCCTAATCACGCTATGCAAGAAAACAGCAGGTTGAGTGACACGAGTCTGTTTGAGTTCATCAGCATCTCCTTCAAACATAATTGAAGTTATACTGAATCCTAAAATATCATTGGCTTTCTCAAACAATTCTTTTGCAGTTTGATTATTCTCATACAGGTCTTTTCCCATACCTGTAAATTGTGCTCCCTGACCAGGAAAAACAAATGCTTTCATATTAATCTATTACTTGTTTCGCATAATTTGGGTGCAAAGATAAGGATTATTCGCCGAATCCACAAATTAACGTATACAAAAAGAGGAGCATTGCTACTCCTCTCTTCGTGTTCTAGTCTTTATTCGGTTAATCTGCTGTGAAATGTTCGTTATCCCAAACACCAAGTTGAAGATTTGTCTTATAGCGTGTGGGGAAACAAATCAATGTGCCAGCCCCCGACATCTCAATGCTATTCTTAACTTGAGCATATACTGCTATGGAATAACCATTCTGACTGATCAGGCCATTACGGTTGCTGGTCGTTAACCCTGTATCAAAAGTGACATTTTCCAGTTGAACCATGCAATTCTGATAACGCAGGTAATCGTTAAGAAGAACATCCAATCCTATCCCAATGGGTTCAACATCACTCTCTGTCACAGTTGCTTCACTTAGATCCAATGAAGTAGCTTCTGCATACATATTGTATAACTTGGAAGTACCTTTTACCTTTCCATTAATCAGCTGACCTGCATGTAATGCATGTCCATTCTGATAGAGTTGAATACCCCCAGTTGCATCCTGAATAAAGGCATTGCCTCCATTCACATAAGTTACTACTGCATCCGTCAAAGTGGCAGTCCAACTAGCTTCCTCTGATGCTGTAGCATTATTGATCTGAGCAATACAATTCAGTTCAGGTACTCTATCCTCTAATTTAACATTCTTGATTTCCCAAGTAGCATATGCCGAAGTTGTAGAGACATACTGGAATGCTATATTTACTATCTGACCTGCAAAAGCCTTCAAGCTAATATCACCAGAATTCACATAATTCCAATCCTTGAATGTGGGATAATTAGGTATCAGCAACTGAGTCCACGTCTCACATCCATCTGTAGAAACCCAGAAAGTCAGTTCATGATACATATCACCAACGTATCTGCCTGTATGCTCAAAGGTTAATACCGGACTTGTACTGTTTTGGAGGTTAATCTTGGGTGAGATAAGCATAGCCTTGGTATCGATAGCAGAACCAGCCTTAGCTACCATACCATACTTGGCATCATTATACCAAATAGAGGTTCCATCCTCTCGCGGTGTTATTTCCAGCATGGTGAATGCTCCAATACCATTGGTCATGAAAGTTTCTTCGAATGGTAAGGAGAACACTTCAAGACCTGTCTCCTGACTTATTTTATATGTCGCAGAAGATTCACCATCAGCATTAGCTGAACGGAACTCAATGGTTGCATTTCTTGCTTCACCTTCATTGGCAGCACACTTGAATGTTACCAAAGCAGTATCTGCAGGATTTGTCTCTAACTTTGTTGGAATGCCTTTAATGTATTCCATATTTGAGTAGGTAATCCAATCCTGATACTCCTCAGGTATGGTAACCATACATCCATTACCTTTGTATGCGACCTTCACCTGGAATTCTCCTCCATCTTTTGTCATAGTCGCATCCATTGTGGCAACTTTGATCAACGATTTAATTATTTCGAGGACAGTGACATCAACAAGTTCTACAGTTCCATTATATGTTGTCTTTGGACCTTCAATCTTGACATAATCACCAATCTCAATACCAAGACTTGCGAAATTCTTGGTTGCGCCGTCTGCATCGAGTGTTCCATAAATATAGACCTCTCCTGTTTCATCTTGCAGGTACCAGTTACCATACGTAGTATTGGCGATGGATGTCACCACACCTTTAACACGATATGTCTTGCCATCAGCTCCAGCTATGACTTCCGCACAGGTTGCATCGCTGGCTTCCATAGACCCTTGTCTCACCATCAGGAATTGAGTCTTTTCGCCAGTTGTGATCTGCAACTCTGCCTCACGGCCATACTCACACTTCTCTGCGCTGATAGTTACTTTTGTGCTTGTGCCTGCTTCACCAGAAGTTGGTGTCACAGTCAGCCAACTAGGAATAGCCACATCCTCGTCAAACTTCCAATCTGTAGAAGAAGTAACTGTAATATCAACAGAACCACCACCAGGTTGAATGGAAACATAGGTCTTATCCAAAGAAATGTTTCCCAAGGGACCGACTAAATCATTTTCATCAGAGCAACCCACAAACAGGATAGCAGAGAGAAATAGACCTAAAAAATATTTCAGTTTCATATTCGATCTTCTTTAATATTAATTAAACATGTACTTTACACCAATAGACATGTACCAGCACTGGCCAATGGCGATATTGTCAGCCCAAGTCTTTGTGTTCTTATTAACAACACTAGGAGTTGAGAATACGGGGTAACCCTGTGCATCTGTACCTTCGTACTTCAGGATTCTTCCTGAATTGAGTTTTGAGTTCATATACTTGCTTACGCCCCAACTTGAATTGAAGAGATTCATCAAGTTCTTCATATCAAAACCTAACTGGAGCGTATTCATGGAGTTACGTACCTTAAGTTTGAAATCATGCTTGTAGCTGATGTCTATACGATGTACCCAAGGATTGTATACGCTGTAAGCTTCAGCATATTCGCCTTGATGCTTCTTCAGGTAACTGTCACCATGTACATAATCCATAAAGCGAGTCTTGTCATCAGCTGTTGCAAAACGGAACTGACCATTTTCAACCTCACTATCAGTAGGAATATAGAGTGCGTCGTAATTATAACCGTCACCGTTCATGTCGTTAGCCAGCATGTAGGAGTAATTGTAACCACCATTCCAGGTCTCGTATATCAAGCTATAATGGTTGTTGCTACGATCATGCCCCGTTACAGATGCGATGAAACGATGTGGAGTCAGATTGATGGCATTGTGCAATTTGATATTGTTGGGGCCATTAACTGTAGGAACATAAGTAAATGCAGACTCAGCTGCAGAACCAGGCATTGAAGTCAACTCCTTCTTGGCACTCCAAGTGTAAGCTGCCATGATGCTAAGGAAATCCCAAGGACGAGCATTCATACTCAGGCTTGCTGTCCAACCATAACCTTTATGAGTGTTCTCAAGAACGAATGCTTTTGTACTGGTGCGGAAGTCTGAAGGATAGATAGGACGTGCATCTGCTCCATTCCAACGCGCGAAACCCTCTGCATCCATCATACTCCAATCTGAAATCGTTGAAGTGTTGACGGTCTTGTTGAGAATTGCTTCAGCACTGATAGTCAGAGGGAATGATACAGGTAACGAGTAATCCAAAGCCAAAGAAGTCTTCCAGTCTTGTGGCATCTTGAAGTCAGGATCTACAGCGCTTATAGAAGATGGTACTGTTCCATCCTGAGGAGAAACTGTCATAGGATAACCCATCGCTGCCAATTTGTTCTGCAGAGCTGCAACTGTAGCCTTACCATTCCCATCAGTAGCCAATCCTCCTCTGAATTCTGCCAAAACGTCGGCAACGCTGGCATAATTAGACTTGACTGCATCAGGCAAACGGTTGTAACTTGTGGAAGGACCAATTTGTGCCTGGTATTGAATCATACCTGAATTGGTAGGCATATTGGTGAAGAAGACCAATGGAATACGGCCTGAGAAGAGACCCGTACCTCCACGCAACTTCAAGCTCTTGTTGCCAAACACATCCCATTGGAAACCAACTCGAGGTGATACACTTATGTTGCCACTCGGCCACTTGCCTGTATCGATATGGCGACCATTGTAGTCGAGGTCGTAGATGGCTTGGTTGGTCATAAGGTCCTTGTTGCTGAAGAACAATCCATCCACACGCAAGCCATAGGTCAACTTGAACTTATCCGTAGCTTGCCATTCATCCTGCGCATAGATACCTGCTTTGTTGAAAGTGACACGGGCAGCAGGACTGGTCTCGCCATCATATCCATAAGTCATACAAACCACTTCTGGAGTATTTCCATTAAGGAAGTCATCCACGCTCTTATAGCGATAGTATCCAGTACCGTTACGCATATACTGGTTGTCTGCCATCTGGTATTCGTAATTCAGACCTGCCATAATCTTATGCCTGTTCAGCGAATATGTGATATCGTCCTTAATGGTAGCAATGGTATTGTGTACAGCATTGTTCCAAGTAAAGAGTTCATATCCGAGAGCCATGTATTGGGTCGTCGTATTTGTTCCGTCGTGAATGTCGATGAAAGGAAACTCGCTGGAATCACTACCACGAACATCATCCAGTTTCGAGAAGGTGGCAAGGAACTGATTTGACAATTGATTGTTGATGCGGCTGTTCAAATCCAACGTAGCACTATGCACTCTGTTGTTCAAAGAATACATTGAGTTTGCATAAGACATAGAATACAATCCGATACGCGAGAAGGCAGAACGCGTTCCACCATCCATACTGCTGGCATTCGGCGTGTTCCAAGTGTTGTTGTCTGTGTAGTTGTATCGAACGGCCAAATGATTCTTTTCATTGATGTTCCAGTCAATACGGGCAAGCATCTTCTTGTTGTCTATATCAGCAGGAAAGTTTGTATATGAGCCTGTGTTGTATCCGTATTTTTCCTTCACGAAATCGGATACACGCTGCATATCGTTGACAGTTGCATAGGACAAAAATAACGCCTCGTTGCCAATGCCGTTTTCTGATGCCCTCCAACGGGTTGCGACCGTAGGAGTCTTCACCAACTCGCCGTTTACGAAAAAGAACAACTTGTTCTTTACGATTGGACCTCCCAGGGTAAATCCATACGTTGTGCTACGATCCTTCTCACGTGCACTCTCGATGGCAACCTTGGATACTGCATCGCCACGCATGTTTTCATTCCTATGGTAAACATAGGCACTTCCCTTGAAAGTATTGGTACCAGACTTGGTGATAGCATTCAGGGCACCACCAATGAAGCCTGTCTGGCGAACATCATAAGGGCTGATGACAATCTGCATTTCCTCAATAGCATCGATACTGATAGGATTGCCACCGCCAGGAAGAGCGCTGCTCAAACCAAAGTTGTTGTTGAAGTTGGCACCATCCACCGTGAAATTGGAAGTGCGACCATCGTTTCCTTGGAATGTCAACCCGTTTCCGCCATAGGGAGACAAGCGGGTAAACTCCGTGATACTGCGACTGACAGTAGGCATCTCCAGCATCTGCTGGTTAGAGATGTTCGTGCTGGCTCCTGTCTTCTCGTACGAGAACTTACTACCTTTTGCCTGAACGAGCACCTCATCCATCACCTGAGTGTCCTCATTCAAAGTAGTCTTCAGGTTGTAGGTCTCACCCAGCTCCAAGGAGATGTTCTTTACAGTTTTGGTCTCGAAGCCAATGTACTTGATCGTGACTTCGTATGGACCACCTACGCGCATACCATTGATGGTATACATACCCTTCGCATTAGTAACAGCTCTGTAGCTGGTACCTGAAGGCATGTGCTTAGCCTCCACGTATGCACCAACCACATCCTCACCATCAGCCTCCACCTTACCAGCAAGGCTTGAAGTGGTTACCTGCGCCATTGCTGATGATGCAACGAGCATCATCAACGAAAAAAGCAAATGCAATCTCTTCTGCATGACTTTAATGAAAATGATAAATAAATTAGTATAATTAGTGTTGATTTGAAATATCGAACTTTTCTTATGTGTCAAACTGCCACATTGCCCGCAAAGAGCATCGGCTAAGACGGTGTAAATTTATAAAGAAATTTTCAATTTACCTAAATGAGAGGCGAGAATTTTCAAAATCTCAGCAATTATTTTATCCTGAGGAAATCCCCTCTCTTCAACCTTTGCTCGCACTCATGGAAATGTTTTCCCTGACACAGAGTCATTTAAATCAATCACATTCCTCAAAAGCATTCATCCGAGGAATTCGACACGTCGAAGAAAAAGAATCAACGTGTTGAAACCGCAAAGTCAACACGTTGAAATCGGGAAGTCAACGTGTTGAAATCCTCATCGCAACACGTTGCCTTTCTTCAAAGTCTTTCATAACCCCACTCGTCCAACACTTCGCCCCAATGCTGGTTCACCAATTCGACGGTGCGAGGATCGTAATTGTATTTATTTTTCTTATAGCCTTTCTTTCCGCCAATATACTTTTCGATGGCTGGGCGCGCTTCTTCCCATCCAGGAATATTCAGGTCGCGATATATCTTCTCAGTAATGCCAAGAGCATCCTGTTCTATATCCTCGAACTTCACTTCATAGATATTTCCCTCTGGAACATACTTCTTCTGCTCCTTGTATGCACGATAGAGTTCCATATAGTTGCGTAGGATGTTCTGCTCCATCTGCTCGAGAGGGATGCTGTGAAGTTCCAGGGGTTTGATGGTGTTCGTATAGAAACTGCGTGTGCTCTCGAAGACGGTGTATGGATTCCGCATCAAAAAGATGTATTTCGCGTTTGGAAAGAGTTCACTCATCGTCTTCAGTCGCCCGGTATGAGGAGGATTCTTGCTCAGATATTGAGTCCCATTCGTGTTCCAAAGGCTTATCTTCACCAGTTTCTCGAAGTTGTCTTTGAAGGCTTGTTCTTCCTTGGGAGTGATAGCTTTGAATGTCAGGTAGCGATCGCAGTATTCGTTCATCTTCTCTGGAAAGAACCAGAAGTTGTAGTAATTGTATGGGCAGGAGTTGTTGATAGCGAACTCTTCCTCTTGAGGAAGGTCTGGAGCCAGCTCCATATTGTCTGTCGGACGCTTGTCTGGCATGAGCCAACCCATCGTGGGTTTGAAGAATCCTTGCAAAGCCATTACGTAGTGAGGGAAAACGGTTTGATACGTAGTGGTATACCCAAAGTGTTTATCCTGGGCAAAGATGTTGTGGACAAATGTCGTTCCACTTCTCCAATGGCCAAGAATGAACAAAGGATCGTTCTCCATCGGCTTGTCGGCCAGCAGTTTCTTGTATTTCCGTTCCTGGAAAGGAACACATGTACTCAGGATTCGACAGATGACTTTCGTCAGGAAGAATTTCGTCTTTTTCTCTGGTGCGATGTGTTGCCCTTTCGTGACGGTCTTGAAAGTGTTCCAATCGGCTCCAACCAGCGTGTTCACAGGGAGCTTACTGAATTCTATTAAACCCATATTATCTTATGACTTTTATTTCTAATCCTTGTCTGCTTAGTTCCTTTACAGCCTTCTCTATTGCCTCGTAGTGTTGCTCATCGATACCAAGTTTCTTCAAATCCAGAGTGGGAACATCTGCCTGATTGATATCTTCAAACTCCAAGGGACGAGCAATCATACCTACGGCAGAAGTGTTATTGGTGATGGGATCGATCAGGATGAAGGCTCCTGTGGCTCTGTTCTGGGCATACGCATCGAAGAAAAGAGTCTTGGCGGTGGTGATTTGCACGCAACCTATTTCATTCAATTTGAAGTCACGACCTTCCAATCGCTGCATAGTATTCACGTCCACGCGATATTTGATTTCATTGATGGTGGCACGTGTGGTATTTGTATTGTGCTTCAGGAAGAATTGCTTGCCTCTATCCATAGGTTCCTCATCCATCCACACCAGCATCGTCTCAAAATTCCTTCCGATATTGGGAAGATTGTCAGGACGGACGATCATCTCGCCACGAGAGATATCAATCTCGTCCTCGAGGGTAAGGGTGACACATTGGGGGCAGAAAGCTTCCTCGAGCTCACCATCGTAGGTGACAATACTCTTCACATGGCTCCGTTTCATCGAAGGCAAAGCTACCACCTCGTCTCCCTTGCGGATGACACCGCTGGCTATCTTGCCGCAGAATCCTCTGAAATCGAGATTGGGACGAAGGACGTACTGGACAGGATAACGGAAATCTTTCATGTTGCGGTCAAGATGAATGGGTACTGTCTCCAGAAAATCCAAAAGGGAAGGACCGTCATACCAGGGAGTATGATCGCTCTTCTCCACAACATTGTCACCCTCCAACGCGCTCAAGGGTATACAGGTAACATCATCTATGCCAAGTGATTCCGTCAGATTCAAGTATTCCTGTTTGATGTTATTGAAGATTTCTTCTGAAAAATCCACCAAATCCATCTTGTTGACTGCCAAAACGATATGCTTGATGCCAAGCAGGCTTACCAGATAAGTGTGGCGGCGTGTTTGCGTGATGACACCCATGCGAGAGTCTACCAGAATGATAGCCAAGTTAGCAGTCGAACCGCCCGTTATCATGTTTCGTGTGTACTGCTCGTGTCCTGGAGTATCAGCAATAATGAACTTACGGTTGTTGGTACTGAAATAGCGATAAGCCACATCGATTGTAATGCCTTCCTCTCGCTCGGCTTTCAGTCCGTCGAGCAACAATGCATAGTCAATCTGCCCTGCACCAGCATTTCCCACGCGTTTGCTGTCTTTCTCCAGTGCCTGCAATTGATCCTCATAAAGTTTCTTGCTGTCAAACAGCAATCGACCTATCAGGGTAGATTTTCCATCATCTACAGATCCTGCAGTCAACAGACGCAACAAATCCTTCTTTTCGTCAGCATCCAAGAATGCCTTGATGTCGAGGTTGGTACCTGTCCCGTTTCCGCCATCTTTTCCTTCCTGTGGGTAAAGAGATGTTTCTTTTATGTTACTCATAATTCCTTCTTTCCTTTTCTTAGAAATAACCCTCTCTCTTTTTCTGCTCCATGCTTGCTTCCTGGTCGAAATCAATCACACGGGTAGTGCGCTCACTCTTCGTTGTGGTCATCATCTCCTCTACGATCTCCTCGATAGTAGTGGCATTGCTTTCAACAGCACCTGTTAATGGCCAGCATCCCAAGGTTCTGAAACGTACTGTGCGCGGCTTGATGAGAGGACGATATTTCTCTGGAAGACGATCATCATCTGCCATGATGAGGTTTCCATCTATTTCAACGATGGGACGTTCCTTAGCATAATATAAAGGTACAATAGGTATATTCTCCAAACGGATGTATTGCCAGATATCCAACTCTGTCCAATTACTTAGAGGAAAGACACGAATGCTCTCTCCTTTGTGGATTCTGCTGTTATAGATATCCCACAATTCTGGACGCTGGTTCTTTGGATCCCACTGCTGGAATTGGTCGCGGAATGAGAAAATACGTTCTTTTGCACGTGATTTTTCCTCATCACGACGGGCACCTCCAAATGCGGCATCAAATTTGTATTTATTCAACGCATCCAGCAAAGCCTTTGTTTTCATCAGGTCAGTATGCACTTTGCTGCCATGCGTGAAAGGTCCCACACCTGCATTGAAAGCCTCCATGTTGCTCTCCACGATAAGATTCCAGCCATACTTCTTTGCATACTCATCGCGGAATTGAATCATTTCCTTGAACTTCCACTTGCTGTCAATATGCATCAAAGGAAAAGGGACTTTTCCTGGTGCGAAAGCTTTCTCAGCAAGACGCACCATCACAGAACTGTCTTTCCCAATACTATAGAGCATCACAGGGTTCTCAAACTCAGCGGCCACCTCGCGGATGATGTGGATGCTTTCTGCCTCCAGTTCCTGTAAGTGGCTCAGGTTGTATTGCTTCATTTCTGTCTATTATGATTTGTTATCAATTGAACTACTTTTTGAACACAATCCTCAAGGGAGAGCCTCGAGGTGTCTATACTGAGTGACGGATACAGCGGCGCTTCGAAAGGAGCACTGATACCTGTGAAATCCTTCACCTCTCCCCTTCTGGCTCGTGCATAGAGACCTTTCACATCTCGACGCTCACATTCCTCTATAGGAGTGGATACATATACTTCAAGAAAATCGTCTGCTCCGATAATGTCACGTGCCAGTTGGCGGATATCATTGGTGGGAGAGACGAAACATGCCAGCGTGACGATACCCGTCTGAACAAATAGTTTGCCTACCTCTGCTATACGGCGTATGTTCTCTCGACGGTCCTCTGCAGAGAAACCAAGATTATTATTGATACCCGTTCGGATATTGTCGCCATCCAAGATACGGCACAGGATACCTTGTCGATGCAATTCGCGTTCGACGCCCAATGCCACAGTACTCTTGCCGCTACCACTCAGACCTGTGAACCACACCATTATGCCACGCTGCCCCAACAGGTTCTCCTTGTCCTCGCGAGTCATCATCGTGATAGGATAAATATTGGCTGGACGATGTTCGTTTTGTTCGTTTGGTACCATAGTACAGGATAGGTTTATCTGGTTACACTAAATGATAGAAGATAGGAATCAAAAGTACGCTTACCAGGAACACGATGATATTCATAGGTATACCCACACGGGCAAAATCCTTGAACTTATATCCTCCCACACCTTGAACGATAAGGTTTGTCTGATAACCAATGGGAGTACTGAATGACGAACTGGCAGCAAAGCATACACATACCACGAAAGGCATTGGGTTCACACCTAATTTCTCTGACACAGCCAGGGCAAGCGGGAAAGCCAAAGCGGCAGCTGCATTATTGGTAATCAGTTCTGTGAAGATGTTGGTAATGAGGAACAACGCCGCCAGAATAATATAGACTCCATACGAACTGCCTCCAACAGCATCAGTCAACGAGATGATGTATCCTGCCACAAAATCTGCAAAGCCTGACTTGGTCATAGCCGCACTAATGGCAAAAGCGCACGCTATGGTGATGAGTACGTCCCAAGAGAAAAACTTCGTGTACTTCCTGGGATTGAACATCTTGGTCCAAGCCATGATGATAGTAGTTACACAGGCAAAGAAGAACATGTCGAGCTTCAGGAACTTGAAATGATCCGTCACGATAGGTAACTCGCCTACTGTGGCGCCAATAATCATCAGCACAAGCAGCACTACTGCAAGCCAACGCTTCTTGTGGCCCAAGGGGGGCTCATATTCACCCATACGGTTTATCATCCAGAATACTCGGCTGTCTCCCCACGTCTTCATGAAGTCTTCCTCAGCATCCACGATGAGGGTATCCTCATGCGTTAAAGGCGTGTTCATGTAGTCCCCGCTTACGATAGTTCCTCCACGCCGAATAGCCCGCACATGAGCACCATAATGACGGTAAAAGTCAAAAGTATGCAACGTCTTACCCAATCCTGGGAAACGATTACTCAGAAGAATCTCATAACGATTCATCTCAGGTGTCAACTTATCATCTTCCGTATCCTCTTCTGACTGACGATTGTCTGGAAGCAAATACTTTGAGAAAAAGATAAGGTAAATCAGTCCTGCCAAAGCAATGAAGATACCGACTTTTGTCAGTTCAAACATATGCATACCGTCGATGTTGTTTTGAAGCAGGATGCCTTTCACCTGCCCAGCCGACTCTTCAAAAGCCGTCATCTCATCCTTGTGCTCCTGAATGAGCATACCATGCAGCACAAGATTAGTGGTCGTACCTATCAAAGTACAGATACCGCCAATTACAGTAGCATAGCTCAAAGGAATGAGAAATTTGGTGGGAGGCAATTTCATCTTCTTTGCCCAGTTTTTAATCATTGGAGCAAAAATAACGACTACAGGAGTGTTATTGAAGAAAGCTGATATGAATGACACAATGGGATAGAAGCGAAGGCCGGTCTTGGTGATGGAAACGTTCTTTGTGGGCAACATGCGGAAAACGATCTGTTCCAGTATGCCACTCTTTCTGACTCCTTCACTAACCAGATACAGCAAGGCTACCGTAATCATACCCTTGTTCGAGAAACCTTTCAATGCCTCCTCTGGATTAATGATACCTGCACAAAGCAAAAGAACAACTGCCGTAAACAGTACAAGACCAGGACGCAACATCTCTCGCATAAGGGCAAACAGCATCAGCAAGAGAATCACCGCCACATAGATTACACCAAATGACATATTATCCTTAATTTAGATTAAATTCGTGCAAAATTACGAAATTTATTCTAAACTTTCCTTTAATCTGTAAAAAAAATCATTAAGCTATGACAAGAAAGCTTACTGGAGGGAATGTGTTGTCCAAAATGAAATTACACGTTCTTTTCGTGCATACATCGTTTTCTTATTTCTTTGTGAACTTTTTGCTCTTGTTTCCGAATTTGGCCAAATAGGTGCCCTGAGGGAGACACAATTGTCCCAATCCCTTCAAAGAGGTAGAACAGACAGCAGTCATCATCTTAACGCCTGAGAGGTTGTAAACCTCGACGCGGGCACACTTGCCAGATGCATCAACGTGTTGCAGAGCATCACTCTCTGGGGAAACCAGCTTGCTACCTTTATATCGATAATTAAAGCGGGCATTTGGAGCCACATCACCATTGCACAAGAAATCCAGAATCTCAGTCGTGTTCTTGGGGGTATTGTCTATCCATTTGAAGTCAAAGTCTACGTCACTCTCCAGGGCAACATCGCTTTTCGCCATCGAAAGCATCATCTTGTTGGCATATTTTATCCAACTTATTTCCTTGCCTTCGTCCCATTTCTTCGTCTCCCCATTCCAAGTGTATATATAATAATGATCACTTGTTCCGCTTCGACTTATCATGTAGTCATAGCCTTCCCAACCATTTGAGTAATTCATGTCGCTATTGAGCAGGAGAGTCATCCATGTTTCAGCATTCGATATGCTGGGAGCTATAAGATGCTTGGTTGACTGCACGTAGAAGTACAGGCTGTCAGCATCTTTTGCCACCTTGCAAAGGACGATGTCGTTTGTCCTGCGTTTCAGGCTTTCTGCCTTCTGTGCAGTCGAACTGGTGTACTCGCAGTCACCTGGTTCGTCGATAAAGGATGGAGTCACATCATCCCATTGTGCAAAATCACCTGACAAATCGATGCTCTTGCAGGCTTCAGGCACAGGAATCTCTCTCGCTCCACGATACTTGCGGACGTTGCTTACGAGCTGCATGTAATAATTATCGCGGATCAGGCTCTCGCTGCTGGGTTCTATGTCACGATTGAATTCCTGATTATAAACATCCACAAAGTATGTCTCTCCCGCCTTGGGAGTTGCTCCTGGCCGTGTCAACGCTTTGTTGCTCTCATCTGTCACGAAGCGCTGTGCCATCCATTCGTTCCATTGGGTGAGCATGAGCACTCTGGGATGCATCTTTATGGCTTGCTTGAACTGTTCCTCAAAGAATGCGCCTCGACTGGTACGCGCAGTAAGTCCGTACTTGTTTACGGCAGGTTCTGATCCTCCGCTGTAGCTCTTCCCTATCTTGGAAACTGGATGCATGGCAGTAGCTACAGTCATCTGCTCATAGACTTTCTTTCCCGTCTCGTTACTGAAATTATAGTTTTGGGGATAATAAGCAAGCCAGGGCCATTTGTCTTCACCTTCTTCCCAAGCCCAACTGCCGCGAAGGGTAAAATGGTTTCTTACGGCTGCGTCGCAAGTCTTTCGAGCTTCGTAGTCCATCATCATCAAGGGTTTGCCATTCCAATAAAACCAGTAGTGATCGTTTTCTGGTTTGTTCTTATACCATTTCTCGTAGAGATGCAGACTTGTCTTTTCGCTGCTCGAGTGGAGAAGGAATGCCAGTTTGGGATACTTCAGCCCCAATCTCATGCGGCGATCTATTTCGTCCATCACGACCTGCACTTGAGCATCATAAGTGAAAGCATTCGTCACATCGAAGAAATAGAAGTCTATCCCTGCATCCATCAGTTGCTGCATGTGGTGCGCCACGATGAACCTGTCACCTCCCGTGTAGTATCCCATCGCTGGTTTGCCTCCCCAATGGAACTGATTCACGCTCCCCCAAGCAGGGTTAACGGGGTCTGCCTCCAGCAAACGAGTGATGTCCTTCACCTCTGCACCATGCTGACCGTGCCAGACATAATAGAACATGCCAACCTGGCAATTCTCGTCCACCTGCTTACGGGTCACACCTCGATCCATGCTGGCTACCACACGGCCCAGCCCATCATTGCAAACCCACGTATCACTCATGGGATCAATCTCTTGCGCCTGTAGGGGCATATGTATCATGAATGTCAGGACGATGGTATTCAAGAGTGCAAAATACTTTTTCATTGGGTCAGTTTTTGGATTATGATGCTACAAAGTTACACTTTTTGCGTTTTCTTGCCTTCAGGGAGACATCTTTTTTTCATCTCACTCCTCTTTTATTCAGCGCCTGGGAATACCTTTTGGCGTTTTTGATATGCTCGCTGTAGGTTGCGGCAAAGTTGTGGGTACCGCTGAAATCCTCTTTCGCGCACATATATAAATAAGGATGTTCCACATAGTTCAACACAGCATCGATTCCGACTATGCTGGCTGTGCGGATAGGTCCAGGAGGAAGGCCGGCATAGCGGTACGTGTTGTAGGGATTGTCCACAGTCAAGTGGTCGAAATAGATTCTGCGTAGCGAGAAGTCTCCCAAAGCGAACTTTACCGTTGGGTCTGCCTGCAAGAGCATGCCACGATGCAGTCGATTGATATACATGCCTGCCACCATAGGCTTCTCAGCATTGTTTGCTGTCTCCTCGTCGACGATACTCGCCAGCGTGGCTATCTCGATGTGGCTGCATCCTGTCCGCTTAGCCTTCTCCTCACGTTCTTTGTTCCAGAAACTCTTGTTCTCTCGCTCCATCCGTTTCATGAAGCCATCCATGCTGACGTCCCAATATACTTCGTAGGTATTGGGGATAAAGAGCGCAGGCAGCGTCTCCTTCGTATAGCCGTATCGAGAGATGTAGCTGGAGTCCATGAAAGCTTCAGCAAACTGGATGGAGTCCATCATCAGGTGATTTCCAAGATATGCAGCCATCTGCTCCATAGTACGCACGTTGGGAATCGTCAGGTTGCAAGGTTCCTGCTGACCGTTTCTCAGTTTGCGGAAGAGCGCCAGACTCTTCTCGCCTGGCAGGATGCTGTATCGACCCGTTCTCACGCGATACGTCATCATCTTACTTAACCAGTCGAACCGCCACGCGAGCTTCGATTTCACTCGAACTGAGTCCAAGTCATCATCCCCATCAATATAGATGAATTCCGTCTGCTCAGAAGTGTTCATCTTATGCATGGTGGTCGTCCACTCCAGCGCAAGCAGAACAATTGTTGCCACTATGCTTACTGCGAATGCACCTATCAGGATCGTTTTCTTCTTCTTTTCCATTTCAGTTTCTTACAAGGTCTTGTCCACCCCTTTTTGCATCAGCAGAGACGGGGAAAGCCTTCATTTGACTCGCAAAATTACACATTTCCGTTTACCTTGACAAAAAAAAGAAGCTATTTCTTTTCTATATTCAAAAAAAGAACTACCTTTGCATCGCTTTTGCCGATATGGCTCAGTTGGTAGAGCAACGCATTCGTAATGCGTGGGTCACGAGTTCGAGTCTCGTTATCGGCTCAAGGCAGGAAAGAAGGAAAAAGGTCAAACTCCCAGTCCGAACGTGTCGGACTGGGAGTTTGCACTTGTCGGACTGACAGTCCGTACACGTCGGACTCCCCCCAACAACATGAACAATCCCACGTCATAACCTCTCATTTGCGAGAAAGCCACTCGCGGAGAGGCTCATCGTAATACCTCATGATGAAGTAGGCGGCAATAACGGCCGTGCAGAAGATTGCGACAGGAGTGCACGAGGCAGACATGCCAAAGGGGGTAACTCCATCATTCAGCCAGCGTATATACATGTAGATGAGGGGATAGTGAATGGCATAGAGTGGATAAGAGATGCGCCCCAAGAGGGAGGCTGTACGTTTCACTTGCCCCTCCACGACTCCACGAGCACCCAGCCAAATAATCGTGGGGAAGAAGACGCCTACGCAAAGAATCTGGTAGTAGAGGCTGAAGTTCTTCAGATTGGGAATGCAGAGCAGGGCCAGAACAGCCAATGAGCACAGCGGGAAGATGGCTTTGCCCATAGGAGCTGGTTGTGCACGCTGAAACAATCGAGCCAGCAGAAGGCCCATAGGATAACCAAACGAAAGGCGAAGGAAACCGCCCCAAATGTTGAGAGGCTCTGAGGACCATCCGTATGCGATATGCCCTTCCCCCATCTGAAGTGCATTTCCAAGCAAGAGAGCCAAAGCAACGAAGACCCAGCATCCAAGGGCGCGTGTTGAAAGGCGATGCAGGAAAAGTCCGTAAATCAAACTGCCTATGTACTCGAAGAAAAGGCTCCAATGGGGACCATTCAGAGGGAACATCTCTGTGTTTCCCCTCACGTCGAGATGGCCGAAAGAAGGAATCAGGAAGAGACCAAGCAGAGCACACCAGAGAACGGTGGACAGGTCTACGTGGGTGCCATCCCATCGAAGGGAACCCTGCGACACGAAGGCCACCAGACCTATCACGACTCCCATCACGACCATCGGATGGAGACGAATCAGGCGTCGACGTATGAATCCGCCAAGCGACATGCTTCCCCAGCGGTTATCATAGGCGTACCCCATGACGAAACCACTCAGAATGAAGAAAAAGTCGACAGCAAGGAATCCATGGAACATCTTCTGCTCAGGATCGCCAGCAGAGAAAGCGATTGCCTCGAAGAGGTGATAACACACTACTGCTATAGCAGCCACGCCACGCAAGGCATCAAGAATGTCGTAATGAGGTTTTGATTGCATGAGTCGATTCTACGTTTTAATAAGGTAATTATTTGGGCTTAATAAGGTAATTATTTTGTCTGCAAAGATAGCGATTATTATAATACCAACAAAACAAGAGACAAACGGAATTGCAACTTCAACGCTTTTTTCCGTATCGTTGAACACGATGAAAATGTGAATTTTATGGGCAAAATTTTTATTTTTCAAAAATCTGCATTATCTTTGCGATGTTAAATTGGCGAATTATGCATTAATTTGCACTTATGTCCATCAACGATAAGGAAGAATATTCAATTCATACATTATTAAATATATTGCAACATGAAAACTAAAATCAAAACGTTGAAAAGCCTTGCATGTGCTGCATTGTTGATCACTTCTGTCTGTTCATGCAATCCCCCAGCCAAGTCTGAGTATGGGACACGTGCTGAAGCTCTTGATGACTCAGCCTGGGATGCATCCGTCTGGATCTCGGCCGCCAATGCGCCTGTAGTGACGAATGTGGTGACAGATGGCAATTTCCGTGCCGCTGATGGGGCAAGCTGGTTCCTCTCTACACTGAAGAATGAGCAGAAGGTAAAGTCTGCAAAATGGATGACTACCGGGTTGGGTGTCTACGAACTTTACGTGAACAAGAAACCCATCGGCAAAGAATTCCTGAAACCTGGCTTCACGCATTACGCCAAGACAAAACGTTCGTTCACCTACGACATCACGGATGCTTTCGTAACAAAAGCTAATGCTGAGAATGAGTTGGCTGTTCAGGTGACTCCTGGATGGTGGGCAGATAAGATCATCACGCCTGGAGGACACGAGGGAATGATAGGCAAGAAGGTTGCTTTCCGCGGCGTGGTGGAACTGACCTATGCCGATGGAACAAAGAAACTCTATGGAACTGATCTCGATAACTGGAAGGCAGGCATAGCCGGTCCAGTCAAGCATGCTGCCATCTTTGACGGTGAGGAGTATGATGCTCGCGAGTTGCCAGGATTCGACACTCCAGAGAAGCTCTCTGCTCCTGAACTTAACAACGAGTTCAACGGCGAGATTCTTCCTTCCGATGGAGCTGAAGTCTATCTGCGTCAGGACCTTGCGCTCAATCCTGTTAAAGCTTATCTTTGGAGCGACATCGAGGGTGCCACTGAGGAGGAATACGGCAAGGTAGTAATCAGTCAAGAGTTTGCTAATGGAGAAGAAATGACGGTGAAACCAGGTGAGACACTGGTTGTTGACTTCGGTCAGAACTGTTCTGGCGTTCCTTCCTTTGTTTTCAAGGCCAACGAGGGAACCGTCCTTACCTGTCTTCCATCTGAACTCCTGAACGATGGAAATGGAGCCAAGAGCCGCGGTATGGATGGTCCTGAGGGAAGCTGCCACCGCCAGAATCTGCGTATCGCTGAAAAGGGAATGCGTCTGGAGTACACATTCGCTCCTTCCAACGATTACGTCAGCTTCTATCCCCATTGCACATTCTTCGGCTATCGCCTGGTTTCCATCACAGCCACTGATGAGGTATCCATTCGCTCCATCCAGTCTGTCCCTGTCACCAGTATCGCTCAGGATCTGGAGATTGGCAAGATTACTACAGGCAGCGAGGACGTGAACAAACTGATCTCAAATACCATCTGGGGACAGCGTTCCAACTATCTTAGCGTCAGCACAGACTGCCCTCAGCGCAACGAGCGTCTGGGATGGACAGCTGATACGCAGGTCTTCACTGAGACGGGTACATTCTTTGCCAACACAGACCGATTCTTCCACAAGTGGATGCGTGACATGCGCGACACCCAGTCTCCCACAGGTGCTTACCCAGGCGTAGCCCCCATGGCACAGTATGGAGCTGGCGATGGAAGCGGTCATGGCGACATGATGCGTCTGGGATGGGCTGATGCAGGTATCATCGTTCCCTGGACGGTATGGAAACAGTTTGGCGACACAGATATCGTCAACGAAAACTGGGAGGCAATGGATAAGTTCATGAACCACATTAATGACACGAAGTACGACCACCAGACCCTGAGTGCTGAGAATGGCAATTACCAATGGGCAGACTGGCTGAGCTACGAGCCTCTGGAGAGTTGCAGCGGCAGGTCTCATGGCCCCAACGGTCCACTTCCTGAAGCCATCGCATACTGGAACTATCTAAGTGCCTCCTATTGGGCCATCGATGCTGGCATGATGCGCGACATGGCTGGTGCCACAGGCCGTGATGCCAGTACGTACCAGAAGATGGTCGAGGATGCTAAGGCATACCTCTGCGAGAACTTCCTCAACGAGAACGGCGAGTTCAAGATCGAGATTCTCAACACCATGCAGACCCCTGCCCTCTTCGCTCTGAAGAATCAGCTTGTGGAAGGCGAGGCAAAGGAGAACATGATAGCCCGTCTGCGTGAGAATTTCAAGGCACACGAGAATTGCCTTCAGACTGGTTTCCTTGGCACTTCCATCCTGATGGCCACATTGACAGAGAACGGCATGGCTGACATTGCTTACGAACTGCTCTTCCAGCACAAGAACCCCAGCTGGCTCTATTCAGTTGACAACGGTGCCACCACCATTTGGGAGCGTTGGAACAGCTATATGTTGGATAAAGGCATGGGCCCCCAGGGCATGAACAGTTTCAACCACTATGCCTACGGTTGTGTGTGCGAGTGGATATGGGAGACCGCTGCTGGCATTGCTGCCGATCCTGCAGAGCCTGGATTCAAGCACATCATCATGAAACCCGTTCCTGACAAGCGTCTGGGTTCCGTCTCTGCTGAATACAACTCGGCTGCTGGCTTGATCAAGAGCGAGTGGAACTATGATGGCGACAAGTGGGTTTGGAACTTCACCATCCCAGAAGGTGCCACAGCAACCGTTACTCTCCCTGGCGAGACAGAATCCAAGGATTACAAGGCTGGCAAGTATACGGTAGAAGTATAAATGACGATGACGTTGACGATGACGATACGTTAACGTTGACATAAAAGCTAAGGGTTGGCGATTTCTTTCACCAACCCTTATTGTTTGTGCAGGATAGATTACAAACGCTCGAGATTTCCAGAACATCCCAAGTGATGTTCAAGACACGGTAAAGTTGGATACTATCGATAAAGAGGCAGCACAGGGGGGATGACCGTCTTCGTGGCCTGCGTACGCCCTATGGGAGTGATGCGCAGATTGTCGAAGTAAGGAGTGGAGACATAGTGCCCATGCAGGGGAGCTATCAGTCCTGCCATTCCCTTGGCGTAGTGGTCAGAGGTAGCTTTGACGACCTCTTTTCCATCCACGAGACCTATGATCTTGTCGCCCTCGAGACGCAACTTGAGATTGTGCCATTGGAGGGATGAGAAGTTGCTGACCTGAGCTTCTGCCAACGTGTACTCTCCGCCAATCTCCACGTCCTTGCGAGCGAGGATGAGAGCCTGCTGTTCCTTGTCGCCAATCAGTTCCTTCTGGTCGCGTTTGCCTCGTGTAAGAATGATGGTAGCCTTGCCCTGGTCATCCACCTTCAGATAGTATCCTTTCGCCCATATGCCGTAACCAGAGCCTACGTCGCACAATCGTCCCATCACGCCAGCCTCGTCGCCTGGAGTGAGATAGACATCCGCGCTGACCTCATAGTCCGCCCACTCCCGATCGCCCAGAATGGTGTAGTGGTGCCATTCAGGAGCCCAGCTGAGAGTATGGTCGCCAACGGTTTGACGAAGGCACCACATCGAGTTGCGGGACGCGTTCTTACCGCTGGGAACAGGCGTCCTGACCAGTTCGAAGCAACCGATGAGGTCAGCCGTGTAGTGCGGCAGATAGCCCCACTGGGCAGGATTCTTGTATTGCTCAAAGTCATCCTCATAGGGAAGAGGGAATGGTTGGTCGGCAGGAACGTCAGCAAAGGCGCCTTTCTGCTGCCCCGTCGTCGTGGAGAGGGAATAGACAGCATCTGGTTTCAGGGTAAAGGAGAAGCTGCCACCTCTGGGAGCAATGTCCTTGAGACGCACGAACTGCTGAGTCGCGTCGCTGTACCAGACACATAGTTTGTTGGCCGACAAGCCATCCACTGAAATTCTTATCTTCTGAGCCTTCTTCGCCCCTTTCGTCTCAGCTATGATGCTGTAATCGCCTGTCTGCGGGTCGCGCAGGGTGACCATCGAGCCTCCACCAGGCAGATTCATGCAACCATCATCGACATATCTCCATCCGATGCGGGTGAACTGGCCATAGTGGGCATACCCCCAAAGCGCCTCCCGCACATCATAGTGGCCGCTCCAAGGTTCCTGAGCCAGCAGCATGGGCGGCTCCTTGCTGTAGGGTTCAAGTGGATAGGTGGCACCAATGTCGTACCAGTTGATGACCTTCGTGGCTCCGCTGACGATGTAATTGGCATTGAAGCACTTAACGATGCTGATGAGACAGTCGAAGCCAGGCAGATAGACATGGTCCTCGCTGTTCCAGATGGGCTTGCCCAATGCCTCAGCCGCAGCCCGCTGCTCAGGTGTCAGCTGTATCTCGCTGAAGGTGTGGGCACAGACAGCATCCAATGCCTCAGCCAGCTCAGCGTCTTCCTGCATACGCTTCAAGAAGTCCATCTTCGAGTCGCCCCAGTTTCCAAAACCATGCAGCTTCACGTCGCGGAATCCCCGTTCGTTCATCGCGCGGCGCAAATGTTTGGCAAAGTCCGCGTTCCATCCCTTCTCGTTGTGGCAGCCAAGCGCATCCAGTTCCAAGCCGTGAACCTGACGAAGGCCCTGGAGCCAAGCGATGTAGTAGTCCACCATATCGTCCGACCAGAAGTTTCCAACCCATGCAGGCGCACTCCAGCTGGTGGCATCGAGCGAGAGCGACGTGTTGCGTCGTTTGGCTTCCTGCATCACCCACCACATGTAGCCGCGCAGAAAGTTTGCATCGCCACGGAAATGACTGTGCGAGGGCATAGAGCCTTGAGTGGAATTGCCGTCACCAGGCACCTCCACGAGTATCGCGCTGACAGAGGCACCAAACATGGGTTTGTACACAAGGTCCATAATCTGCGAGCGTTGCGGCTCAGGATAGTCCTTCAGCAGTACGGAAGTAGCGCCGCCACCATTGACAGCACCTATGCCATCGAACTGCTTGCCAGTGGAGTTGGCACTCAAACGGATGGTTTGCGCTGAAGCATTGCTCCACAGGAGCGTCAGCAGCACCAGGAGGGAAAGAAGTCTGTTTGTCATACGAGTATCCTTATTATTGTTGTCGATTCAAATGTCCAAAGGTTTTTCTCATCTGTTCTGGATATATTTCTTGCCGTTTCTGATACAGATGCCCTGGCTGTTGTACGTCCAAGGGCGTCCCATGAGGTCGAAGGAACCCTCAGGAGAAGACGTCTCATCGACGCGAACCGCCTCCACATCCGTCATCAGTTGCTGGAAATCATCACGCGAAAGCACATAGTCGTTCGAGAATGCTTCCGTCCACCAGGCAGCATTGGCACTACCGTGCTCTGTGCTCTTGAACGCCTCGCTGTTGGGATTGTTGGTCCGTCCGTAGTCGTACCAAGGCATGAAGAAGAGCCATTTCGCCCCAGCCTTCCATTGCGCGCTTATCCTGGGCACATTGCCACACTCCGTGAGGGCTCTCAGCTTCGTGGGCGAGGCGTCTTTCAGGAATTTGTAGCAGGTGCTGTAGATGTTGGAGGCATTGCTGTTGTTGTAGACATCGATGCTGACGATATCCACGTACTCGTCGCCCGGGTACCAACGATAGCCGTCGCTGTAGGGCTTGTTCCACGCCGCTGCTTGCGTCCACACCCAGATAAGGTTGTTGAGCCCAGCCTCCTGAAAACGTTTGTACATCACGCGCCAAAGCTCGTTGCATGCCTCTGGGTCGCGCCCCCACCAGAACCACATGCCGCCAGCCTCGTGGAGAGGTCGCCAGAGCACAGGTATTTTGCGGTTCCTCAGGAGTTTCAGGTAGGAAGCAATCTGGTCGATGTCCTTGATCATACGCTTGTACTCGTCCGACGATGGGTCGAATATCTTCCGCACGTCAAAGGTCGTCTTGTCGGCCTCTGTGCCCCAATAGAAGGAGTACTGTCCGCTCTCATTGGCAGGCACGTTCCAATGCCACATGATAGCAACGACGCCTCCTTTGCGATGCCAGTTCTGCACCTCAGCGATGTTCGTATAGTCAATCCATCCGCCTTTCGACGAGAAAGGATGGTGGAGATAGTCGAAGCAGTTCAGGGCAGGCCATTTGCCCGTATGCTGATACACCCATTTGGCTTCATTGATGTTCCAGTTGACATTGGCCATTGTTCCCGACAGCGTTTTCTCTCCCTCTATCTCGCGAAGGCATTGCAGCAGGGCCGCAGCCTCAGCAGAAAGCTCACGTGTCTCTTGTGAAAAGCCATTCAGCGACGTCAGCAGCACCAAAAAGAGCGTTTTCAGGATACTTTTTCGCATGTTTTACATTAGTTTATGATAGTTGTACACGCTGCAAAATTAAGAAGAAAATCCGAGAAACATGCAGGCGAGCGAACAAAATGAAGCTGTTTCAGGAAGAACACGTTGAAAAAAGCGAGTTAACACGTTGAAATGAGCGAAACAACACGTTGTTTTCGCCATTTTGGCGAGGTGTTTTTCATGAAAAAGCAGGAAATTGCATACGGCGGCGAAGGGACGAGAGAGGAACCATCACCCGTATTCATCTGGGAATCAAGCGTTTGGAAGCCTATGAGGATACTGAAATGTTGCATTGTTGCAAATTGCATGAAGATTTTAGACACATGATTTTTACTATAGGACTACTTAAAGTAATACTATATAATATATATTATAATATATTAATATATAGATACTTATAAATATAATATATATAAAAATATACATTATATTCCTCATTTTCTCCCCT
>JAEEGF011453228.1_pt1 | contig 33937 bp, 30 predicted proteins | sample 9134171 | NCBI WGS metagenome assembly JAEEGF01 (sample SAMN16246542, study PRJNA631951) | gut metagenome | biome: gut microbiome; feature: rumen; material: AP-attached | host: Bos | place: Iran: Karaj | collected 2018-10
TGTCGACAGCCTATTACAAAAGAGGGAGTTGAGACAGGCAAATATAGAGTCTGCCTCGACTACCATATTAAAAAATGTATGGGCCCATGCGTGGGTAAGCAGACCTACGAAGCCTACCAAAAGAACATCATGCAGGCCCGTGAAATCCTTAAAGGAAACACACGTCAAGTGCTTAAAGAACTGCACGCAGAAATGCTCAAACTGGCAGAAGATCTGCGCTTTGAAGAGGCCGAAGAAATCAAGCAGAAATACCAGGCTTTGGAGGCCTTCGTAAGCACAAGTGAGGTGGTCAGTCAGACCATCCACGACGTTGATGTTTTCTCGATTACCAGCGACGACAAGATGGCCTTTATCAACTATATCCACGTGAATAACGGCAGCATCAACCAGAGCTTTACCATCGAGTATAAAAAGAAACTCAACGAGAGCGACGAGGAGCTATTGGAGTTGGGTATCGTGGAGTTGAGAGAGCGATTTGGCAGCAAAGCCAAGGAGGTTATCGTGCCTCAAATGGTCGAAATGGAACTGGAAAATGTCACATTTACCGTTCCTCAAAGAGGGGATAAAAAGACGTTGCTGGACCTCTCTATCATGAATGGAAAGCAGTATAAATTCGACCGTCTAAAGCAGGCAGAAAAACTGAATCCAGAGCAAAAACAAACGCGACTGATGAAGGAACTGCAGGAGAAACTCCATCTGCCCAAAATGCCCTATCAGATAGAGTGTTTCGACAACTCAAACATCTCTGGAACAGACGCCGTAGCAGCTTGCGTTGTGTTTAAAGCCCTGAAACCCAGCAAGAAAGACTACAAGCACTACAATATCAAAACAGTCACTGGTCCAGATGATTACGCCTCGATGAAAGAGGTGGTTGGAAGGCGTTATAAACGCCTTTTAGAAGAAGAGTCTCCCCTACCCGACCTCATCATCGCAGACGGAGGAAAAGGCCAGATGGAGGTGATCAGGCAAGTGATTCAAGACGAACTTAACCTCGATATTCCCATCGCAGGACTGGCTAAAGACAATCGCCATCGCACGAACGAACTGCTCTATGGTTTTCCCCCCATGCACGTCGCTCTGAAGACCGATTCTGAGCTGTTTCGTGTGCTCACACATATCCAAGACGAAGTGCATCGTTTCGCTATCGAATTCCATCGAAACAAGCGTTCTAAGCGGGCTTTGCAGTCAGAGCTGGATACCATTCAGGGCATTGGCCCGAAGACGCGTGAGACGCTTCTAAAGGCCCTCAAATCCGTCAAGAAGATTCGTGAGGCAGACTTGGAAACATTGACCAGTGTTGTAGGCCCATCAAAAGCAGAAATCATTCATCAACATTTCCACAACGACAACATAACTAAGTAGCGTTGCAACGTTGCAATGTTGCAATAAGCACTCTAATACATTCAGAGAAAGTACTATTGGATAGTATTTGGAATATTATGATAAATAGAATTGTTTATTAATACAATTAGACACCTTATTGCAACACTGCAACATGCAACAGGTCTTAATCTGAGGAAAGTCGAATGAAAGAAATTATTTTACATAAGGATAGAACATAGAGCTAACTTCAAGAAACAAGGCACTTTTCTGGGAGTTTCAAGGCAGGAAACTCTGACTTTCCTTAGCCCAAAGTCCGGGTTTCCTTAGCTCAAAAATTTGGCAAATATAAGGCATTGAATATCAAACATTTACAAAATAGAGCGAGAAAGAAAAAGGTGTTTTGAATTTTATTGACAATCGTAGCTCAATGAAGGTCTATTTATTACAAGATTGTAGCAGTAAACAAAACCATTTCACGCCTTCGAATCACTGGCGGAAATCTTAAATCAAACGAAAATCAGAGGTGAAAGTTTGGTAATTTGCAAATAAAGTTCTAACTTTGCCGAAAAAACAAAGAAACCCCAAAAACAACAGAAAATGAGAGCCGTCATTCAACGAGTCAGTCATGCCAGCGTCACCATCAATGGCGCCCTGAAAAGCGAAATCGGACAAGGGTTCCTGATCCTTTTAGGCATCTGCGACGAGGACACGCAAGAAGACATCGACTGGCTGGTGAAAAAGGTGGCAAATCTCAGAGTTTTTGGCGACGAGAACGATGTGATGAACCTATCGATTCAAGACGTTGACGGTAATGCGCTGGTTGTCAGCCAGTTCACGCTCTACGCAAGCTACAAGAAAGGCAATCGCCCGAGTTGGTTCAAGGCAGGTTCCCACGAGCACTCTATCCCACTCTACGAGGCCTTCTGCGCCCAGCTTTCTGCAGCCATCGGCAAGACCGTTGGCACAGGCGAATTTGGGGCTGATATGAAGGTTGAGCTGTTGAACGACGGCCCCGTAACCATTTGTATGGACACCAAGAATAAAGAATAAGAATATGGACAGAAGACAAATTATCAACTACGTGAACTTCGCAGCCCTGATTTGCTACATCATCGGGCGAGTCATTTCAATGCCCATCCTTTGCTGGATCGGCCTGGGAATCATGACGTTATCGAGTATCTGGACCCTCATCCACTGGAAGGAAAACGACAAGATGTCGAATTACATCAGCATCGCCTTCCTTGTGCTGGTAGGACTGTCTTTATTCGGGCTTTAAGCTATGAGAAAGTATCTGAGAGAAATCGAAATTGCGGGCTGTATCCTGGCCGTCATCGGCATCGTCTGCGCCTTAGTTTGGGGTGCAAGTTTTGGCGGCTGGCTCTGCGGTGTAGGACTCTTCTTGATGCTCGTTGTCTTCCTCTACAAAGCCTTTCATTGGAAGGAGTATGAGCGTGAAAACAAGCAGTATATCATGATTATCCTGCTCACCATCGCCATCCTGTTCATTCAGATGCTGACAAGGAAATAAGGAAACAAAATATACCTATCTTTATATATGGAGAAATATCTAAATAAAATCAGAAACGCAGGTCTTTTCCTGTTGGTCATCAGCTTCGTGATCTCAACCCTCTGGGGCTCGAGTCATGCATTCTTCCCCATGATTGCGACAGTCATCCTGTTAGGTATCGTGGTGATTTACAAGGCATTGCACTGGAAAGAGTATGAGAAAGACAACAAGCGTAACGCATGGATTTTGCTGGCTCTGTTCGTGCTATTCTTCATGAATACCTTCTTCCCGCTATGACAATCAAGGAAGCACAAGAGGCTGTCGATCGCTGGATCAAGGAGTATGGCGTTCGCTACTTCTCAGAGCTGACCAATATGGCGGTTCTGACAGAGGAAGTTGGCGAGCTGGCTCGTGTGATGGCCCGTAAATATGGCGATCAGAGCTTTAAGGAAGGCGAGAAAGACAACCTGGGCGAAGAGATGGCCGATGTACTCTGGGTGCTGCTCTGTCTGGCCAATCAGACGGGCGTCGACCTCACCAAAGAGCTCGAAAAGTCCATCGAAAAGAAGACCGAGCGAGACGCACTCAGACATATCCACAACAAGAAATTAATGGCATAAAACTATACGACTATGGCAACAACATCAACAGACAAAGGGCGCATCGAAGAGGCCCTCGGCAAGTATAACCTCGAACTCTCAGACGAGGAAGTGAAGGCAGCCGTGAAGAAGATCATCACGGAGAAAGTACACGAGAACGACACCCCAGAAGTGAAGCAATTCCTGATGGGAAGTGTGGAGTTGACAACGTTGAAAACCACAGACTCAGACGAGAGTGTGATGGCCTTCACAGAGCGTGTGAACCAGTTTGATGAGGAATACCCTGCCCTACCCCATGTGGCTACCATCTGCGTCTATCCCCGTTTTGCCAGGACTGTGGCAGAGACCTTAGAGGTCGACGGCGTTGAAATCGCCTGTGTTTCAGGCAGTTTCCCCTCCTCTCAGGCCCTCATCGAGGTGAAGACCGTGGAGACAGCGCTGGCCATCAAAGACGGTGCTACAGAGATTGATATGGTATTGTCCGTAGGTGCCTTCCTCTCAGGCGATTACGAGACCGTGTGCGATGAGATTCAGCAGATGAAGGAAGCTTGTGGCGACCATAAGATGAAAGTCATTTTGGAAACAGGTTGTCTGAAGACGGCTGCGAACATCAAGACGGCTTCGCTACTGGCGATGTATTCAGGTGCTGACTACATCAAGACCTCGACAGGCAAGCTCGAGCCTGCAGCTACCCCAGAGGCTGCCTACGTGATGTGTCAGGCCATCAAGGAATACTACGATGAAACGGGCATTCAGATTGGTTTTAAGCCTGCTGGAGGCCTGAATAGTGTGATGGACGCACTCATCTACTACACCATCGTGAAAGAGGTTCTGGGCGAGAAATGGCTCACGAATCAGTGGTTCCGCATGGGGACCTCACGCCTGGCTAACCTCCTGCTGAGCGAGGTCATTGGCGAGGAAACAAAGTTCTTCTAAAACCGCAAGTGTAACTTCTTCCCCTCCTAAGTTAGGAGGGGCAAGGGGTGGTCTGAACAAGCGCCCGTCTGCCTACAGACATATTCACTCGTTCAGACCCCCTCTAACTCCCCCTAACTTAGGGGGAGAATTCTTTTCTTCAAACGCAAGTTTTTGGAACAGAAGGCATTACACCCTATACTTTCCTCCTGATAACGTATTCCAGATAAGCTTTATACGCCTCTTTCAGCTCTGGCTTCACACAAGAATCGATGTAAGTCTGAGCCTTCTGAGAGTAGCGCTCCATCATCCTTTCAGCGTATTCAATACCCCCACTCTGCTTGGCAAACTCCACAAGCACAGCGATTTCATCGGTATTAATCGTACCCAACTTCACCTTTCTGGCCAATGCCTTCATAGGCTCAAAGTCAGAGTGATTCAAGGCATAGATCACAGGCAGCGTCAGCTTACCCTCAGCCATATCGTTTCCTGTGGGTTTGCCTATCTCCGTTGAGTCATAATAGTCGAAGATATCATCGCGAATCTGGAAGATCATACCCAGATCCTGTCCGAATTGTTTGGCCTTCTTGATATCCTCTTCAGAGGCATTCACAGACAGAGAACCCATACCGCAGCAAGTCTCAAACAAGGCGGCCGTCTTTTGTCTAATCACCTGATAATAAATGTCTTCCGAGAACTCTGAACTGTTGATGGTCTGCAATTGCAGGATCTCGCCAGAGGCCAGCGTTGTACCCAATTCGGAGATATAATCCAAGATCCGGTGATCCTTTGTTTTCGCTACGTGATTGAGGCAGATGGAGAGGATATAATCGCCCACGAGCACTGCCACCTTATTATTATACGAGGCATTAACAGACGACTGTCCACGTCGCTCACTACTTTCGTCTACCACATCATCGTGGATCAGCGAAGCCGTATGGAGCAGCTCAAGGGCTACTGTTGCATTCTGAGTGATATCAGTCACATCACCATAGTTCTTCGCTGAGAGTAGCGTAAGCATTGGGCGCATCTGCTTGCCTGTACGCTGGCGAATATGTTCCAATGCCTGCGACAGCAGTCCATAACTATGAGTCAGCGACCCCTGAAAACGGTAGACGAATTCCTGGAAATCACTCTCAATCGGGTGTTTGATAACTGACAAATAATCCATAATACCTCGAATTTTGTGACAAAATTAGTAAAAATCGTTGGAATTACAATATTTTTTAGTAATTTTACGCAGAAAATAAACAAAGTTATGCAGAAACTCTTCCTTTTAGACGCTTATGCGCTCATCTATCGCAGTTATTATGCGTTCATCAAAAACCCCAGAATCAACTCGAAAGGGTTGAATACGAGTGCCATCATGGGCTTCCTCAACACCTTGAACGAGGTGCTCACCAAAGAGCAGCCCACCCATATCGGCGTGGCCTTCGACCCTCACGGACCTACCTTCCGCAGCGAGGCTTTCCCTGAGTATAAAGCCCAGCGCGAGGAGACGCCAGAAGATATTCGTAAGGCGGTGCCCATCATCAAAGACCTGCTCAAGGCCTATCGCATCCCTATCCTACAGGTCGATGGATTCGAGGCTGACGATGTGATTGGCACTTTGGCAACGAAAGCAGGAGCCGATGGAATCGACACTTTCATGCTGACCCCAGATAAGGACTATGGTCAACTGGTGAGCGACCATGTAAAGATCTATCGCCCTCGTCATGGTGGGGGTTATGAGGTGATGGGCCCCAATGAAGTGATGGCGAAATACGATATCCCCTCCCCTATGGCTGTCATCGACCTGTTGGCTTTGATGGGTGACTCAGCAGACAATTTCCCTGGTTGCCCTGGTGTCGGAGAGAAGACTGCTATGAAACTGATCAATGAGTTCGGAAGTATCGACGACTTGATTGCTCGTTCGTCAGAGATCAAGGGTAAGTTGCGCGAGAAAGTCGAGGAGCATGTCGACGACATCAAGATGAGTTACTTTCTCGCGACCATCAAAACGGATGTTCCCATCGCACTCGACATGGAAGCATTGAAGCTCGTCGAGCCAGATGAGAGCGAACTGAGCAAATTGCTCCTCGATCTGGAGATGAAAAGCTTCGCAGACCGAGTTCTTAAAAAAAGCCAAAAACCGCAAACTCCCGTTAACGGCCAACTCGATCTCTTTGCAGAATTTGCGCCCAACGGGTCAGGTGAGCTAAAAAACGCGAGTTTTGAGACCTTAGAAACGACCCCTCATAACTACAAACTCGTTGATAATGAGGCAGATTTGCGCCAACTTTGTGACTTTTTTAGGACAAATGAAATTCTCAGTCTAGACACGGAGACGACTTCAACGAGTGCAATCGACGCAGAATTGGTAGGTTTGAGCTTCGCCGTGAAGGAATTTGAGGCCTTCTACGTGCCTATTCCTGCCGAACGTGAAGAAGCGTTGCGAATTGTTAATATATTTAAAGAGGTGTACGAGGATCCCAAAATTCTCAAAGTAGGACAAAATCTGAAGTACGACCTCGAGGTGTTACGAAACTATGGCATCGAGTTGAAAGGTCAGATGTGGGACACGATGATTGCCCACTACCTCATCCAACCAGAACTTCATCACAACATGGACTACATGGCAGAGATCTATCTCAATTATCAGACCATCCATATTGATGAGCTCATCGGACCCAAGGGAAAGAACCAGCGATCGATGCGCTCTCTCCCACCCTCTCAGGTTTATGAGTATGCCTGTGAGGATGCAGACATCACGCTCCGCTTGAAGAACAAACTGGAACCTGAGCTGAAGAAGTTTGAGTGCGAGAAGTTGTTCTATGAGATAGAAATGCCCCTGATGCCCGTTTTGGCAGAGATGGAGATGAATGGCGTCTGCTTGGATACGGAATCTTTGAAAGAAACGTCAAATGTTTTAACCACTCGTATGAACGAGATCGAAGGCAGAATCTATGAACTGGCAGGTGAACAGTTCAACATTGCCTCACCTAAACAAGTTGGCGAGATTCTCTTCGACAAACTCAAAATCATAGAGAAAGCCAAGAAAACCAAGACGGGCCAATACGTCACCTCAGAGGACGTGCTCCAGCAACTGCGCAACAAGCATGAGATTGTGGCAGACATCTTGGAACACAGAGGTTTAAAGAAACTCCTTGGCACCTATGTCGACGCCCTACCCTCGCTGATTAACAAACGGACAGGTCATATCCACACCTCGTTTAATCAGACCATCACAGCCACAGGACGCTTGTCGAGTAGCGATCCCAACCTGCAGAATATTCCCATTCGTGGCGAAGACGGAAAGGAAATTCGTAAGGCATTCGTTCCAGAACCTGGTTGTCTGTTCTTTTCAGCAGACTATAGTCAGATAGAACTGCGTGTGATGGCCCACCTCTCACAAGACCAGAATATGGTCGAGGTGTTCCGTGAGGGCAAAGACCTTCATGCTGCAACAGCGGCCAATATCTATAAAAAAGACATCGCTGATGTGACCCGTGATGAAAGAACGAAGTCGAAGCGAGCCAACTTTGGTATCATCTATGGCATCACCGTCTTTGGTCTGGCAGAGCGCCTGGATATCCCTCGCGACGAGGCTAAGATGCTGATAGACGGCTATTTCGCCACCTTCCCACAGGTGCACGACTATATGGAAAAGTCTAAAGAAGTGGCTCGTCAGAAAGGCTATGTCACTACCCTCTTTGGCCGTCGTCGCTATCTGCCAGACATCAACTCCCACAATGCCACCGTTCGTGGATTTGCTGAGCGTAACGCCATCAACGCTCCCATCCAAGGAACGGCAGCCGATATCATCAAGGTGGCCATGATTCGCATCTTCCAGCGCTTCAAGGCAGAGGGCATCAAGAGTAAGATGATCCTGCAGGTACACGACGAACTCAACTTCTCTGTCTACCCAGAGGAGAAGGAGAAAGTGGAGCGCATCGTCATCGAAGAGATGCAGAACGCCTTCCCCTTGAACGTTCCCCTCGTTGCTGATTCCGGCTTCGGACAGAACTGGCTTGAAGCTCACTAACAAAATAATAAGACTATGAACATTGGAGACAAAGCGCCTGAGATTTTGGGCAAAGACGAACAGGGACGGGATATCCGTCTGAGTGATTACAAAGGTCGCAAGCTGGTGCTGTATTTCTATCCGAAAGACAATACCAGCGGGTGTACGGCAGAAGCTTGCAGTCTGAGAGATCATTACGACGAGCTGCAGGGCAGGGGATACGAGGTGGTTGGCGTGAGCAAGGACTCTGCCGCCTCGCATGTGAAGTTCAAGGAGAAGCACGAACTGCCCTTCACCCTGATTGCTGATGTCGATAAGACGCTGATGGAAGCCATGGGTGCTTGGGGTGAAAAGATCTTGTACGGCAAGAAGACCATGGGCACCATCCGCACCACCTTTATCATTAACGAGGAGGGTATCATCGAACAGATCTTCGCTGGTAAGCAAGTGAAGACCAAAGAACATGCTGAGCAGATCTTAGCAAAGTAATCTGCCCAACATCAGCGCCTTACAAGTAAAGCGCTTTACTTCACTTTCCAGATGTTGAGGACGATGCCCTTAAAGCCTGCCGCAAAGTCTGGTGCACAAAGGAAAAGCGAGTTGTTCAACCAGGCATATTTGCTATCGGCAGGAGCCTCGAATTGAGGAGCAGCCTTGAAGTAGAACGAGGTATTGCCGTTCTCGTCCTTTCCTGGATAAATGATACCACGATTGCGAACGTGGATGATCACGCCGTCGTCTGTCTTGATGCAGTAGATGGCCTCGAGTTCTGTACGATTCAGGGCTGTATTGGCAATCTGATAATCAGCACCACCGTTGATGATGGTTCCCTTGATGTTCGGCCCCTCAAAGGTGCCGCCAGTAATAGGGATGATAGTGCGGCGACCGTGCTGGGTCTCTCCACAGGAATAGGCCTCGCCCAACGTCACCTTCAGCTGAAAGGCAAACTCAAGTTGGGGCGTGTTTTGGGGTTCAGCAACTTGGGCGCTGGCTGTCAACGAGAGCGCCACAAAAGCAATCATCGATAAGAGAATCTTTTTCATTTGAAAGTTGGTTTAATAAGTTACAGGGTGCAAAGGTACAAAAAAGAGTGGAAAGTGGAAAGAGGAATGGGGAAAGAGATATGATAAAATAGTTAATAATATTAAAAAATGTACGGCGGCAGGGCTTCTTTCCTCTTTCCTCTTTCCGCTTTCCACTTAAATGCACTACCTTTGCACTCAGAAATAAACGTTTATAGAAGAAAATGGCATTAAAATGTGGTATTGTAGGACTCCCGAATGTGGGTAAGTCCACCTTATTTAATTGTTTGTCGAGTGCAAAGGCTCAGGCAGCAAACTTCCCCTTTTGTACGATAGAACCCAACGTTGGCGTCATCACCGTTCCTGATGAGCGTCTGACGAAACTCGCAGAGCTGGTGCATCCTGGACGCATCGTGCCTGCCACTTGTGAAATTGTGGATATCGCAGGCCTCGTGAAGGGAGCCTCAAAGGGTGAAGGTCTGGGGAATAAGTTCCTGGGGAATATCCGTGAGACGGATGCCATCATCCACGTGCTCCGTTGCTTCGAGGATGAGAACATCACCCATGTAGATGGCACCATCGACCCCATCCGCGACAAGGAAATCATCGATACAGAGTTGCAGCTGAAGGACCTTGAGACCATCGAGAGTCGTCTGGCCAAGACAGAGAAGGCCGCTGCCGCTGGCAATAAAGATGCTAAGATCGAGGTAACGGTGCTCCATGCTTATAAAGAGGTGCTGGAGCAAGGCAAGAACGCCCGCATCGTGGAGTTCGAGTCGAAGGACGAACAGGACTGTGCCCGTAATCTCTTCCTGCTCACATCCAAGCCTGTGCTCTATGTCTGCAACGTTGGTGAGGCTGATGCCAAGGATGGTAACGACTTTACCAAGAGGGTAGGGGAGCTAGCCCAGGAAGAGGGTGCAGAGATGATGGTCATCGCTGCCAAGACGGAAGAGGATATCGCAGAGCTCGAATCGTACGAGGATAAGCAGATGTTCTTGGAGGAGTTGGGCCTCGAGGAGAGTGGTGTAAACCGCCTCATCAAGAAGGCCTACGCTCTGCTGAACCTCGAGACGTTCATCACTGCTGGTGAGATGGAGGTGAAGGCCTGGACATACAAGAAGGGTTGGAAGGCGCCTCAGTGTGCTGGTGTCATCCATACCGACTTTGAGAAGGGCTTTATCCGTGCTGAGGTGATCAAGTACGACGACTATATCCAATATGGCTCTGAGGCCGCTGTCCGCGAGGCTGGTAAGATGGGCGTTGAGGGTAAGGACTACGTCGTCCAGGATGGTGATATCATGCATTTCCGCTTTAATGTTTAACCTATGATGAACCTGCTCAATTATATCGTCTGGAACCCAGACCAGGAAGCGTTCCGCTTTTGGATCATCACAGTACGCTGGTATGGGTTGATGTGGATCATCGGACTGGCTTTGGCCTATTTCGTCGTTAAGCGCCTCTACAAGGAGCAGAAGATCAAGGACGAGCTCTTCGATCCCCTCTTCATCTATTGTTTTTTTGGCATCCTGATTGGTGCCCGCTTAGGGCATTGCCTCTTCTATCAGCCACAAGACTTCCTCACCTCGTGGCAAGGCATCGTAGAGATGCTTTTGCCTATCCGTATCGGCAATAATGGCAGTTGGCTGGGCGAGACGTTTGGCTTCTTCCCCATAGGCTATGCAGGCCTGGCCTCGCATGGTGGCACGCTGGGATTGATGCTGGCCCTCTGGCTCTATGTCCGCAAGACGAAGTTGAGCATCTGGATGGTCCTCGACAACATTGCCATCGCCACAGGTACGACGGCCTGTTTCATTCGCTTGGGCAACCTCATGAACTCAGAGATTATCGGTAAGATCACAGATGTGCCCTGGGCCTTTATCTTCGAGCATGTAGACAAGGTTCCACGTCATCCTGGTCAGCTCTACGAGGCCATCGCCTACGCCATCCTATTTGGTATCATGTGGTATCTGCACAAGAAGATGCCTGAGAAGATCGGCACAGGCTGGTACTTCGGCTTTTGTCTGACATATATCTTCACCTTCCGCTTCTTCATCGAGTACACCAAGGAGATCCAGGAAGCCTTCGAGGCCTCGCTGCCTATCGATATGGGACAGATTCTCTCTATCCCCTTTATCATCCTTGGTGTTTATTGCATGCTTAAGGCCAAGAAGAAAGTTCCTGTGTGAAAAAGGCTTGTCTGTTGCTGGTCTTGCTGGGTTGGATGACAGCTGCCACAGCCCAGTTCTTGCATGAGGGCGACACCATCGCCATCATCTCGCCCTCAAGTGCAATGATTAAGGATGCCATCGACGGAGGCATACGAACGCTGGAGAGTTGGGGCTATCGCTGTGTGGTAGGAAAGAACGCCCTCAACGACTATCACGGCTTTGCTGGCACCATCGACGAACGCCTTTCTGATTTACTCTGGGCTCTGCGTGAGCCTTCCGTCAAGGCCATCATGTGTTCTCGCGGTGGCGATGGGGCAGCCCAGCTGCTGAGTCATCTGCCGCTTGACACCCTTCGACGCTATCCCAAACTCATCATCGGCTTCAGCGACATCACAGCTTTGCTCTGTGCTGAGGCGAGGGCTGGAGTGAAGGGCATTCATGGCTCGATGTGTCACGCTCTGATTACTTATGAGGGCACAGACACCGTCAGCCAATGCCTGCGTCGTATGCTTCAAGGCGATCTGCCAACCTATCGTGTGGCGCCTCATCCGTTGAATGTCGAGGGTAGGGCAGAAGGCATCGTCGTGGGTGGCAACCTCTCTGTCTACAACGATCTCGCAGGCTCTGATTTCGACCCCCTTATGATTCCTGATATCATTCTGTTCATGGAGGATACGGGTGAAGGAATGAGTAAGGTGGACCGTATGCTCCACAACATGGAGATGCGAGGCCTGCTGCCCAACATCCGAGGCATCATCGTGGGCCAGTTCAATAAGTACAAGCACCCAGAGAACGGCTTCGACGACATGTACGCCATGCTCCACGAATACCTTCGCCACTACAACATCCCCATCTGTTACGACTTCCCCGTAGGCCACGCCCACCTTCGTAACTTCCCCCTCCTCACTGGCGCCAAAGCCACCCTCGAGGTCACCCCAGAAGGCGTCACACTCAGCTATCACCATTAAGGTATCCCCTAATAAAAATCGGTGTCGAGCCTAAGGTCTGCATATACCGAGCCTAGGCTCGACATATGTCGGCCCCGGGGTCGGTATATGTCGGGCCGTAGGTCGGTACGACTTTACTCCCTTGTTTCTCCCTCGAACAAGGGGGCAAACTCCTTGTCTGAAGGTATGTTTCTCCCAGGATGGACTATAACATCGGGGTGGATTCTGATAAGTTTTTTAAGGAAATCTGCGTAATTTGTGATTCTTTTCTTATCTTTGCAGGCGGAATGAAGATGTTGAGGAAGATACTCATGGCGATGCTGCTGACGATGGCAACAGGTGCAGCAGCGCAGACAGACATCGGTGAAGGGAAATCACTGAGGAAAGACTCCGTAGGCCTGAGCGGTGACCTCCTGCCGACGGATTCCCTCTTGCAGCAGTATGACTCAACGCTGTGGAAAAGACGGTTCCAACCATTGACGATGCAGAATCCTGCATCCAAGCTCGATACGCCATCCAGTCTCTACGACACCAGACGAGGCAACTGGGAGGTGAACACAATTCAGGGTGGTAAACTGTTTACTCCGTGGCGAGGGGCAGCCGTTATCGTCAGCGGAGGAGCAGACTCAATGCCCGGCCTGCTCGATCGCGAGTCAGGCGCCTTGACGCTCTATCAGGAAACTGGCCGTTGGAGCTTTTCGGCCTCAGCGCTGGCAGACAAATACAGGATGGTGGGCATGGGGTTCTTGGAGACACGCTACGGTGTGGGAGGTACGGTGAGCTACTGGGTGAATGATGCCATCTCGCTGCATGCCTTCGGCTATTATTATCCTAACTCCTCGCTGATCAGTCCTGCTGTGAATCCGTATTTAGGAACGACCAATTATGGTGCCTATGCAGACTTCCGACTCCACAAGAACTTTGGTGTGGATGCTGGTGCGAGACGCTACCTGAACCCCATGACGGGCAAATGGGTGACAGACCCCATCGTCAGTCCTTATGTGAAGTTCAACAACGGTCAGAAGTTCGGCTTTGACTTCGGCCATCTGCTCAAAGGGCTTATCTGGGGCCATGAGGACCAGATGATGCCACGAGGTCCCGTCCGCATGGGCCCGCCACAGCAAAGAAGATAAAGTCTGGGGTTACATCACTCTTCTTCGTCAGATTCATCGTAGGCAGCATAGCCGAGGGCGTCGAGATGATCGTAGGCGAAGCGCTTGCCGTTGAAAGTGTAATGCGTGTATTGTGTCGCAATGCCTGGGGCACTCTCAATCACCAATATGACCTGCAGATAGCCTTCGCCGAGGGCATAGGTGATGTGCGAACCTGGCCAGAAGGGACGGAAATCAATAAACGGCTCATCCTTAGGTGTAAGCTTCGACGTCTTTGGGTTGTAGTCGTAGAAGCAGCCGAAATACTTGCCCTTGGGTCCTGCCTCTGCGAGAATGACGGCAAAGAGCAGATGGCCGTTGTCGCACTGATAGGTACGGGCCTCAACCATGTGGTCGTCGCTCTGCTCAAAGTCATACCAACAATGACAGTAATCCTCGCAATCGACGAAGGCTCTGCCAGAGCCGCCCTCAGTGGCATCGTTCGACACATACAGCTTATCGCCAGCCTCTTCCAGCAGGGCATCAGTACACTTATTGTACCAAATCTTATTAAATGTCCTCAAGAGTTGGATGACGGTGGGCTTCTCTCCGCCATTCTCAACGGCAATCGTCTTCTGTCGCCACTGGGTGTGGATGTTCTGGGCCTGTAAGTTTGTGACCCAAAAGAGGCTCAGCAGCAAAACGGATGTAGTTAGGATTCGTTTCATAAGGATGATTTTTGTGTGCAAAGATACGAAAAATCTCGGAACAATTCGTTAATTAATCATAATTATCTGCTTTTTTGTGCAAGGTTTCATCTCCTTTCGCATTATATAGATAGAGAACTTGATTATTAACTCAAACTGTGTTATGATGATGAAAATAAAGACTTACATGATGGCAGCCGTGATTGGAGCCTGTTTTTGTGCTTGTGAAAGTAGTGATAACCATAGTGATTTTCTTATAAACACAGTAAACTCAATAAGCTCTGTACCTGACTTGCCCAAGATAAGATCTGGTGTTGATAATGATACTTATCAGCGATTGGCTGCTTTCTTCCAGGCAGAACTCCATCATCCCTATTATCGTGACGGCGGAGAGGCTTTTCCCGGCTTCTTCGGAGAAATAGAGTACGACGCCCAACCCTGTTATCTGATCAACAGCATGGAAGAGTTCCAAGCTGCCTACAAAGGTAATGAGCTGCTTCCTGAGGTGGACTTCGAACGCTATTCCATCCTCGTGGGCCGGACCTATCGTATTGATGGATCGGAATCACTCGGTATCTACAACCTGGTAGATGAAGGCGATCATTATCGTATGTACCTGGGCATCCTCCGCAATATCAATCCAGATTACGGCTATACTGGCGACATAGGAGACCTCTTCTATTGGGATCTATACCCCAAGCGTGAGTCGAAGCCTATTAACATCGAGCGACGGATTGTTGAGGCAGTCGTAGACTATGCGAAAGGTCCTGACATGTTGAAATCTCAATGGACGTTGACGGGCTATATTGATGAAGATGGCACATCCCATCAGGTAGGCGGACCTTGGGGTGACGAACAGCTCAACATCCGCTTCGAAACCGATGGCCGAGTCAAAGGCAAATCAGGCAATATCGCTTTTGACGGCAACTATCAAGCCGCAGCAAGTAAGGCTTTTTTGCTTTCTGATGATGTAGGTTATTCTGGCAACATTTCATTAACTGATGTCAGTTCGACCATGATAAATGAGAACGACCCTGATGCTCTCTACTTCGCAAGCAATATCGGAGAAATAGAGTTTTTCAATGTAGACTGCTATTACCTTCGCCTTTACAATTCGAAAGGTGTGATCTTCTCTTTCAGGGATTCTATGCTGAAATAACTGTCAAACATCTGCCTATAGGCTGCCACTTTCTTGTCGAAGGCAAGGGGATAGGCCCGTGAGGAAGAGGGCAGACGATAGAGCACAAGCTGCTGCCCATCCTGATTGTAAATATCTGGGGTAGGAACGAAGGTATTGACCTTAGGTGTCTCTGGGATCTGGAGCGAGGCGCAGATGGTCTCCGTAGCCTTCTCGCCTGTGGTGACAATAGCACGGAGATGGGGCAGACGGGCGAGTAGGGCTGGGATGTCCGTAGGCACTACCACTTCGAGGAACTTATCTGACGCATTATCCTTCATTCGTCGGATGGCCGTAGAGGTATCGAAGAAAGCTATCCCCTTATCTTGACAGAACTCTACGATCTCCTCTAGCTTGAACCGCTTGGCCTCGACATCCACGAAATGGTTGCGATCGCCAAAGAACACCTGACCCTCGATGCGCCAGTGGTCGTTGATGAAGTTGGGGTAATAGAAGTCCATGCACCACCGTTTGCGCTGTGGTGGGAAGCTGCCCAAGAACAGCACCCTCGCATTCACAGGCAGAAACGGAACGAGCGGATGCCATTCCACCCCGTCCTTGCTACGAGCGATATTCTCCGTGTTCAGATACATTCCTTTTTTCTGGCAAAGATAGGGAATTAACCGTTAACAGATAAGTAATTTAGCTCGATTCTTGCATTTTTTCTTAATTCTTAACTATTAACTCTTTTTTTCTTTGTACCTTTGCAGCGATTTTAAGATTGAAGTAATGGTTGTCAATTCTATTGGATTTTTGCTTTTCTTCATCGTAGTATTTTCCATATACTACCTTCCTGTCAGCAAACGGCATCCCCGTTTCCAGAACCTATGGCTCCTGCTCTCAAGCTATTTCTTTTATGGAATGGCAGATTGGCTGATGGTTCCGCTACTGATTGGTGCAACTGTCGTGTTTTATGCTTTAGGCCTCTGGCTGAAAAGTGAGATGGATAAACAGTATCTGAAGAGGGCTTCGTTACTGACAACGTTGAGCGTTTGTATTGGCATTGGCTTGTTGTTGTATTTTAAATATCTCAACTTCTTTGCAGAGTCCTTCGCAGAACTATTGAGCGCCATCGGTCTGAAGGCGACGTGGACCACGTTGAATATCGTCTTGCCGATAGGCGTGAGTTTCTTTACTTTCAAACTTATCAGCTACATTATTGAGATTCACAGGGAACACATCCAGCCAAGTAAGGACTTCATAGAGTTTGCTACTTATATCGCCTTCTTCCCTACGTTGCTCTCTGGTCCTATTGACCGTCCGAACACCTTTATTCCACAGCTCAGGAAATCGCACTCACTGGATTGTTATCAAGCTATCGATGGCTGCCGTCAGATTTTATGGGGTCTGTTCACCAAGGTTTGTATTGCAGACCATCTTGCACTGGCGACAGACTATATTTGGGCTGATTATTCCCATCTATCGGGATCAACCCTATTGATATGGACGTTGCTCTATACCATGCAGATCTATACCGATTTCGACGGTTATTCGAATATGGCCATTGGCGTGGGAAAGATCCTGGGCTTCAATATCACCCGCAACTTCAACCATCCTTTGTTGGCTCGCAATATCGCTGAGTTCTGGCGTAACTGGCACATCTCTCTGACTTCGTGGATTACTGACTATGTGTTTATGCCCTTGAACATCGCCTTCCGCAATATGGCTAACTGGGGCGTAATGCTTGCTGTGACCATCAATATCGTACTCATTGGTCTCTGGCATGGAGCGAACTGGACATTTGGTCTGTTTGGCCTCTACCACGCTATGCTCTATGTGCCTCTGGTCTTGTCTGGAGCCTTTGGCAAAAACAAGAAGTTGAGGCCCAACGATCATGGCCTTCCTAAATGGAAGGACTTTTCGAAGATGGTTTTGAATTATGTGCTGGTATCATTGGGCTTTATCATCTTCTATGCCAACAGCGTCGCTGATGCTTTCCGCTTCTTCAGCGGCATCGTGTCGACTTCACTGTTCTCCATGCCAGAAGTGCCTGTTAAGAAAATAACACTCCTGTTCATTTTAATTGTTTTGGTTTTAGAGTGGACTACCAGAAAGAAAGAATATGCTTTGCAGGTTCAGCAGGAAAACATTGGCAAACATCTATGGAAGCTGATAGTCTTTGATTATATTGTTGTGGCCATCATCATTTGGTTTGGGAATTTTGAAAGCAGTCAGTTTATTTATTTCCAATTTTAATAGACGATGAAGAAGTTTTTAATATATTGCCTTAGTATTTTGGTTCCTGTTTATGTAGGAATTTCTGTTGTCAATTACATAGTAGACCCTGGGCATGTGTATTCAGACGCCTATATTGATAAGGTTGTTCAAGGACTGAAAGAAGGCAAGAATGTTGCAAATGTAGCAGATTTGAATGAACGTTCTTTCAAAGAAAAGTTTATACAAGCTCATGCAGGAGAAGACTATGATTATGCTATTATAGGAGCCAGTAGAGTCATGACTCTTTCTACAGATGTTTTTGATAACTATAGAATCATTAATCTTGGAATGCCAGGAAGTAAAATCGAAGACCTCATTGCTATCTACCAATTGTGTAAAGATAACAACATCAAGTACAAGAATGTACTTCTAGGTGTAGAGCCTACTTATTTTAATGCTAATGATCCTGACACGAGATGGAAATATCTGCAGAAGTATTACGACGCATTCATGGGAACACAAGAAGATCAATCAAATCTGTCACTACTGTCTACCTTGTTTTCTGCATTAAGTAATGATGCAAACAATGACTACTCTAAAGAAGGAGCAGACATGTTGCTTATCACCAACTTGTTTTCTGTGTCATACTTTATTGCTGGCATCAAGAACCTAATAAATGGTGATGCGGAAGTACTATATGTTGATACACCTATTAACGACGGAGCGACAAAAAGACTCGATGGATCAATTTGTTATTCAAAAGCTTTCCGAGATAGAGACCAATCTGTGATAGACGAAGGTGCTGCATATACATGGATGCATCATTCGTTTGAAAACTTCAACTCCCTTTCAGAAGAAAGAAAAGTTCTTTTCGGAAAACTTATTGATTCTTTACAGAAAGACAGCGTCAATATCATATTTTTAAAAGGCGCTTATCATCCCTTGTTTTACAAGAGAATCATAAAAACAGGAGAGATCATAAAAGGTGACAAGTATCTTGATGAATTTGCCCAAAAGAACAGCATTCCCGTTTTTGGCAGTATCAACCCTGATGATGTGGGTTTAAAGAATACTGACTATTACGATGCTACCCATCTAAGAAAAGAATCCCTTGATAAACTGTTTAAGGATTGGAATATCATAAACTGATGATTGTTAGGATTTCTCACTGAAAGTTTGGGATTTATTTGGTGGATTCAGAAAAAAGGCGTACCTTTGCAGAGACCATCAATCATAAAGGATATGAAACTGAAGGATAGATTTGTGATTACCATCAACCGAGAGCTTGGCTCTGGCGGCAGGACTATTGGTGAGAAACTGGCCCAGCGTCTGGGTGTGCCGTTCTACGACAAAGCCCTCATCCAGGGGCTGAAGGAGAAGTACGGTCTGACGACAGACGAGATCGAACGCCTGAAGGGTCAGCAGCACAACTGGTGGGCCGACTTCAAGCGCAGTCTGAAGATCATGCCCAGCTTTGCCGTTCCCAACCTTATTCCCAGCAAGACGGCCATCCCCGACTTCCTCATCACCGATGATATCTTCCAGTCTGAGACACAGATCCTGAAAGGCATCGCCGAGGATGAATCGTGCGTCATCGCTGGTCGCAGCGGCTTCTTTGTGCTCCGCGACCATCCCAACCACCTGAGCATCCTCATCCAGGCTCCCATGGAGCATCGCATCAATCATCTGGTAGACAAGCGAGGCATCACCGCAGAAGAGGCCAAGAAGATCATCAAAGAGGTGGACAAAGGCCGCGAAAGGTATGTGAAGAAGTACACAGGCACCTCGCGCTACGACACCAGAAACTATGACATCGTTTTCAATGTGGCCAACCACACAGAGGACGAGATCGTAGACCTGATCATTCAGTACATCGAGAAATAATGGCGAAGAAAGACGGGGAGCTGACCCCGATGATGAAGCAGTTCTTCGATCTGAAGGCGAAGCATCCTGACGCAGTGATGCTCTTTCGTTGTGGTGACTTCTACGAGACCTATTGCGAAGATGCCATCACAGCCGCGAAGATTCTGGGCATCACCCTCACCCATCGTAACAATGGCTACAACAAAGGTGACGAGATGGCCGGCTTTCCCCATCATGCCCTCGACACCTATCTGCCCAAGCTCATCAGGGCAGGTAAGCGTGTGGCCATCTGCGACCAGTTGGAAGATCCCAAGCTAACGAAGAAACTCGTCAAGCGAGGTATCACAGAGCTGGTGACACCTGGTGTAGCGCTCTCAGATAACGTCCTCAATTACAAGGAGAACAACTTCCTCGCAGCCATCCATTTCGGCAAGGCATCGTTTGGTGTCGCCTTCCTTGATATCTCCACGGGTGAGTTCCTCACAGGCGAGGGGACTGCCGACTACGTAGAGAAACTATTGGGCAGTTTTTCGCCCAAGGAAGTGCTTTTCGACAGAAGCCGCAAACAAGACTTTGAACGCCTCTTTGGCACAAAATACTTCACCTTCCAGCTCGACGACTGGGTGTTTACAGACCAGACCTCCAAGCAGAAGCTGTTGCGACACTTTCATGTGAAGAATCTGAAAGGCTTTGGCGTAGACCATCTGCAGAGCGGTGTCATCGCCGCAGGAGCCATCCTGCAGTATCTTGAACAGACACAACACACCCAGATCAGTCATATCACCAGCATCTCACGCATTGAGGAGGATAAGTATGTCCGTCTGGATAAATTCACCATCCGCAGCCTTGAACTGGTCCATCCGATGCAGGACGACGGCAAGTCGCTGCTGGATGTCATCGACAAGACGGTGAGCCCGATGGGAGGTCGACTATTAAGGCGTTGGCTGGTATTCCCTTTGAAAGACGTGAAGCCCATCAACGAACGCCTCGACATCGTGGAATACTACTACCGCGAACCCGATTTCCGTCAGTGTATTGATGAGCAGTTGCATCGCATTGGCGATTTGGAACGTATCATCTCAAAGGTGGCCGTAGGTCGTGTGTCGCCTCGTGAGGTGGTGCAGTTGAAGGTCGCTCTGCAGGCCATCCAACCCATCAAGACAGCCTGTCTCTATGCAGACAATGAGGCCTTGAAACGGGTAGGGGAGCAGATGAACCTGTGCGAGTCGCTGCGAGACAGGATTGAGAAGGAGATTCAGAACGATCCCCCACAGCTTGTGGCCAAGGGAGGCGTCATCAAAGACGGTGTGAATGCAGAACTCGACGAGCTGCGCACCATCGCCTATAGCGGTAAGGACTATCTGTTGAAGATCCAAGAGCGCGAGGCTCAGGAGACGGGCATCAGCTCGCTGAAGATAGGCTATAACAACGTATTCGGCTATTACCTTGAGGTTAGGAATACCTACAAGGATCTGGTGCCCCCAGAGTGGGTGCGCAAGCAGACATTGGCTCAGGCCGAGCGCTATATCACCCAGGAATTGAAGGAGTATGAGGAGAAGATCCTTGGGGCTGAGGACAAGATTCTCTCGCTTGAGGCCAGACTCTTCAACGACCTGATTCTTGGCATGCAGGAGTTCATTCCACAGATACAGATCAACGCCAATATCATCGCCCACCTCGACTGTCTGCTGAGCTTTGCCAAGACGGCTGAGGAGAACAAATACGTGCGTCCTGTCATCGACGAGACGGAGGTTATAGATATCAAACAAGGTCGCCACCCTGTCATTGAACAGGAGTTGCCCCTTGGCGAACGCTATGTGCCCAACGATATCCTGCTCGACAACGAACGCCAGCAGATTATCATCATCACGGGTCCTAATATGGCAGGTAAGTCTGCCTTGCTCAGACAGACGGCACTCATCGTGCTACTCGCCCAGATAGGCTGCTTTGTGCCTGCTGAGGCTGCCAAAATTGGTCTGGTGGATAAGATCTTCACTCGTGTGGGAGCCTCGGATAATATCTCGCTTGGAGAGTCTACGTTTATGGTAGAGATGACGGAGGCTTCAAACATTCTGAATAACGTCAGCAGCCGCTCATTGGTATTGTTTGATGAGTTAGGGCGAGGCACCAGCACTTATGATGGTATCTCCATCGCCTGGGCTATTGTGGAATACCTCCACGAGAACGCCAAAGGTCATCCCAGAACCCTCTTTGCCACCCACTATCACGAACTGAACGAGATGGAGAAGAACTTCTCCCGTATCAAGAACTATAACGTCTCTGTGAAGGAAATCGATGGGAAGGTCATCTTCCTGCGCAAGTTGGAAAAGGGTGGGAGTGAGCACTCCTTTGGTATCCATGTGGCAGAGATTGCAGGTATGCCTCGTTCCATCGTGAAGCGTGCCAATGTGATTCTGAAACAGTTAGAGTCGGATAATGCCCAGGTTGGTACCGTTGGCAAGCCCACAGCCGAGATTGCTGCCTCTAGAGAGGGTATGCAACTGAGTTTCTTCCAACTCGACGACCCCGTGCTCTGTCAGGTTCGCGATGAGATCCTCGGCATAGACGTCAACAATCTCACGCCCCTTGAGGCCCTCAACAAACTCAACGATATCAAGAAGATCGTCTCAGGGAAATAGTGTAAATAGAAAAAATAGGCTTTTTATTTGGTATTTTGTTCGATTTGCACTATCTTTGCACCCTCATTTATAATGTACGGAAACAATTAAATACAAAAAACATAATGGATTACAACTTCAGAGAAATCGAACAGAAATGGCAGAAGCGATGGGTGGAGAATGGCACTTATCGCGTGGTGGAGGACAAGACGAAGAAGAAATTCTACGTGCTGAACATGTTCCCTTATCCTAGTGGAGCAGGCTTGCATGTGGGTCATCCCCTCGGCTATATCGCCAGTGATATCTATGCCCGCTACAAGCGTCAGCAGGGCTTCAATGTGCTGAATCCCATGGGTTACGACGCCTACGGTCTGCCTGCAGAGCAGTATGCCATCCAGACTGGTCAGCATCCTGAGAAGACCACCTTTGAGAATATCGACCGTTATCGTTCGCAGTTGGATAAGATCGGCTTCTGCTTCGACTGGGAGCGCGAGGTCCGCACTTGTGACCCCATCTACTATAAGTGGACACAGTGGGCCTTCCAACGTATGTTCAAGAGCTACTACAGCACCTCATCACATAAGGCTCAGCCAACGATTAAGCTGATTGAGCACTTTGAACTGATGGGTACTGAGAACTGCAATGCCCTAGGTACTGAGGAGCTGCACTTTACTGCCTCCGACTGGGCAGGTTTCTCTGAGAAGAAGAAGCAGGAGGTGCTGATGAACTACCGTATTGCCTATCTGGCTGACACAATGGTGAACTGGTGCCCAAAACTGGGAACCGTTTTGGCCAATGATGAGGTCGTCGATGGTGTCTCAGTTCGTGGTGGCTATCCCGTGGTGCAGAAGAAGATGCGCCAATGGTGTCTGCGTGTTTCTGCCTATGCTCAGAGATTGCTCGATGGTTTGGAGGAGATTGACTGGACTGACTCTCTGAAAGAGACCCAGCGCAACTGGATTGGTCGCTCTGAGGGTACTGAGGTAGAGTTCAACGTAGCTGACTCAGACAAGCACTTCACCATCTTTACCACACGTGCTGATACGATGTTTGGTGTGACCTTTATGGTACTGGCTCCTGAGTCAGACCTTGTGGCAGAACTCACCACGCCTGAGCAGAAGGAAGAAGTAGAGAAATACCTCGACTACGTGAAGAAGCGCACAGAGCGTGATCGTCAGATGGATCACAAGGTGACTGGTGTGTTCTCTGGCTCATACGCCATCAACCCCTTCAACGACAAGAAGATACCCATCTGGATTGCTGAATACGTGTTGGCTGGCTACGGTACAGGAGCCATCATGGCTGTACCTGCTCACGACTCTCGTGACTATGCCTTCGCTAAGCACTTCAACCTGCCCATCATTCCTCTGATTGAGGGTGCTGATGTCTCTGAGGAGAGCTATGATGCCAAGGAGGGTATCATGTGTAACTCTTCAAGCGCTAAATTCTCGCTCAACGGTCTGACCGTTAAGGAGGCCATCGCTGCTACAAAGAAGTTTGTGACGGAGCAGGGTCTGGGTCGTGTGAAGGTGAACTATCGTCTGCGTGATGCCATCTTCAGCCGTCAGCGTTATTGGGGTGAGCCGTTCCCTGTCTACTACAAGGACGATATGCCCTATATGATTCCCAAGGAGTGTCTGCCGTTGGAGTTACCTGAGATCGACGAGTACAAACCCACAGAGACAGGCGAGCCCCCATTGGGACGTGCTAAGATGTGGGCTTGGGATACTAAGTTTGACAAGGTGGTCTCTAAGGACGAGATTGACAACAAGACCGTCTTCCCCTTGGAGCTGAACACAATGCCTGGCTTCGCTGGCTCTTCAGCTTACTACCTCCGTTATATGGATCCCAAGAATGAGAAGGCCCTTGTCAATAAAGATATCGATGAGTACTGGCGCAATGTGGACCTCTATGTAGGAGGAACAGAGCACGCCACTGGTCACCTGATCTATAGCCGTTTCTGGAATAAGTTCCTCTATGACTCCGGCTATTCCTGCGAGGATGAGCCCTTCAAGAAATTGGTTAATCAGGGTATGATTCAGGGCCGCAGTAATTTTGTTTATCGTATTGAGGACGAGGGTGCTGACAAGGGAAAGTTCGTCAGCTTTGGTTTGAAAGACAAATACACTACGACGCCTATCCACGTCGATGTGAATATCGTCTCTGCTGATGTCCTTGACATTGAGGCTTTCAAGGCTTGGCGCCCTGAGTATGAGAACGCAGAGTTTATCCTTGAGAATGGTAAATACGTTTGTGGCTGGGCCATTGAGAAGATGTCTAAGTCGATGTTCAACGTGGTGAATCCAGATATGATCGTTGAGAAGTATGGCGCTGATACCCTGCGTCTCTATGAGATGTTCTTAGGTCCTGTGGAGCAGAGTAAGCCTTGGGATACCAATGGTATCGATGGTTGCCACCGCTTCCTCAAAAAGTTCTGGAACCTCTGTTCAGCTTGTTGCTGTGACACAGCAACAGACACAACCGCAACAGCAGAGAACCTGAAGAGCGTGCATAAGCTCATCAAGAAGGTATCGCAGGATATTGAGACCTTCAGCTATAACACATCTATCTCAGCCTTTATGATCTGCGTGAACGAACTCTCGCAGCAGAAGTGCAAGAACAAGGAGATGCTGAAGACACTCGTGATCCTCATTGCCCCCTTCGCTCCCCATATCGCTGAAGAGTTGTGGGAGATGATGGGCGAGCAGGGTAGTGTCTGCGACTCTCAGTGGCCCACATGGAACGAGGAATATCTTGTGGAGAGTCAGGTAAAACTGGGTATCGCCTTCAACGGTAAGGCCCGCTTTGAGATGCAGTTCGCTGCTGATGCCGACAACAAGACTATTGAGGAGGCAGTCTTGGCCGACGAGCGTGCTCAGAAGTATCTTGAAGGCTTCCAGGTAGCAAAGGTTATCATCGTCCCTAAGCGTATGGTGAACATTGTACTGAAGAAATAAATAGATGACGATCAATCACAAACTCATTCTGAACGAGGTGAAGGACTATTTCTTCATCTTCATAGGACTGGTGCTTTATGCCATCGCTTTCACGGTGTTTCTCATGCCCTATCAGATTGTGGCAGGTGGTGTGACTGGTCTTTCGGCCATCATCTACTATGCCACAGGGTTCCATATTGAGAACACCTATATCATCATCAACGCCGTGTTGCTGGTGGTGGCCCTGAAGATCCTTGGTCTGAAATTCCTGATGAAGACCATCGTCGCCATCTTCACCCTCTATTTCCTGCTGGCCTTCTTCCAGGCGATTCTGCCGACTCAGGAGAACGGTCTGCCCTTCAAGTTGATGGGTGAGGGACAGGACTTCATGTCGATGATCATCGGCTGCGTACTTACTGGTATTGCCCTGTCGACGGTGTTCATGCACAACGGCTCCACGGGTGGCACAGACATCATCGCTGCCTCAGTGAATAAGTTCCATCCCAATGTCACTCTGGGTAATGTGCTGATCGCTGCCGACTTCTGCATCATCGGCTCCTGTATGTTCTTCCCACAGTTTGGCACCTATCTGGAGCGAGCCCATAAGGTGATGTTCGGTTTCTGTGTGATGACGATGGAGAACTATGTGCTCGACTATGTGATGAACGCCCGTCGACAGTCTGTGCAGTTCTTTATCTTCTCCCACAAGTGGCAGGAGATAGCCAATGCCATCGGTACGGAGATGAACCACGGTGTAACCATCCTTGATGGTCACGGCTGGTACACAGGTCATGACATGAAGGTTCTCTGTATCCTTGCCAGAAAGAATGAGAGCGTAAATATCTTCCGTCTCATCAAGATGATCGACCCCCAGGCGTTTGTCTCGCAGAGTGCTGTCATTGGTGTCTATGGCGAGGGATTTGACGAGATGAGGGTGAAGGTGAAGAAGTTAGAGGAAGATAAAAGAAGATAAAAGAAGATAGAGGAAGATAGAAGAATGAAGATCGTCTTTGCAACGAACAACGCTCATAAACTGTCTGAGATTCGCAGCATCTTAGGAGACAACTTTGAGGTGCTGTCGCTGAAGGATATTGGTTGTGAGGTAGATATTCCTGAGACGGGTAAGACGCTTGAGGAGAATGCCCTTCAGAAGGCACAATACGTCTTTGACCACTATCATTACGACTGTTTCGCTGATGATACAGGCTTGGAAGTAGAGGCCCTTAATGGAGCTCCTGGAGTATATTCCGCCCGTTATGCCAGTATGGAATCCAACGATCCAAACATTTCCCACGATTCAGAGGCCAATATGGCCCGCTTGCTGAAGGAATTAAAAAACAATAACAATCGCCGTGCAAGATTTCGCACCGTCATTGCGTTAATACAAAAGAAGAACGTCTGTCCCTGTGGCTGTACATCGATCAAGGAAGTCCATCAGTTTGAAGGTATCGTTGAGGGAGAGATTATCCAAGAGCGTAGGGGAGGAGAGGGCTTCGGCTATGATCCCATCTTCCAACCTGAAGGCTACGACAAGACCTTCGCTGAGTTAGGGATGGATATCAAGAACCATATCAGTCACAGGGCAAGAGCCGTTCAGAAACTCGCTGAATATTTGACCTTTTTACTTTTTTACCTTTTTACCTTTTTACCTTTACATGCTCAGGTTGGTACATGGAAACATTATCTTGCTTACCATGAGGTGCAGGATATCCAGAAAGCAGGCGATGATCTCTTTGTGCTGGCTTCCAACGGACTCTATCAGTACAACCTCAACGACCAGAGTATCACCACCTACGACCGTATCAACGGCCTGAGCGATACCCATATCACCCATATCGGCTGGAGCAATGCGGCCAAGCGACTGATAGCCGTCTATGAGAACTCCAACATCGATCTGGTGGACACAAAGGGAAACGTCATCAATATCTCAGCCCTCTATAGCAAATCGACCACAGAGGATAAGACTGTCACTGACGTTCGCATCGATGGTATCTATGCCTGGCTGGTCACTGGCTTTGCCATCATCAAAGTCAATATGCAGAAGGCCGAAATCACCGATACATATACCCCTAATCACCCTAATTACCCTACTACTCTGCCAGAGAAGAGTACGGCCGACTACGACAAATACATCTCAACCGTCCAGACGCTGAAGCCAATGGGGCCTGACTACAACCATTTCTATGAGGCGAAATTCCTGAACGACCGTCTCTACACCACTGGCGGCTTCTTCATCTCAGGCATGCCTGATCCTCACTATCCTGGCATCATTCAGGTGTACGACGGTAATGACTGGCAGACTTATGAAGAAAACATCGATCAAAAGACTGGCTATCGATATATCGACATGAACTGTCTGGACGTCATGCCTAGCAATCCGCAGTATGTCATCGCCGGAGGAAAAACAGGCATGTATGAATTCAATAACGGTCAACTCGTCAGATACCATAACCAAGATAATAGTCCGCTGAAAGGTGCGGTCGATCATGGTCAGGTGTTGGATAATGCCCATGTGCTGATCTCAGCCATGAAGTTTGATGACAACGGACACCTCTGGGTGCTGAATAACCAGACTGAGGGTGTCACTTTATTGGAATACAATCCTACAGACAACAAATGGACAGACCATCATAACAAAGTATTGACAGACGACAACGGTATAGGTAAACAAACCTTCCGCAGTATGATCATTGATAGTCGAGGGCTGCTGTGGTTTGTCAACGACAGTTGGGTGGAGCCTGCTGTGTTCTGTTGTGATATGGAGAACGATATCATCCTTAGGTATGACCGCTTCGTTAATCAGGATGGTACCCGTTATAATATCAATTGGATTACTTGTGTCTGTGAGGACAAAGAAGGCAATATCTGGGTTGGTACAGATGCAGGTCCTTTTATGATTCAGAAGAGTGAGGTAGGGGAGAGCAGCGTGACATTCTATCAGGTGAAGATTCCACGCAATGATGGTACTGACTACGCCGACTATCTGCTCAATGGCGTCAGTATCAGTAGTATTGCTATCGATGGAGGTAACCGTAAGTGGTTTGGCAGCGACAATGCTGGTGCTTTCCTGATTAGCGCTGATAATATGCAACAGTTGCAAAGCTTCACGACCAGCAATTCCAAACTCATCTCAAACAACATTGCTTATATCACCATCAATCCTTCATCAGGCGAAGTGTTTTTCCTTTCAGATAAGGGGCTATGTTCTTATATGAGTGATGCGACAGAACCTGTTGACAATATGAACGATGATACCGTCTATGCCTATCCTAATCCAGTCACACCAGACTATACCGGTCTGATTACTATCACAGGTCTGAGTTATGATGCTGACGTGAAAATCACTTCTTCAAATGGAGCTCTGATAGCAGAAGGCCGAAGCAACGGTGGTATGTTTACCTGGGATGGTAAGGATCGTAACGGAAAGCGTGTAGCCTCTGGTGTCTATATGGTTATTACAGCCACCAGCAGCGGCGATAAAGGCACCGTCTGTAAGATTGCCGTCATCAATTAAAAAAGTTGGAGTGATTAACTCAACTCCAGCATCCTTTTAATAGGCTTCACTGCCTTTTTCGCTATCTTTGAATCAACCTCCACAGAGGGCCAGCCATACTTCAGACAGTTGTATATCTTCAATAAGGTGTTCATCTTCATATACTGACACTCGTTACAAGAGCATTCCAGGCCGCTCTCGCTGATTTCAGGCGGCACGGGTATAAATTCCTTATCCGGACACGTTCGCTGCATCTCGTGCAAAATACCGGCCTCTGTGGCCACAATAAACTGCTGCTTGTCACTCTGCTGTGCATAATTCAGCATCGTAGCCGTTGAACCCTTTACATCAGCCAAAGCCAAAACAGGACCCTTACACTCTAAATGAGCCATCACAACGGCCTCAGGATACTGCTCTTTCAGTTCAATAATCTTATTGACAGAGAAACGTTCATGCACATGACAACCACCATTCCAAAGCAACATCTTCCGACCTGTCACCTCATTGATATAATTACCTAAGTTATAGTCAGGACCAAAAATCAGTTTGGCATCCTTGGGCAGTTGATCTACCACCTTCTTGGCATTACCACTGGTCACAACGACATCCGTCAATGCCTTCACAGCTGCCGTCGTATTGACATAAGAGATGACCTGATAACCAGGATGCTCTTTCTTATATTTCTTCAAGTCTTCAGCTTTACAACTGTCAGCCAACGAACAGCCTGCATTCAGATCCGGACAGAGCACAGTCTTATCTGGTGAGAGCAACTTACAGGTCTCTGCCATGAAATGCACACCACACATCACCATCACCTTCGCATCCGTCTCTGCAGCCTTACGGGCCAGAGCCAATGAATCGCCTACAAAGTCGGCTATCTCTTGAATATCACCGATCGTATAATAGTGGGCCAGGATAATAGCATCCTTCTCTTCACACATACGACGGATTTCAGCCTTCAAGTCAGTACCTTCAGCTACTGGTTCATCAATGAATCCTTGTTCTTTCCACTCCTTTTTCAACATCACAATATAATTTTATTTTTTACTTTTCTATTTTTTAATAAAGAGAATATAAGTATGATAGGCTGTGAATATCTTGATAACTTTTTGCCTATTTTCTTGCCTATGAAGTTATCAACTGTAAACCGTAAACTGTAAACCGTAAACTGTTGATTCTTTCCTTCTGATTCTCAGCAAGTCAGCTATTTTATCCACAATTCTCTTTTCTGGTGCAAAATTAATAAGTTTATATCTTTTTTCAGCAAAAAACAGTGGAAATCTTTCTTTTTTGTGGTTAATAAACCTGTTAATATCCCGCCATCGAGCCTTCTTTCGATGGTTTTGTGGATAACTTAACGCGTTTTCCACATAGTTATCAACACACTTATCAACACCTGAAAGTATAAAAATATGCCACCTATTATAAAAATAATCATTGTTCAATGTTCAATGTTCAATGTTTTTTCGTATCTTTGCCAACGCAAACCAAAAATATTCGTCGTTATGAAGAAAATGTCTATCATCGTTGCTTGTGCTGCTGTGTTGTGTATGACTGCCTGTCGTCAGAAGTCATCGCCTGGCGAAGGGAAACAATTGTCGGCTCAGGATTATGCCACCAAAGCTGCAGCTGATAGCGCTGCTATAGAACCTGAAGAGGCATTGGCAGACTCCTCTCTGTTCACCTATGAGATGGCGATGGAGATCGTACAGCCTGGATATAAGTGCGATGAGAAGTTCATTGCCAGCCTTTTTGGCGATCTCGACCTTCCCATGCAATTGGCAGATCGTTATGTCTCCGATGCCGACTGGGGTGGTGACAGTCAGGCTATCAGCTATTGCTGGGGTAACGGTGTGAAGTATGAGAACTATAAGTTCACGCCTACCAGCGATAACTACTTTGGCGTACACTTCAATTTATTCTTCGATGAGTCGCAAAAGACGGGCAGAATCAGACAATTCAGCATCATCACCTCGTCAACCCAATGGTATGAGAAATTCTCTCAGGCGCTGAAGGCTGACGGACTGAGATATCTTTCCAACGTAGACCCAGCCGTCTATGGTAAGAAAGGTAAGCAATATCAGAAGAATGCAGAACCTAACGAGCATACCACCGAACAGCCCTTCTATTATGTCTACGACTTCTCTACCGACGGTCATTACGACGTTGAGATAGGCTATGACGACGGTATGGATATTTAATGGATAGTTGACGTTGAAGAAGTTTCGTACGATAGAAATGCAGCGCCTTACAGTCGATGAGTTCCGTGAGGCTGAGAAGCTGCCGCTGGTGGTGGTGCTCGACGATGTGCGGTCGATGCACAACGTGGGCAGTGTGTTCCGTACAGGTGATGCCTTTCGTATTGAGCGTGTCTGCCTCTGCGGCATCACCTCTACGCCTCCGATGGCTGAGATCCACAAGACCGCCTTAGGCGCCGAGGACAGTGTCCAGTGGCAGTATTATCCGTCAGCCCTTGAGGCAGTTGAGACGCTGAAGGCCAAGGGTTATGAGGTGCTGGCCGTCGAACAGGCTCACGGCTCCACGATGCTGCAGGACTTCGCACCCTCTCCTGATAAACGATATGCCGTCGTCTTCGGCAACGAGGTAAAGGGTGTCCGTCAGGAGGTCGTCGACGCCAGCGACGGCTGCTTGGAGATTCCCCAGTTCGGCACCAAGCATTCCTTAAACGTCTCCGTCACCGCCGGCATCGTCATCTGGCACTTCGCCAAGAATCTCCTGACATAATTGAAAAGACGCTTAGACGCTCAGACGTTTAAGACTTTCTAAACGCCTGCTTTCAAATATTTAAACTCCAGCTTTAAATGGTGTAAGGCTGCCTGATATGTTTCCGCGCCCTTCAGCGTCTTAACGTCTTAGCGTCTTTTGCATTTTTTACACAGGGTCACATTCACACACGAAACTACGCGTACCTTATATATATATAATATTATTATTAATATATATTAACATTTGTGTCTGTGAAAATTTCTGGGTCATCCTGAAAAGACATTAAGACGGTAAGACGTTCAGACGCTTTTCAGCGCCTCAACGTCTTAGTGTCTGAGCGTCTTAATAAAAAACGGTGGCACATCGCTGCACCACCTTAGTTGATTACTCGGGTTTGAAGTCTCCCTTGCCGACGCCGCAGATGGGGCATACCCAATCGTCGGGGATGTTCTCAAACGCTGTTCCTGCGGCGATGCCGCCATCGGGATCACCTACTGCGGGGTCGTAGACGTAACCGCAAACTTCACAGATGTACTTCATAAGCTTTCGTAAATGTTTAGTTATTAATCAGGGTTGTTATTCTCTCAACAATCCGCTCTGGCGGAATGTTATGTAGACAGGCATAGTCGCCCCGCCGGCAGGCTTTGTTGCCGAAGATACTGCACGGGCGGCAGTCGAGGTCGAGCTGGATGATATTGTCCTCAGACTGGTTGAAGCCGAGGAATCCCGCCATGGGATGGGTGGCGCCCCAGACGCTGACGACGGGGATGCCGGTAAGCGAGGCGAGGTGCATGTTGGCGGAGTCCATCGACAGCATCGTGTCGAGGTGGCTCATCAGGATGAGCTCCTGATACATGGACTCGCAGTGTTGACAGACGGACAGGCACTGGGGATAGCGCTCGGTCCACTGTTTGAAGTATTCGTCTTCTTGTTTGCCGCGACCGAAGAGGAAGATGCGGGCCTTGGGGTATCGCTGCTGCAGCTGCTGAATGACTTGTTCCATGAGCCTCGGGGGATAGACCTTCCCTTCATGGGCAGCGAAGGGGGCGATGCCGATCCACTGCTCAAAGCTCTTCTTAGGACCTATCTCCTTAGGCAGCATGTTCGGGTTACCTCCTTCTGGGGGGAAGATGCTGTGGAACCGGGTGATGTCGACGGGATAGCCCAGGCGTTCAAAGACTTCTGCGTAGCTCTTGAAGGAGGAGGGCAGGGGGTGCATCTCCTTCTTGTTGCTCTTCGTCAGCTGCCGGCGCTGTTTGCGGTGTTTCTTGATATGCTCCACATGGTAGCGGCCCACATTGAACCGCATGCGGAGGTATTCTGAGCGGAGCACGTTATGAAGGTCGGCTACCATCGTGAACTGCTTGGCCACCAGACGGCGGTAGAGGGCATTCAGGCCTCGCATGCCGCGATACTCGTGTTTAAGGTCGGCCTCCATGAAGTTCACGTTGGGTGCCAGATCGGCGAACAGGGGTCTTGCAAAGGCACGACTGAGCACGGTAACCCGTATGTCGGAATACTGTGTGGCCAACGCCCACACCACAGGGACTGCCATGGCCACATCCCCCAGTGCCGAGAACCGGATAACCAATACGTGCTCCTTTTTCACCTTTTACTTTTTTACCTTTTTACCTTTTTACTTTTTATAAAGAATGGGGTTCGTCGTGGGGTCGTTGTACATCTTCATCTGACGATAGACCTTCATGTACTTGCGTCCTGCCTCGATATCCTCCAACAGCTGGTCGATGGCCAGCGAGAGGTCTTTCTGCTGTTCTAACAACACGTTGAGCTTCGCCTGACACTTGGCGATGTGTGCTGCCTCGGCATCCTGACGGTCTACCTGTTCCTGCATGTGATAGATCTTCAGGGCCAGGATGCTCAGACGGTCGACGGCCCAAGCCGGACTCTCTGTGTTCAGACGGGCTTCATGCAACACCTGCACGTCGCTGTAGTGCTGACGGAACCAGGAATCGATATCTTCCACCAGGTCTGTGCGGTCCTGATTGCTCTTGTCGATACGGCGCTTCAACGACAGGGCCTCGATGGGGTCGATGTGAGGATCGCGGATCAGGTCCTCAAAGTGCCACTGAACGGTGTCGATCCAGCATTTCAGATAAAGACGGTTCTCAATGCTGTCTTTGGGATACGGATTATGAATGGGCGCATCGACATCATCTGTCACATGATAATCGGCTATCGCACGATTGAAAATCTGATTAGCTTGTTCTGTAAACCGTAAACTGTAAACTGTAAACTCATCCATCGTTTTTACTTTTATTCCGCAAAGCTACGGAATCTTTTTTAAATAACCAACGAATTGTGTAGTTTTTCGTCAATTTTTTCTTTTTATAAGAATAAATAGGCAAAAAAGGGCCATTTTTTTGCACAGATATACCCCATGTGTGCAATTCAGGTGCACTTTTTCTTAAAAAAATTTGCGTAAGTGAAAGAAAATGTGTTACTTTGCACCCGATTTCGGCGAAAGCCGTCAAAATTTTCAAGATAGCAAAATCATTATTAACGTTTTAAAGATTAAAATTATGTCAGAAATTGAAAGCAAAGTAAAGGCTATTATCGTAGACAAACTGGGTGTTGACGAAGCAGAAGTGAAGGCAGAGGCCAGCTTCACCAATGATCTGGGTGCAGATTCACTGGATACCGTTGAGTTGATCATGGAATTT
>JAEEGF011359540.1_pt1 | contig 33934 bp, 21 predicted proteins | sample 9134171 | NCBI WGS metagenome assembly JAEEGF01 (sample SAMN16246542, study PRJNA631951) | gut metagenome | biome: gut microbiome; feature: rumen; material: AP-attached | host: Bos | place: Iran: Karaj | collected 2018-10
CGGTGTAGCCAAAGGCACCTATTATATCAAGGTGATGAGTAAGCTGCACAGCGGCGGAAGCTGGCAGGAGTGCTACGATGGCAATGCCTATCGGTTGACAGCTGATATCAGTGACAATCAGTTGACCATCACTGTACCCCTTCCCGCCAATACCCAGCCTTCTGCGACCCTCGCTGTGTCTGGTGACGGTGACAGACTTACAGGTCAAGAGTATACCGTGACGGCTACCATCACTGGCGGTGCGAACCCTTATAATGGTAATGTCTTCCTGCGCGTCAACGACACTGCCGTCCTGGGTTCTATCATCAATGTGGCGGCAAGCGAGGAACAGACGCTAGAGTTCTCCTTTATCCCCCAGAAGGTTGGTACCAACACCATTGCCCTTTACAATAGCAGAACGGGCGGACAGCAGATTGGCTCGTCAACATCTGTCAACGTCATCGCCTCGTTGAATAACAATGGCAGTAACCGTCCTATCGTCGAGGCCAACGAGGGCGTCACCACCAATGTCGTCCTTACTGGTCGTACACTCTACAAGGATGGCGACTGGAACACCCTCTGTTTGCCGTTCAATGTGACGATAGAAGACAGTCCATTGGCAGGTGCCGAGGCACGTACCCTGAGCAGTTCTGCATATGCTGATGGCGTGCTGACGTTGAACTTCACCGACCCCGTCAGCACCCTTTCCGCAGGCGTTCCCTATATCATTAAGTGGACCAGAGCCGACGGCTACGTGGACGATGACAGTCACAACATTGTCAGTCCCACGTTCACTGGCGTCACCATCGTCAAGGGCTACAATGATGTGAATACTACTTGGGTCGTCTTCCATGGAACCTACAACTACCTGTCGGCCGATGAAGAAAACCGAGGTATTCTCCTCGTGGGTGCCGGCAATACGTTATACTGGCCCAAGACTGGTGCCTCGTTGGGTGCTCAGCGTGCCTGTTTCCGCCTGAACGGTCTTGAGGCTGCTGACGTCAATGGCGCCCGCATGAGCTTTGACGACACAGACGCTACAGGAATCGGTGACAATTACCATAAAATGACAACTGACGATAGTTGGTGCGACCTGCAGGGACGAAAGATGGTCTATGGCCAACAACCAACAGTTAAGGGGCTGTATATCCAGAACGGACGAAAAGTTGTAGTCAAGTAGTATCCTATGAAATTGTAACAATATGGCAACAGTAGACGACAAGAAAGTGATTTTCTCGATGGTGGGCGTGAGCAAGACCATCCAGCAGAACCAGAAACAAGTGCTCAAAAACATCTATCTCTCGTTCTTCTATGGAGCGAAGATAGGCATCATTGGTCTGAATGGTGCAGGTAAGTCGACACTGATGAAGATTATTGCCGGACTCGACCAGCAGTATCAGGGCAATGTGGTGTGGGCACCTGGCTATACGGTGGGCTACCTGCCGCAGGATCCTCCCTTGAACGAGGAGAAGACGGTGAAGGAGAACGTGATGGAGGGTGTGCAGCATGTGTATGACGCCCTGAAAGAGTATGACGACATCAATGTAAAATTCGGTCTGCCTGAATACTACGAGGATGCAGATAAGATGGACAAGCTCATGCAGCGTCAGGCGGAGTTGCAGGATATCATCGACGCAACGGATGCGTGGAATATGGATTCTAAGCTGGATAGGGCGATGGCTGCGCTGAACTGTCCTCCAGGTGACTGGTCTGTAAAGACGCTGTCGGGTGGTGAGCGCCGTCGTGTGGCTCTGTGTCGCCTGTTGTTGCAGAAGCCCGATGTGCTGTTGCTCGATGAGCCTACCAACCACTTGGATGCCGAGAGCATCGACTGGTTGGAGCAGCATTTGCAGCAGTATGAGGGTACGGTGATTGCCGTCACCCACGACCGCTACTTCTTGGACGATGTGGCTGAGTGGATTCTGGAGCTGGATCGTGGAGAGGGTATTCCCTGGAAGGGTAACTACTCCAGCTGGCTGGAACAGAAGTCGCAGCGTCTGGCTCAGGAGGAGAAACAGGCTTCGAAGCGCCGCAAGACGCTGGAGCGTGAGTTGGAGTGGGTGAGGATGGCACCGAAGGCACGCCATGCCAAAGGTAAGGCCCGTCTGAACTCGTATGAGTCGATGCTGAATGAGGAGCAGAAGCAGAAGGAGGAGAAACTGGAAATCTTCATCCCCAACGGACCACGTCTGGGCAACAAGGTCATCATAGCCGAACATGTGGCGAAGTCGTTCCCAGAGAAGGAACTGTTCAAGGACCTGAACTTCAATTTGCCACCCAACGGCATTGTGGGTGTCATTGGTCCCAACGGTGCTGGTAAGACTACGCTGTTCCGCCTGATTATGGGACTGGACAAGGCTGATGCTGGTACGTTCAGTGTGGGCGAGACGGTCAGACTCTCGTATGTAGACCAGCAACACAAGGACATCCTGCCTGAAAAGTCCGTTTATGAGGTGGTGAGTGGTGGCAACGAGACCATCCGCATGGGTGGCAAGGATGTCAATGTACGTGCATACCTCAGCCGTTTTAACTTCAGCGGTGCCGATCAGGAGAAGAAGTGTGGCGTTTTGTCTGGTGGTGAGCGCAACCGCCTGCACCTGGCCATTGCCTTGAAACAGGAGGGTAACGTGCTGTTACTCGACGAGCCTACCAACGATATCGACGTCAATACGCTTCGTGCCTTAGAGGAAGGTCTGGAGGCCTTTGCAGGTTGTGCTGTCGTCATCAGTCACGACCGCTGGTTCCTGGACCGTATCTGTACGCATATCCTGGCGTTCGAGGGTGAGGGCAACGTCTTCTACTTCGAAGGCAACTACAGCGAATACGAGGCTAACAAAGCCCTGCGCTTAGGACTCGACGAACCCAAACGCGCACGCTACAGAAAATTAATGGAAGAGTAAAAGCTCTTCCATTTTTCTTTAGTCAACGATTTTCGGGTACTTGCGTGTCCAACCGTCCCAGCGCAGTCGCATGACGCCAAAGAATGCCTCGCCAAAGATGCCACCCGACATCTTGCTGACACCCTCACGACGATTGACGAAGATGACGGGTACCTCCTTGATCTTAAAGCCAATCTTGTAGGCGGTGAACTTCATCTCAATCTGGAAACCATAGCCCTTGAAACGAATCTTGTCGAGTTCGATGGTCTTCAGCACGCGACGCTTGTAGCACTTGAAACCAGCGGTGGTGTCGTGAACCTTAAAGCCTGTGACGATGCGCACATACTTCGAGGCGAAGTAGGACATCAGCACACGACCGATGGGCCAGTTGACGACGTTGACGCCACTGACATAACGTGAGCCGATAGCCACGTCGTAGCCCTCGTCGGCACATGCTGAGTAGAGGCGGGGCAGGTCGTTGGGATCGTGGCTGAAGTCGGCATCCATCTCGAAGACGTACTCGTAGTCGTGCTCCAGGGCCCACTTGAAACCAGTGATGTAGGCTGTTCCCAAGCCTAGCTTGCCGCTACGTTCAATGATGAACAGACGGTCGCTGAACTCCTCCTGAGCCATCATACCCTTGACGATAGCCGCCGTACCGTCTGGTGAACCGTCGTCGATAATCAGGATATGAAAACACTTTTCCAGGCCGAAGACGGCACGGATAATCTTCTCGATATTTTCCTTCTCGTTATACGTAGGAATGATGACAATGCTATCGCTTGTATGCATGGTTGGGTCTAATTTTGTTGCAAAGATACAACATTTTGCTTAAAAGCTATCGTCCTTTAACTCCCTTTAACTCCTTTAACTCCTTTAACTCCCTATTTCTTTGTATCTTTGCATGCGAAATTCGTATGACGATACAAGAATTGCTGAAGAAATATGCCTTGTTGCCCCAGGTGGGTGCACTGGCAAAGACGTTAGAGAAAAAGTCGGTGAAAACCGTTTTTCTCGAAGGTCTTATGTGCTCGTCAGCACCGATGGTGTTTGGAAGCCTGGCGTCGAAGGGGAAAACTCTGACCACGCTATTCATCCTGCAGGACGCGGATGAGGCGGGCTATTTCTACCACGACCTGACGCAGCTGATAGGCAAGGAGCAGGTGCTCTTCTTCCCCTCCAGCTATCGTCGTGCCATCAAGTATGCCCAGCGTGACAGTGCCAACGAAATTCTCCGCACTGAGGTGCTCTCTCACCTCTCATCTCTCACCTCTCACCTCTATATTGTCACCTACCCAGAGGCCATTGCCGAACTCGTTGTCTCTAAGAAGCAGTTGGACGAGCGGACGGTAGTGCTCAGCGTGGGCGATACAATTGATGCTGACGAGACAGCACAGCAGTTGCGCACGTTGGGATTCCACGAGGTGGACTACGTCTATGAGCCTGGTCAGTTTGCCCTGCGTGGTAGCATCCTCGACATCTACAGCTATAGCAGTGAGTTGCCCTTCCGCGTCGACCTCTTTGGCGACGATATCGACTCCATCCGTACCTTCGAGGTGGAGACACAGCTGTCGAAAGACAAGTTGCAGCAGGTGACCATCGTGCCAGAGCTGTCGATGACGGAGGAGAAGATGCCGTTCCTGTCGTTCCTGCCTCAAGAGACTGTGCTGGTCTTCAAGGACTTCCTGTATGTCCGCGATGCCATCGACCGCATCTATCAGGAGGGCTTCTCTGAACAGGCCATGACAGAGCGTCTGGAGGGGGCTACGGAACAGGAGCAGCATGAGATTATGCAGCAGATGAAGAAGGAGAGTCAGCTGATAAGTGGTGCGCAGTTCTCGCGCGATGCTGTCGACTTCCGGCGCATTGAGATGGGTCATCGTCCGTCAGGACTGCCCGATGCCACTATCTCCTTCCATATCTCGCCACAGCCCCAGTTCCACAAGAACTTCGAGCTCCTGCAGCAGTCGCTGGAGCAGTATCTCGCTGATGGCTACCAGCTCTGCATCCTCGCAGACAGCAAGAAGCAGCTGGAGCGCTTGCGCGACATCTTCGCAGAAAAAGGAAGTGTTCTTTTCGATTCTGTCGAAAAGACCTTGCACGAAGGTTTTGCTGATGACGACCTGCGCCTCTGTGTCTTCACTGACCACCAGATCTTTGACCGTTTCCACAAGTACAGTCTGACATCTGACAAGGCACGTTCTGGTAAGGTGGCGCTGACGCTCAAGGAGATTCAGCAGTTTGAGGTGGGCGACTATGTGGTACACGTCGACCACGGTATCGGTAAGTTTGGGGGCTTGGTACGCATGCCGTTGTCCAACACCCAACACCCAACACCCAACACCCAGCAATATCAGGAGATGATCAAGATCATGTACGAGGGTGGTGGCGCCATCTATGTCTCTATCCACTCGTTGTACAAGGTCTCGAAATACAAGGCGCAGGACAATGGTCAGCCACCCCGTCTGTCGCACTTAGGCACAGGTCAGTGGGAGCGCATGAAGGAGCGCACCAAGGCCAAGCTGAAGGATATTGCCCGCGACCTCATCAAACTCTATGCAGCCCGTCGCCGTGAGCTGGGCTTCGCCTTCTCTGCCGACTCGTTCATGCAACACGAGTTGGAGGCGTCGTTCCTCTATGAGGACACCCCCGACCAGCTGAAGGCCACCAACGATGTGAAGGCCGATATGGAGAAGGCACAACCTATGGACCGACTGGTCTGTGGCGACGTAGGCTTCGGTAAGACGGAGGTTGCCGTGCGTGCAGCCTTCAAAGCGGCATGCGATGGTAAGCAGGTGGCTGTGCTGGTGCCCACGACGGTGCTGGCCTATCAGCACTACCAGACCTTCACCTCACGCCTGAAGGATATGCCCGTGCGTGTGGACTACCTCTCGCGAGCCCGTAGCACCAAGCAGACCACCGCCCTGTTGAAAGACCTGGAGGCTGGCAAGATAGACATACTAATAGGTACACACAAGCTCATCGGCAAGTCGGTGAAGTTTCACGACCTGGGACTGCTCATCATCGATGAGGAACAGAAGTTTGGCGTATCGACTAAGGAGAAGTTGCGCCAGATGAAGACCAATGTCGACACACTGACGCTGACGGCAACACCCATTCCGCGTACCCTGCAGTTCTCGCTGATGGGTGCCCGCGACCTGAGCATCATCCAGACACCGCCGCCCAATCGCTATCCCATACAGACGGAGATACACACGCTGACTGCGGAGATTGTCGCCGACGCCATCAATTTCGAGATGTCGCGCAATGGACAGGTGTACTTCGTCAACCCGCGCATCAACGACCTGCAGCGCATCAAGGAGATGATACAGAAGTACGTTCCTGATGCCCGCATTGCCGTGGGTCACGGACAGATGAAACCAGAGGAGTTGGAGAAGATTATCTTCGACTTCATCAACTACGACTACGACGTGCTGCTGTCGACAACCATCGTCGAGAACGGCATCGACATACCCAACGCCAACACCATCATCATCAATGGTGCCCACCGCTTCGGACTCTCCGACCTGCACCAGATGCGTGGTCGTGTGGGACGTGGCAACCGCAAGGCGTTCTGCTACCTGCTGGCGCCACCGTTGGCCGACCTCCCGCAGGAGAGTCGTCGACGCCTGGAGGCCCTGGAGACCTTCAGCGACCTGGGCAGTGGCATCCATATCGCTATGCAAGATCTCGACATCCGTGGTGCTGGCAACCTGCTGGGTGCCGAGCAGTCGGGTTTCATTGCCGACCTGGGCTATGAGACCTACGTGAAGATTCTGCAGCAGGCAGTGGTGGAGATACGCAATGAAAATCCTGCGCACACGGAGACTGTCCCTGCTGTGCGTAGTTCACGGAGCACAGAGGGACTGTCCCCCAATAGCTTCGACTTCGTCTCCGACTGTTCCCTCGAGTCCGACCTCGAGCTCTACTTCCCTGACCAGTATGTGCCCTCTGATTCTGAGCGCATGCTGCTATACAGGGAGTTGGATGGCCTGACCACCGACGAGCAGGTGGCAGCCTATCGTACCCGTCTGATAGACCGCTTCGGCCCTGTGCCTCACTGTGGCGAGGAGCTGATGCGCGTCGTTCCCCTGCGTCGCATCGGACAGTCGCTGGGTTGTGAGAAGATAGTCCTCAAGCAACAGCGCATGACGCTCTTCTTCGTCACGCAGAACGACAGTCCGTTCTACCAAAGCGAGGCCTTCGACAAGCTGCTACAGTTTGTGGGCCACAATCCTCGTCGTTGCCAGTTCCGCGAACTGCACGGCAAGCGCTCTATGGTCATCAGCGACGTGCCTACCATCGAGGAGGCCGTCAACATCCTGAAAACGATTAACTAACAATAATTACCAACTATAAAACGTACTAAAGAAAGATGAGAAAAAGAGTATTCCTGGCATTGCTATCCGCTGTTAGCATGCTGAGCGTCAGTGCAGCAGAGCGCTTGACGAGTCCTGATGGAAACATCGTTGTCGTGGTGGACGTGCAAGACGGCAAGCCTACCTACGAAGTGCAACTGGGTGGCGTCACCTTCCTGCAGCCCTCGCCGCTGGGTTTGCAGACCAACATCGACGACCTGACCAGCGGTCTCGTGTTGAAGGGTGTCGACAGCAAGAAACAGCACGACGAGTACTTGCTGAAGACCACCAAACGGAGTCACATCAGCTACGATGCTACAGAGGCTGTCTGCCATTTCGAGAAGGGTGGGCGTCAGGCCCTCGACATCCAGTTCCACATCACCGATCGCGACGTGGCCTATCGTTACAAGATCTATCCCAAGAAGATTCGTGGTGGCGAGACGCTGGTAGCTGTCGTCAGTGGCGAGGCCAGTGGTTTCGTCATGCCTGAGGGTACCACCACTTTCCTCTGTCCGCAGGCTGGTCCGATGGGTGGCTTCGCGCGCACCGCTCCCTCTTACGAGACGTCCTACACCCTCGATGACCAGATGGGTAAGAACGGCTGGGGCAATGGCTTCACGTTCCCCTGTCTCTTCAAGACTCCTGCAGGCTGGCTGTTGCTCAGCGAGGCAGGCACGGATGGTGGCTATGTGGGTTGCCGACTGCTGAACAAGGGTGGCAACAAGTATCAGATTGGCTTCCCTCAGGAGGGTGAGATGAACGGCTTTGGCACCACCTCTGCTGCTGTCTCTCTGCCCTGTGAGACACCTTGGCGCACCATCACCCTGGGCACCACGTTGGCACCTATCGTGGAGACCACCGTCACCAACGACGTGGTTCGTCCCAAGTACCAGGCCTCTAAGGAGTATGTCTATGGCAAGGGCTCGTGGTCGTGGATTATCGGCATGGATCCCAGCTGCAACTTCGACGAGCAGAAGCGCTACATCGACTTCTCTGCCGCTATGGGCTGGCGCTCTGTGCTGGTCGACGCCCTGTGGGACGTGCAGATTGGCTACGAGAAGATGGCCGAGCTGGCACGCTACGGTCGTGAGCGTGGGGTAGGGCTCTTCCTGTGGTATAACAGCAACGGCTCCTGGAACGATGCTCCCCAGTCGCCCAAGGGCAAGATGGACAAGTCTGCCGCACGTCGCAAGGAGATGGCGTGGATGAAGGAGAACGGCATCCTGGGCATCAAGGTCGACTTCTTCGGTGGCGACAAGCAACCCATGATGCAGCTCTATGAGGACATCCTCACCGATGCCAACGAGTTTGGTCTGCAGGTCATCTTCCACGGCTGCACGCTGCCTCGCGGCTGGGAGCGCATGTATCCTAACTACGTCGCCTCTGAGGCTGTCCTGGCTTCTGAGAACCTCCACTTCGGACAGGGCGCTTGCGATGCTGAGGCCTTCAACGCCTGCATCCACCCCTTCATCCGCAACACTGTGGGCTCTATGGACTTTGGCGGTTCTACGCTCAACAAGTACTATAACAAGGACAACCAGCACGGCACCGTTCGCAAGACCAGCGATGTCTTCGCACTGGCTGTTGCCGTCCTCTTCCAATCCAGCGTCCAGCACTTCGCCATGGCTCCCAACAACCTGGAGGATGCTCCCGCCTGGGCTGTCGACTTCATGAAGCAGGTGCCCACCACGTGGGACGAGACCCGCTTCATCGACGGATATCCTGGCAAATACTGCATCATGGCCCGTCGTGCAGGTACCAAGTGGTATGTCGTGGGCATCACCAGCGACGGCACTCCGTTGCAGAAGAAGATAGACACCAAGGCCTTCTTCCCCAAGGGCACGAAGCCTACCGTCTATACCGATACCGATGCCATCGTGATGATGTAAGAAAGTCAAATCAAATTTTTGCAGCGTGGCATATCTAATAATAATTCTACTCTTCTTAGGGTGCAGTCAGCTGGTAATGGCAGAAAGTGCCGACAGTACTGAACTGCAGCCTAAGATTTCATTGGAATATATTGGTGAGTTGCAAACCGATTTTAAGACCACCAGCCAGGTCAATCTTCTTCAGCTTCGCGCTGAACTGCCCTTGTCGCGGTCACTGTCCTTTCAGGCGGCATCACTCAGTGTTTCCTCTACGCAAGACGAACTGCTGTTTGATAATATGATGGGCTATTCGAATATCGATGCCTACGACAAGTCCTTTGCACTCATGGTGGCTGGTTTTCAGTGGCACATCAATAACCGGCATACGCTTTTTGCTGGCATCCGTCGCATCGACGAAGACTACTTCTGCAGCGATGGCCTGTCACTCTATACCAATCCTTCGTGCGGAATCTTTCCTACCATCAGCTGCAACTACTTCATTGCCACCTATCCGTTTGCCGCTATGGGCTTACACTACGCCTATGAAACAGACCGCCTGTGTTTGCAGGCTTCCGTCTATAACGGTACTCCCAGTCAGGATTTTACGGGTCGCAACAATGTGTTCCGCATCTGTCCAAAGAACGATGGCGTCTTTGCTTTAGGTCAGGCAGAATACCGTTATCGCGACAGCCGCTATTTCCTAGGAGCCAGCCTCTATAATGGCTATGATTACGACCTCTATCTCGATGGTGAAGAACTTCTAACGGTACCCCTCGAGCGGAAGACGTATCCTACGATGTGGGCCTATGCCGAACAAGCACTCTCGTCCCGTTGCATGCTGATAGCTGCCTATGGTCATTCTTTCAGTAGTGATGATCTGGTTCGCAACTACTATGGCTTGGGAGCCCAATATGCCTTGGGAAAACTCAGATTCGGACTCTATTCAGACCATATCCGTGCGTTGGACGTCAACGAGTGGAACACTGAGTTCGTCTGTCATATCGATCTCAATGATTACCTCTCCGTTAAGCCCGTGCTCCACATCCTGAATACCGATGGCCAAACCCAATGTATCGGTCAGTTACGGTTGACTGTGAATTTGGGAAATTAATAGAAGAGGTTATTTTTTTTTGGCGAATGCCAGAGCATAAAAAGAAGGGCCGACAACTGTCAGTCCTTCTTCAATTTTTCAATTCTTCAATTCTTCAATTCTTCAATTCTTCAATTCTTCAATTCTTCAATTCTTCAGAACGGTCCGTGGCCCATACAGCTCGTCGTTGTGATAGCCGTCAGGAAGGCTGTGAGTGCGGCTACTATGACCTTCACCGCAATCTCAATGAAACTTTGTTTCTTCATAGTCTCAAGTTTTCAATTCTTCAATTTTTCAATTCTTCAATTTAGAATGGTCCTCGGCCCTCAAAACTTCATCAGTTGGTGTCGCCTGCGTCGTCGTCACCGCTGGGTGTCAGGGAGCCAGTGCTGCCACCGTTCGAACCGCCTCCGTTTTCACCGTTTTGGTTCTGGTTCTCGCTAGAACCGCCGTTCTCGCCACCCTCGTTCTCGGGGTCCTCCACGTTGCCCTCGTCGGTCGAGGTTACGCGCTTCACCTCGTTGCCGTCGCGGTCGTAGCAGGTAATCTGTACGGCGGTGTTCTTCAGCTCGTCCTTCAGGTCGGTGCTGGGGGTGAAGATAATGCGGCGGCTGGTAATCAGCTTGGTCTTCACGTCGTTCACGTCCTCGACGCTCTTGGCGCGCAGTCCGAAGCGCATGGTGCCCAGTCCGGGCAGTGCCACCGAGTGGCCTTCCGTTGCCCACGCCTTGATGACCTCGCCAGCGGCGTCCCAGCAGGCCTGCATCACACCACGGCTCACACCGCTGCGGAGGGCTGCCTCCTTCACCACCTTCGCTTGCGTCAGTGCGGTATAGAGCTCAGGGCTCATCACGTAGCGCCACACGCCAGGGTTGTCGGGGTTCTTGTCAAACTTGATCTTCTTTTCTACTGCTTTTACTTTCAGTGCCATAATTGTAAAGTTTTTTAGTTAAACATAGGATTTTGTTCTCGTGTCGCCTCTCGGACTTCATTTTTGCGGCCTGCCTAGGGAAATTTTCCTGCTTGGCCAGAGCGCTGATTTTTCCTGCCTGCCGCGCATCTTTCGTCTCTCAATTTGACAATGCAAATGTAATAATATTTCATTGCGGTTCACGAGTAATTCCATGATTTTTTTACGCGAATTTTTAATTGTTGCGCGTTGCAGTGTTGCAGTTCTCAAAACGCTATGCTCTGCGCCAAAATATATATCTATATTTATATATATTATATATAATATATAAAATATAGAGTTACTTCTCACCTTTCGCATCCCCTATTTTTGAACTGCAACACTGCAGCAGGTGCAACAGATGTCTCAAGGCTATACGAAACATGGAGCCTGCATGGGTGAAAGTACAAGGGTCCAAATTTGGACTCTCGTCCAGAATCTACAATCTCCCGAATGGTGGAACGAAGGAAGTCCCCTGTTATGTTCTCACCAAAACCGAGTGCCTCTACATCGCCACGAAGTTCAACGACGAGGCGCGTGCACGACTGGTGCTGGCGCTCGGCAGAGCTCAAGCGAGCTTGGCTCTTTTTCATCAGAAAGATGGAAATTGCATGGGAGAAAATATGTGGGCGCAATTTTGCGCTGACATCCCGAACCATCGTTCAGATTGTGGGCTCAAACTATTTATTAGATGCCGGGCGACTAAAGGGGTGGGGGCGAAATTGCATCGGGCTTTCTCGACGACTATCAAAAAAGGCTTTCAATAACCCACCAAGTGGAAGCTCTAACTTGGAATCTCCTATTTTTATATGGGGGGTGACAATAGGCTCGGTAGTCCACTTGCCATTCATGGGGTTGACATATCGTCGAACGCCCAAATTGGTGCCAAACGTTTTGCTAAAACGAATATCTGCATAACCGCCATAGGTGCTATTGTTGACGTACGGACTCATGGCCGGACCTACTTGCATCTGGTTGGCATAATAATAGCCGAAGGCATGTAGTGAGACGACACTACTTATATCATAGCCCACGGTACCGCCCATACCATACTGGGTAAAAAGACTTCGCTGCCAAGGCATCCAATATTTATGGGCACTCCCAGAAACGGAGAAATGCCAGCGGCCTATGTTCTGATTCAGTGACAGCATTCCAGAAGATGTATCCATTAAGCCGGGTAAGTGGTAATTGGAGCCAACAATACCCACCGATGCGCCCTTCCAAAGTTGGAAACCTACGCCGCCCTGTTTCGTAGTCTCCACGAGACTATTATGATAGCCATAACTAGGCCCGCTCATTTTGGGTGGCGTGGTGAATTGGGGAGCAATATGTAACGTCATCGAATCACTAAGCAGATGATTTGCAGAGGCATAGGTATTAGTACCAGAAAGGTCTGTGCCTTTGCCCTCTGTCTGTGCCAACGTCTTCGCTTGCATCAACAACAGAATGAATGCTATTCCGATGATTCGATTCATATATGATTTGCAAAGTTATTAATTAATTATGAAAAATGTTCTTCTGATTAGCTTTTTTAACTTAATCCCATGAGATGTCTATTTATTAACTGAAATGTTTGGTGATATGATTTTTTATTGCTATTTTTGCAGCAATAAATATTATTATTGCCTATGAAGTCATTGAATGATCGTGTTTTCAAGGATGGACGCTGTCTGGACGGCGGCATTCTTAAGGTTGACCGTTTTCTCAACAGATATTACTACCACTTGATACTTTTCCTTGTCGTACTGATGGCGGGACTGTCAGTGCAAGCACAAGAACCGCAGGTCACTGGAGACTCGTCGACAGTGGCAAAAGATACGCTGGTGCAGTCATTGCGTAACAAAGTACAGGAGCTGGAGATGCAGCGTATCTTGATGCAAGAACAGTTGGAGAAGAGTGGAGAGGCGGTGCGAAACGACTCCCTGCGTCTGGCACGTCGTAAGTCGCGTATTGACTCGTTGCGTAGCTATACACTCGGTGCCCCACTGATTATTGAGGGCGATACATTGTTTGTGCTCTATTACCGTCGTGGCGGTATGCTTCCCGAGGCTCGTGTGGAGGATATTCGTGAGAAGATTATGGATATCGGTACGAGTATGACGCTCTTTACCGATTCCATCTATATCTTTGAAGGAGAGTTTACCACCGATATCATGGCTGGTGATGAAATGCTGATGAGCATTACCGACTATGATGGTCTTTGGCAGAATAAGACGCGCCAGGAGTTGGCAGTCGAGTATCGTGCCATTATTGAGAAAAAGATACAGCAGTTGCACGCTGAATATGGTTTGAAACAAAAGCTGATAGGCGTGTTGTATGTCGTTGGCTCGATGGTCGTTTTGTGGCTGCTTATATGGACCACCAACTATTGCTATCGCCGTTGGCGCTACCGTCTGCTGCGCAAGCTGTTGCGCCGTACGCGTCCGCTGGCCATCAAGGACTACGAGGTGCTGAACCTGCATCGTCAGGGCATCCTCTTCCTCACAGGCTTCAACGTGTTGCGATACATGGTCATTCTGTTCCTGCTGTTCATCTTCGTACCGATGTTCTTTGCAGCCTTCCCAGAAACGAAGTCGTTCACCTATACCATCTTTGGCTATGTGTGGAATCCTTTTGTTTCCATACTGAAGTCAATCGTAGGTTTCCTGCCTAAGTTTTTCCAGATTATCGTTATCATTATCTGCTTCCGCTATCTGGTGAAAGGATTGCATTACCTGATGAACGAGATAGGCTCAGGACGCTTGAAGGTCAACGGATTCTATGCTGACTGGGCGCAACCAACCTACTTGATTCTTCGTGTGCTGTGCTACTCGTTTATGATTGTGATGATCTGGCCGCTGTTGCCCAGTAGCGACTCTCAGGTGTTCCAGGGCGTGTCTGTCTTCATCGGTGTCATCGTGTCACTGGGTTCATCATCCATTATTGGTAATGTGATGGCAGGCATGGTGATGACCTATATGCGACCATTCCATGTAGGCGACTTCATCAAGTATGGTGATACAGAAGGCTTTGTCATTGAGAAGACGGTGCTGGTGACGCGTATCCGTACCCGTAAGAATGACGTCATTACCATTCCGAATGCTAATCTGATGGCATCGCAGACAACCAACTACACCTTCTCGGCACATAACTACGGCGTCATTGTGCATACGAAGGTGACTATCGGTTACGACATGCAGTGGCAGCTGATTAGAGACCTTCTGTTGGCTGCTGCCGCCAAGACGTCACACCTGCAGAAGAAGCCGGAGCCCTTTGTACGCATTACGGCACTGGATGATTTCTATGTGGAATACGAGATCAATGCCTATACCCGCAAGTCGGAAATGCTGGGTGACATCTATTCAGAGCTGCACCAGAACATCCTTGACTCGTTCCACAGCAACGGCGTGGAGATTATGTCGCCCCACATCTTTGCCCACCGCAACAATTTGGATGTGCAGATTCCAAAAGGGATGGCTGAAGGCTGAGGTGTGATGTATGATGTTAGAGGTTCAACTCCAACGCTACGGGACAGTGGTCACTGCCGTAGACATCGGTCAATATCTGCGCGTCGGCAATGCTGGTGCGCAGTCTTTCGCTGGTGACGAAGTAGTCGATGCGCCAGCCTGCATTCTTCTGACGGGCCTGGAAACGGTATGACCACCACGAGTAGGTGACCTGTTCGGGATACAGGGTGCGGAAGGTGTCGATGAAACCACACGTCAGCAGGTCGTTGAACTTCTCACGCTCCTCATCGGTGAAGCCTGCATTCATGCGGTTGGTCTTCGGATTCTTCAGGTCAATCTCCTCATGGGCCACGTTCAAGTCGCCACAGAGGATGACAGGCTTCTTCTGGTCTAACCGCTTCAGATAGCTGCGGAAGGCATCCTCCCACGACATGCGATACTCTAGGCGCTTCAAGCCATCCTGGGAGTTAGGCGTATAGCAGCAGACCAGATAGAACTGCTCCATCTCCAGTGTGATGACGCGACCCTCATGGTCGTGCACGTCGATGCCGATGCCATACTCCACGCTCAACGGTTCGTGCTTGGTGAAGATGGCTGTGCCGGAGTAGCCCTTTTTCTCGGCATAGTTCCAGTATGACTTGTAACCCTCAAACTGCAAGTCCAACTGTCCCTCCTGCATTTTTGTCTCCTGTAGACAGAAGAAGTCGGCATCCAACTGTTTGAAGATATCGCTGAAGCCCTTGCCCTCGCAAGCCCTCAGTCCGTTGACGTTCCATGAAATGAGTTTCATCATCTTGTTCTTGTTGTGATTGTTTCGTTTTGTTGCAAAGATAGTGATTATTCCGGCAATTAACAAAGAAAAAATGATTTTTTTCTGATTATGCATGGAAAATCCGAAAAAAGTTGTATCTTTGCACAGTGCTATGAAACAATGGATGTTAACCATATTGCTGACTTGTTGGACACTGATAGGCAGTGCCCAAGAGTCGGACTCTGTAGTGCAACAGCGCATGGACTCTCTGCAGCGAGAGTTGCAGGAGATGAAGATGAAGGAACTGGTATTGCGCAATGCACTGGATGAGAGCGGGCGCGGTGTCAGGGAGGACTCGCTACGCAAGGCGGAACAGAAACATCGCATCGATTCGCTGCGACAGGTGACGCCTGGTGTGCCCTTGGTCATTGAGGAAGACACCTTATTATATATATACACCAGTCTGGGTGGTGACGATCCTATCCACCGTGTAGAGGCTGTAGCCCGTAAGGTGACGCAGATTGGTAAGAGCCTGAAGCTGACGACAGACTCCATGCACATCTTTGCCAGTGAATATACCGACGACGTGATGTGTGGCGAGGTGGTCATCGTCAGAGTCAGCGACTTGGATGGGCTTTGGAACGGCATGTCGCGTCGTGAATTGGCTGAGGAGTATTTGAAAATCCTGTCTCTGGAGATAGAACGGCTGCATGCCGACTACGGTCTGGAGGCTAAGCTGACAGGACTGGGGTGGGCTGTGTTCCTGATAGTGGTGCAGGTGTTGCTGTTCTTGTTGACAGCGCGATTCATCCGTTATCTGAGGAGGCTCATCGAAGAAGGAAACGTAAAACCACTCGTTGCCAAGGGCTATGAGCTGATGAATATTCAGCAGGAGAAGCGCATCCTGTTGTTGCTGACGCGTGTGTTGCAGATATTCCTCGTGCTGTTGCAGCTGTTTATCTCGCTGCCCCTGCTGTTCAGCATCTTCCCTGAGACGGAGAAGTTTACGTGGAACATGATCAACTATGTGTGGAGTCCGTTGCGCGACATGATGATATCTTTCGTGCGCTACTTCCCCAACATCGTGAAGATCATTGTTATCATCTACGTTGTTCGCTGGTTGCTCAAAGGCTTGCACCACCTGTCTGACGAGATATCGGTGGGTCACCTGAAGATAGACAGTTTCTATCAGGACTGGGCAGAACCGACGTATCACATCATCCGCATCTTCATCATCGCCTTTACGGTGGTAGTGATCTGGCCTTGTCTGCCAGGATCAGACTCTGGTGTGTTCAAGGGCGTGAGCATCTTCGTCGCCGCCCTGTTCTCGTTGGGTTCCACCACAACCATTGGTAACCTTATCAGTGGTATTATCATCACCTATATGCGTCCGTTCCTGGTGGGCGATTTCGTGTGTATCGGTGAGCAAGAGGGAGAGGTTATTGAGAAGAACGCCTTTATTACCCGTCTGCGCGACATCAAGGGAAATGTGGTTACTGTGCCCAATAACTCAATATTGTCCCTGCAGACCATTAATTATACGGCGGCCGTTCGTGACGGAGAGGGTAGTGTGGTGCACTCCGTATTCACCTTTACTTATCATGTGCCCCGCGAGACAGTCGAGGCGTATTTGCTGGAAGGTGCAGCCCGTAGTAAGCTGATAGAAAAGACACCGAAACCTTTTGTACTCTATACGGCGTTGGAAGATTTCTATACCCGCTACGAGATTAACGGCTATACCAAGGCTACCGATAAGCTATTTGCTGTCTATTCTGAACTGCACAAGAATATCATCGACGTATTCCATGAGCATGACCTCGATCCGACATCGTCGCACTTTATTAAAATGCAGGAGGTGAAGTAGGGCAGAAATACAGAACGAAAGAAGTCCGGCCAATTGGTCGGACTTCCTGATAGTTGCGGAGGCAGGATTCGAACGTGCGACCTCCAGGTTATGAGCCTGGCGAGCTACCAACTGCTCCACTCCGCGATGTTAGGGTGTCAAAATCAGTGCGAACCGAACGCAGAGAACTTGCTCTTTGCTGAGGTGAAGCCTGATTTCGCAGGGCTTTTCTCGAAAAGCGCTGCAAAGGTACGACTATTTTTTTGAATATGCAAATATTTTGCGAAAAAATCGCAAAAAATAGGTATTTCTACACTTTTACCCCTGTTTTATTTGGCTATTTCAGAACTATTTCCTAATTTTGCACATTGTATTTGCATTGTGCAATAATAGAAAAGCTTGGGAGGAATAGAATTATGTCCATATCAAAGACACGACAGAAGTTGGTTGACGTAGCCCGTCAGTTGTTTGCCAAGAATGGTCTGGAGAATACGACGATGAACGACATCGCTCAGGCCTCTGGTAAGGGTCGCCGTACGTTGTATACCTATTTCAAGTCGAAAGACGATATCTACTATGCTGTCATTGAGTCGGAGTTGGAGCGCCTCTCCGACCAGTTGGACGAGGTTGCTGCCAAGCGTATTCCCCCCCAAGATAAAATCATTGAACTCATCTACATGCACTTGAGCATGATTCGTGAGACGGTGGTGCGCAATGGTAACCTGCGTGCTGAGTTCTTCCGTAATATCTGGATGGTGGAGAAGGTGCGCAAGAACTTTGACGATGCCGAGATTGAACTGTTCCGTAAGGTGTTCCGTGAAGGCAAGGAAGATGGTGAGTTCGACATTGATAATGTGGATCTGGTGGCTGACATCACCCACTATTGTATCAAGGGACTGGAGGTACCGTATATCTATGGCCGTATTGCGCACGGCATGAAAGAGGAGGATACCAAGCCTCAGGTGGCGAAGATCGTGTATAGTGCATTGGGAAAGAGAAGAATGTAATAATTAAACAATTATATAATTAAACAAGAATTATGGGATTATTAGAAGGTAAGACAGCGCTGATTACTGGTGCTGCACGCGGTATCGGAAAGGCTATCGCACTGAAGTATGCCCAGGAGGGCTGTAACATCGCATTCACCGATTTGCAGGTGAACGAGGAAACAGAGAAGGAGATTGCCGCTCTGGGTGTCAAGGCTAAGAGCTATGCCTCAAACGCTGCCGACTTTGCTCAGACCGAGGAGGTTGTGAAGGCTGTCAAGGAAGAGTTCGGTTCTATCGATATTCTGGTGAATAACGCAGGTATCACTAAGGACGGCCTGATGCTGCGCATGACTGAGCAGCAGTGGGACGCTGTTATTGCCGTGAATCTGAAGAGCGCATTCAACTTCATCCACGCTTGTGTGCCCGTGATGATGCGTCAGCGTGGTGGTTCTATCATCAACATGGCTTCAGTAGTAGGTGTTCATGGTAATGCTGGTCAGGCAAACTATGCCGCTTCAAAGGCTGGTTTGATAGCTTTGGCTAAGAGTATCGCTCAGGAGATGGGGCCCAAGGGCATCCGTGCCAACGCCATTGCTCCAGGCTTCATCGAGACTGCTATGACCGCTGCCCTGCCTGAGGAGGTTCGCAACGAGTGGAAGCAGAAGATTCCCCTCCGTCGCGGTGGTCAGGTCGAGGATATCGCTAACGTAGCTACCTTCCTGGCTTCTGATTTGTCAAGCTATGTAAGCGGTCAGGTTATTCAGGTCGATGGTGGTATGAATATGTAAAATACTGGCGTTTTTGACGCTTTGAAACCTCATTTGTTGCAATGAAGACATTTTTTTTGCAATAAATGAGGTTTTTTCGTAAATAATTCTTATCTTTGTCCCAACAATCAGAACCAATCTAAAACAAATACTATTATGGACGAAGAAAAAAATCTTAACGAAGAAAACATTCTTGACGCAGAGAACAATCTTGATGAAGAGAAAATGCTTAATGAAGAGGCGTGGACTTATTTGGATGAGGCCATGTTTACATCGTCACTTATCAGTAAAAAGGAGCGTGAGAAAGGGGTAGTCGATGATATCGATGACATCTATCCTCGCACGAAGGCAGAAACCGAACATATGGACGAGATGCTGAATCGTGCCGAAGAAGTCGTTGAGCATCCGGGTGATCAGGACTATGTAGAGCGTTACACGATGTTGCGCGAGATTGTTGACTGGTCGAAGAAGCGTCACAGCACATGGATGTGGAGTCTTATTGCTGGAGCATTGATAGGTGCAGGTATCTTCTATTATTTCAAGAAAGACCAGGAGGACGACATCCTACGTGCTAAGGTGGAGCGTGAACAGGTGGAGCAGTGGAAAACTGTCAAGGTGGGTCAGACGGCTTACGACAAGTGTCCCAGTCAGCATGCCAATGATGCTTACTCGCTGAGACTTACTTCTGCAGATAAGTATAAGATGTATAAGCTTATTGATTATAAGTCGTGGTCAGAAGGTGCTCTCAAGAGTGCCGGTGAGTATCAGCAGCGTGCTGATACCGCCACAACGAAGGAGCGAAAAGAGTCGTATCTGCAGTATAAGCAGAGCAGTGAGGAAAATGCTGCCAAGTATCGTGCTAACTATGACTCTATCAATGCGATGGACTTTGCACAGGTACATGAAATGGCCAAGGAAGATCTTGCCAAACGTGTGGAAAATGAGGAGTCGCATGGTAATACCTTGCGCAATTACATGATTTACTTGCTAATCCTTATACCTCTTTATATTATTACGGGCTATCCTCATGGATACACTATCACGCGTCATCGCCGTCGTGCAGGTTGTATGAATATCTTCCGTAAGGTGGGATTCGGTCTTGCTTCGTTCTGCTTTGGTGCCGGCCTGGCTATGAGTCTGTTGCCCGACTACAAGGTAAAGACGACTTATAGCGATGGCTCTACATCGACCCATACAGAGTCTGATTCTGCTAATATCATCATTGTGGTTCTTAAGATTGGATTGATGATTGTTGGCGCTTTCATCTTCTGTTTCGTGGCCTCTGTCATCATGACTATCGAGACCTTCTTTGGGTTGATTGAGAACTTCAACTGGTCTGGTTGGATAAAGAAGTTGATGCCTCCCAAGAAGCCCGTTGATGTTCCTCAAGCAGCATGATAATGAAACAACAAATAAGGCAACTTCTCTGTTGAGTTATTGTCCTTTTGAACATGTCAGGCACGCCAGAAGGCTATTGCCTGACATTTTTGTGTCCTAAAAATTTGGCAGTTTCCTTCCTTCTTTGTAAATTTGCATGCGTTATGCGAGTGGTCTACGAAGATAATCACATCATCATCGTCTACAAAGAGAGTGGCGAAATCGTCCAGGGCGACAAGACTGGCGATACACCCTTGTCGGAAACGGTGAAAGAATATATCAAGGAGAAGTATCAGAAACCTGGTGCTGTCTTCTTGGGTGTGGTGCATCGTCTGGACCGTCCCGTCTCTGGACTGGTGGTTTTTGCACGAACCTCCAAGGCACTGACCCGTCTGAACAAAATGTTCCGTGACGGTGAGGTACACAAGACTTATTGGGCGATAGTGGGCGCTTCGCAAGTGAATAGTGAAGAAGTGAAAAGTGAAGGGTGGCATACCTTGGAACACTGGTTGGTGAGAAACGAACAACAGAATAAAAGCTATGCTTACGACCATGAGGTGCCCCATTCGAAGAAGGCAGTGTTGCGATACCGTATGATAGGTCATTCCGATCGCTACTCACTGGTGGAAGTACAACTACTGACAGGTCGCCACCACCAGATACGTTGTCAGTTGGCTGCTATTGGCTGTCCTATCAAGGGGGACCTGAAATACGGTGCTCGTCGTAGCAACCCCGATGGCAGTATCTCGTTGCTGTCGCATTGTGTGGAATTTGTACATCCTGTTTCTAAAGAGACCATCGTGGTGGAGTCACCACTGCCTGCTGACCCATTGTGGTCTAACATGATAATGAATCGTTAGGTTATGAAGAAACTTTTCTGGTGGATATTGATCATCTTGCTGAGTCCCGTGCTACTCTTTGTGGTGCTCACGGTGCTGCTCTATCTGCCCCCCGTACAGAACTGGGCGGTAGACAAGGTGACAGCCATTGCATCAGAGAAGACCGGCATGGATATCTCAATAGGCTATGTCGACTTATCGTTTCCTCTCGACCTGTCTATTGACGAGTTCCGTGTGCTGCAAAAGCCAGATACCCTTGCCGATGTAGAACGCATGGTGGTCGACGTACAACTGTTGCCTCTGCTGGACAGCAAGGTGGTCATTAATGAGCTGGAAGTTACCAATACCCACCTGAATACCCTCGATTTAGTAGCAGCTGCCAAGGTGAAAGGCCGCTTCTCACGACTGTTTATGGCCAGCAAAGGCATAGACCTCGATCAGGGTATTGTTGAACTGAACGGTTCACGCTTGGAGGATGCTTTCTTTGATATCCAGATGGCAGACTCTGTACCAGAGGATACCACCACCAGTGAGCCTGTGCTGTGGAAAATCTATGTCGACAGCATCACTGTTGACCGCTCGGACATCGTGTTCCACATGCCAGGTGACACGATGAGCGTTGAGGCCCATATGGGCAACCTTACAGCCCGTGAGGCATTAATTGATTTAGGTACACAGACTTACACCGTTGGAAGTGTTGACTGGCTGAATGGTGCCATCAAGTATGACCAGAACTACCAGCCTCGTATCGAGGGCTTAGACTATAACCACATAGACCTCAGCGACATTACTGTGGGCATTGACTCCATCTATTTCCATGATCCGACGCTGCGCATGTATCTCCGTCAGGTTGCTTTGAAGGAAATGGGTAGTGGCTTTAGCGTCACCCATCTGTCAGGTCCTATTGCTATGGAGAATGGTGCCATCAAATTGCCTAAGTTTCGATTGTCTACACCTTATAGCGATGTCGATGTAGAATTCGACATGCCATTGTCGCTAATGGAACCCGTTGACCCGGGTAAGATGAGGCTGAAGATGAACGCTACGGTAGGTAAGCAAGACATCATGCCGTTCCTCAGCGACTTGCCTGCTGCTATGCGTGAGCGTTGGCCCGAATATCCGCTTACTGTCAGTGGTCTGTTGAAAGGGAATATGCAGCATATGGACTTTCATGATTTGGAAATATCGCTGCCTACTGCTTTCCATGCTACCGCTACGGGGTTTGCTGCCAACCTTGATACTCCCGATAAGTTACGTGCGGATGTGCAGTTCAATGCCAGTACCCAGAACCTGGGCTTTGTGATGGCTATGATGCCAAGAGACATGCAACGCAACTACCGCATACCGCCGCTGTCAGCGCAAGGACGTGTGAAGGCTGACGGTCAGCAGTATTTTGCTGACATTACCGCTCGTGAGGGTAGGGGAATGGTCAAGGCCAAAGGCTCATTTAATGCCACAGCCATGCGCTATGATGCCGATATCAAGGTGCGCGACCTGAACGTTCACCACTTCATGCCTCATGATAGTATCTATACAGTCTCTGCCGATATTACTGCCAAGGGGCAGGGCACTGACTTCTTCTCGCCACGTACCAGCCTTGTTGCTGACGCGAAGATACACCATGTCGGGTATGGCAAACTGAATATTGACAATATCTCCGCTCATGCATTGGTTAGTGACGGTAAGGCGCATGCCAATCTCATTAGTAGCAACCCGTTGCTGAAGGGTGCCGTGAATTTCGACGCCCTGCTTTCTACCACTCGTTTTGACGGTACGCTGAGCACCGATTTCCAAGAGCTTGACCTCTATAAGATGGGCGTTACGCCAGATCCGCTGACTATTGGAATGTGTGGTCATTTCGATATCAATTCCGACTTAAATCTGACCCATCAAGTCATGGGCGTTGTCAACGACCTCACTATCAGTGATTCTAGTCATGTCTATCGTCCGTCAGATGTTGACCTGTTGCTGAAGACTACGCCAGACACCACCTTCGTGCGTACCCAAAGTGGCGACTTTGTCGTCAAGCTTGATGCCAGTGGTAACTACGAACAACTACTTAATCAGTTCACTATTTTAGGTGACTCTGCGATGGCACAGTTAGAAAGGAAGACCATTGACCAGCCGGCCTTACGTAAGCTGTTGCCTACGATGCGTATGACAGTGGAAAGCCAGCGCGAGAATCCCGTCGCTACCTTCCTGAAAGCCAGTGCGGATGTGGACTTCAAGGATATGCTCTTCGATTTGTCGACCTCTGTCGCTGAGGGCGTCAATGGCCGTGGTTATATCCACTCACTGACCGTCAGTGACATCCGCCTTGATACCATCAACTTCTCCTTGACGCAACGTAAAGAACGACTGTCGTTTGGTGGTCAGGTGCGTAACAACAAGAAGAATCCTCAATTTGTCTTCAATGCTCTCTTTGACGGTATCCTGCAGGAACGCGGTGCAACCCTTGGCGTGCGCTATTTCGATGCCGACAATAAGATGGGAGCACGTATTGGCGCCCAGGCTGAGGTTGTCGATGGAGGTATCAATCTTCGTCTGATGCCCGACCGTCCTACGCTGGGTTATAAGGAGTTTGCCCTCAATAAAGACAACTATGTGTTCTTGGGCAGCAGTGGTAAGATCAAGGCAAAGGTTGACCTGCGTGCTGATGATGGTATGGGTATCCGTCTCTACTCCGAAGAGACCGACCCCGATGCGCTGCAAGACCTGACGCTCAGTCTGCATAAGTTTAACTTGGAGGAAATTACTTCCGTTATTCCGTATGCTCCCCGTATGTCGGGTATGTTGAATGGTGACTATCATGTCATACAGAATGCTAGTGGTCAGTTCTCTGTAGCAGGTGATATGGGTGTACAAAATATGACTTACGAGCGTTGTCCGATAGGTAATATTAGCACCGAACTCGTTTATCTGCAGAAGGAAAACGATGCCCATGCTGTGGAGGCACGCCTGATGATGGATGACAATGAGATAGGACTGTTGACAGGTACCTATTATAATAAAGATGATGGTTCGCTTGATGCTACGTTACAATTGGAGCATCTGCCACTGAATATCGTCAATGGTTTTGTTCCTGACCAACTCTGCGGCTTGCAGGGTTATGGTGAGGGTGAACTGACGATACAGGGTCCGGTGTCGCATCCCGAAGTCAATGGCGAGATACTCCTTTCCAACTCCTATTTGGAGAGTGTCCCCTATGGTGTCAAGCTACGTTTCGATGATGATCCCGTACGCATTCAGCATTCCAACCTGCTCTTCGAGAACTTCGCTGTCTATGCGCATAACGATAACCCGTTGAACGTGCAAGGCAATGTTGACTTCCACGATCCCGACCATATCACCGTCAATATGCGTATGCAGGCTCAGAACTTCCAGATTATCGGTGCCAAAGAACATTCCAAGAGCGTGGCTTACGGCAAGGCCTTTGTTAACGTTTTTGCCATGGTGAACGGTCCATTGGAAAACATCAATATGCGTGGTCGCTTGGATGTGCTGGGTACTACCGATATGGGTTACATTTTGCGCGATACGCCTATCACCACCGACAATCAGTTAGACGACTTGGTGAAGTTTACCGACTTCAGCGACACCACACAGACTGCTGTGACGCGTCCGCCTATCAATGGCTTCAGGATGGATATGACGCTGAATGTGTCGAACGGTGCTCATATCATGGCCTACATGAATGCTGACCACTCCAACTATATAGACCTGATGGGTGGTGGTACACTGCGCATGGTCTATTCGCCAGCAGATAATCTGCAGCTGACAGGGCGTTATACGCTGTCGAACGGCGAGATGAAGTATGCACTGCCTATTATCCCGCTGAAGACATTTACCATCCAGGATGGTTCATACATTGAGTTTACTGGTGAACCTATGAACCCCACGCTGAATATCACCGCCATAGAACATACGAAAGCAACTGTTACTGGTAGCAATGGAGTAGGGCGTAGCGTTAATTTCGACTGTGGTGTCAGCATTACTCGCACACTGAATGATATGGGTCTTGAGTTTACACTTGATGCACCAGAAGATATGCAGCTGCATGGTGAACTGCAGGCTATGGGACGTGAACAGCGTGGCAAACTGGCTGTCACCATGCTGACAACGGGTATGTACTTGGCTGATGGTAATACGAAACCATTCTCCATGAACTCAGCCCTTAGCTCGTTCCTTAGCAGCGAGATTAGCAACCTGACGGGTAATGCCTTGCGTACCCTTGACCTGTCGTTCGGTATGGATAACAGTACCGATGCTACAGGTCAGACCCATACCGACTATTCGTTCAAGTTTGCCAAGCGCTTCCTGAACAACCGTCTGAAACTAGCGGTAGGTGGTAAAGTGACTACTGGTGCGGAGTTGCCGGGAGGTCGTAACAACTCGTTCTTCGATAATGTCTCAATGGAGTACAGACTTGACGATACTGCCAACAAGTATCTGAATCTGTTCTTTGAGAATAACTCCTACGACTGGCTCGACGGCTATACACAGAAATATGGTGGTGGCTTCATCTGGCGACGCACCCTACAGAACTTTACTGATATTTTCCGTCTCAAGGATGACAGCAACACCTTGACGCTGCCTCCTGTTCGTACTGATTCAACAAAGACTACGCGCAATGACAAGAAATAAGATAACCTCATACATCTTACATCTAACTGCAGTCCTTTTGATGGCCTCCTGTTCGATGACGAAGGATATCCCTGAGGGCGACCAGCTCTTCACGGGTCTGAAGACCATTCAGTGGGTAGACGCGAAGAAGTCGGATAATCTCATTGAGACACAGGCAGAATTGGAGGCAGCCTTGGCTACAGCACCTAATGGATCACTGTTTGGTAGCAGCTATTATCGTCTGCCTTTCTCGTTCGGTGTCAGTGTGTGGAACAAGTATGCTGAGAAGGATTCACACTTTGCCCAATGGATGACTAAGACTTTTGGTCGTCAGCCAGTCTTGATGTCGTGGGTTAATCCTGAGTTGCGAGCTTCGGTGGCGCAGAACGTATTGCGCAACCATGGCTATTTCCATGGCCATGTGGCTTTTGAGACGGTACAGCAGAAGAATCCAAAAACGGCCAAGATTCAATACACCGTGACACCCGGTCGCCTGTATATGCTTGACAGTATCGGATATCTCGATTTCCCTGCCCATGCCGACAGCCTGATAAAGACTTCACTTGATGAAGCCCAGATTCATTCTGGCGACCCCTTTGTGGTGTCTCGTCTTGATGGTGAGCGTCAGCGCATCAGTACCTTGTTACGTAACAACGGCTACTATTATTATCAGCCAGCCTATGCTAGCTATCTTGCTGACACTTTTGTTGTTGACGGCAAGGCTCAGTTGCAGTTCCGTATGGCCAAGGATGTACCCGCTACTGCAACCCATCCGTGGTATATTGGTCGCATCACGGTGAATATGAAGAAGTCGTTCATGGAACAGCCCACAGACTCGTTCGTTGGACGTTCACTGACCATTCGTTATTCGGGAAAGAAACCACCTATTCGTCCGCGTGTGTTGCTTGCTGATATGAAGTTGCGCCCTCGTCAAACATATAGCTATAGTGACTATTTGGAGTCGAGTAGTAAGATTAATGCCATGGGACTGTTCTCGATGACTGAATTCCAGTTTACGCCTCGTGATACAACGGCAGCCTGCGATACCCTCGACCTGACACTTAACTGCACTTTCGACAAGCCATGGGACTTCTATGTGGAGACAAACTTCAATGCCCGTACCATTGGCCGTATGGGTCCGGAGTTGAAGATGGGTGTCACTCGCCGTAATGCTTTCCGTGGTGGTGAAAAGATAGATGTCAATGTCCACGGATCATATGAGTGGGCTATCAAGAATAGTTCATCGATGAACAACTACGAATATGGTGCTGATGCCTCTGTAGAGTTCCCACGTATCATTGCCCCCTTCATGAGCAAATTTCAAGGTCGCCGTCGCGGCAAGGATGGCCGACCACGTCCACGTTTGTTCTACAGTACTCCTACCACTCTGGCCAAGGCTTCTACCAATATTATCTACCGTCCGGGCTACTACAAGATGCACGTAGTTTCTGGTGAGTGGACCTACCGCTGGCAGACGTCAGAGAAGAGTCGCCATGAGTTCTCGCCGCTGACAGTGAAGTACCAGTTCATGAACAGTCATACGGCAGATTTTGATGCCATCATGGAGAAGAACCCTTACCTGTGGGCTACCTTGCAGGACTATTTCATTCCTGAGATGCGCTACACCTATACCTATACATCGCCCAAGCGCTCCCTGCATCCTACACGTTGGGAAACAACCATTGCCGAGTCGGGCAATGGTGTGGCACTCTATGATGTCCTTACTGGTAAGTCGTGGAATGACAAGAACAAGACGATGTTCAAGAATCCCTATTCGCAGTTCGTGAAGTTGGAGACCGACTATACCAAGACCCTTACCCTCGATAGTTACTCCAAGCTTGTGGGACATGTCAATGCCGGCATTATCTATCATTATGGTAATAGCGACTGGCTACCCAATAGTGAGATGTTCTATGTGGGTGGTGCCAATAGCATCCGTGCCTTCACAGTACGTGCTATCGGACCAGGATCCTTCCCCGGTATCGACGATAAGGCATACTCCTACCTGCTGCAGAATGGTGACATTAAGTTTGTTTGCAACCTTGAATACCGTCGTCAACTGTTTGGCTCCCTGCATGGTGCAGTATTCCTTGATGCCGGTAATGTCTGGACTATTGAGGAAGAGTTTGGTGATGACTATCCTGGCTACGGCAGCAGTCAGTTTAAATGGAAGAATTTCTTCCAACAGATGGCGGTAGGTACTGGTATAGGTTTCCGTTACGACTTGGACTTCCTCATTCTTCGTCTTGACTGGGGTATTGCGCTTCACCTGCCTTATGCTACAGCGAAATCAGGCTTTTACAATGTAGATAGTTTCAAGAACAGCCATACGCTCCACTTTGCTATTGGCTATCCCTTCTGATAAGGAAAAAACGATTATATATTTAACAACTTACTAAATAAACAGACTATGGAAAGAACTTGGAGATGGTTTGGCAAGAAGGATAAGATTACTCTTGCACAACTGAGACAAATCGGAGTAGAGGGAATTGTTACTGCGCTTCACGACGTGCCTCTTGGTGAGGTGTGGACTCGTGAGAAGATTCACGACCTGAAGACTTATATCGAGAGCTACGGCATGCGCTGGAGCGTAGTAGAGTCGTTGCCGGTAGTTGAGACAATCAAATATGGCGGTCCAGACCGTGACCATCAGATTGAGGTCTACAAGGAGAGCCTACGCAATCTCGCAGCAGAGGACATTCACTGTATCTGCTACAACTTCATGCCTGTGCTCGACTGGGCTCGTACGGATTTGTTCCACGACAACCCCAACGGTGCCACGAATCTGTACTTCAACTATGCCGAGTTTGCCTACTTCGACATTTATATCCTGAAGCGTCCAGGTGCTCGTGAGGAATGGGAGAAGTTCCAGTTCCCAGCGGGCTGGGGCAAAGGTCGTAGTGTGATTGCTGAGTGCGACGAACTGGCTAAGACTATGACTCCCGAGAAGGACCATAAGCTGGTTGAGAACATCGTCATCAAGACGCAGGGCTTCGTTTCTGGTAACTTCAGCGAGAACGATGAGGCTCCTGTGCAGAAATTCCGCGAGTTCCTCGACCTGTATAAGGGCATTGACAAGGCAAAGTTGCGTGCCAATATGAAGTACTTCCTCGAGGCTATTATGCCTGTTTGCGAGGAGTGCAACATGAACATGTGTGTTCACCCCGACGATCCCCCTATCGAGATTCTGGGCTTGCCACGTATCGTACGTACCGAGGAGGATATCCAGTGGTTCTTGGATGCTGTGCCCAACAAACATAACGGTCTGACCTTCTGTGCTGGTTCGCTCTCAGCTGGTGCATATAATAATGTGGTAGAGCTGGCCAAGAAGTTTGCTTCTCGCACACACTTTGTTCACTTGCGCTCATGCCACATCTTCCCCAACGGCGACTTCACAGAGGCCAGCCACCTTGGCGGTCGTGCCGACCTGATAGAGCTCTGCCGTATCTTCGAGAAGGAGAACCCAGAGTTGCCTATGCGTGTGGACCACGGTATGACATTTACCGATGAGCCTGGCGGTATCATGGATGAGAGCAGTCATGGCCACAATGCTGGCTACACTCTCTTGGGCCGTATGTTCGCACTGGGTCAGGTACAGGGCATCCTAGCTACCGTTGACCGCGAACTGGGAATAGAATACAAGCAACCCGGATTCTTTGACTAATCAACAAACGACATAGACAGTGGAAGTAGCGAACGAGAGGTGGGGCATCCTTTATTGTCCTAAAGGGCGCGGTAGTAAGCAGCGTGAGAAAATCCAGCGTGTGCTTGATGAACGTAAGGTACAGTATGACTTTGTTCAGAGCGAGAGCAGTGACAGTGTTGAGCGTCTGATGACCATGTTGATACGTAATGGTTATAAGACCATCGTCATCATGGGTGGCGACTCTGCACTGAACGATGCCGTCAACTGCCTGATGGCAGAGGAAAAGCAGGTACGCGACAGCATAGCATTGGGTGTTATTCCCAATGGTTTGATGAATGACTTCGCACGCTATTGGGGTTTCGATGATGATGAGATGGAGCAGACCGTCGACTGGCTGATTAAACACCGCATCCGCACCATTGATTTGGGCTGTGTTCGCTATACAAACAAAAAGGGCGAACACTGCCATCGCTACTTCCTCAACTGTGTCAATGTGGGACTCATTGCTGACGTCATGAACCTGCGTCGACAGACACGTTCGCTACTGGGGTCCCGCACTCTGTCGTTTATTGTCTCCATCTTTTTGATGATCTTCCACCGCATGGATTACAAAATGCGTGTCCGACTGAATAATGAAACAGTAGACCGCAAGATTATGACCATGTGTGTGGGTAGCGGTCCAGGCTATGGACAAACCCCCAACGCAGTACCCTATAATGGCATGCTTGATGTGTCGATGGTTTACCATGCTGAGATGATACAGTTGCTGGCAGGTATATGGCTGTTGGTAACGGGACGTTTTCTCAACCATCGCAGTGTTCACCCCTATCGAACACGTGAGGTCGTCGTTGAAGAAGCTCCACATGCCATGGTGGGTGTTGATGGTCGCTTGATAGGTACTCCAATGGGTTCCTATCGCATCACCGTCGAACAGGAAGTTATCAACTTTCTGATACCCGATTAAGCCTTTTCTGGTGTCTTTTTTCACTATTAGACTACAAAATAGCACATTTTCTTTAAAAAAGTGCAAAAATATTTTGTAGTCCCGATGAAATTGCTTAATTTTGAAGGTGATTACTAATCTAAAAGCAATAAACTTAATATAGGAACTATGAGTTATTTACGATTCGAGAAAGCTGTGATGACCAATCTTGAGGAGTCGCTCCATCGTGAATTGCTGCGAACAAACCGTTCTGGCGCCTATAGCGCATCTACGTTGGTAGACTGCAATACGCGCAAGTATCATGGTCTGCTCGTTGTTCCCGTACCTGAGCTTGATGACGATAACCACGTTCTGTTGTCATCACTCGACTGTACGGTAATTCAGCATGGTGCCGAGTTCAACCTCGGACTTCACAAGTATCAAGGCAACAACTTCAGCCCCAAGGGTCACAAGTACATCCGTGAGTTTACTTGTGACGTAGTACCCACCACCATCTATCGTGTTGGTGGCGTGTTGTTAAAGAAGGAAGTGGTGTTCCACCACTATGAGGACCGCATCCTTATCCGTTATACATTGGTGGATGCCCACTCGGCTACTACGCTGCGTTTCCGTCCTTTCCTCGCCTTCCGTTCTGTACGCCAGTTTACCCATGAGAACTCGACGGCTAGCCGTGAGTATCATGAGGTAGAGAATGGTATCAAGACCTGTATGTATGCTGGCTATCCCGACCTGTACATGCAGTTCTCGAAGAAGAATGAGTTTGTCTTCCAGCCCGACTGGTATCGTGGCGTGGAGTATCCCAAGGAGCAGGAGCGTGGTTATGCCTCCAACGAAGACCTGTATGTTCCCGGCTACTTCGAGATGAGCATCAAGAAGGGTGAGAGCATTGTGTTTGCAGCTTCTACGTCGGCTGCTAAGACCAGTACGCTGAAGAAACTCTTCGACGAGGAGGTGGCCGACCGCGTGCCTCGCGATAACTTCTATCACTGTCTGGTAACAGCTGCCCACCAGTTCCACTTCCGCGATCGCCGCAGTGGTACTATGGAGAAGATCGACAAGAAGGACGATCGTTATCTGCTGGCAGGCTATCCTTGGTTCAAGGCTCGTGCGCGTGATACGTTCATCGCCGCACCAGGTCTGACCCTTGGCATTGGCGAGATTGACTATTTCGAAATGGTGATGAAGACTTCGGAGAGGGCCCTCCGCGAGTTCATGGAAGGCAAACCCGTTTCTGGCAAGATTTACGAGATAGAACAACCCGACGTTCCCCTGTGGGCCATCTGGGCTATCCAGCAGTATGTCAAGGAGGTTGGCAGAGAGCAGGGCTATAAGATGTATGGCAAGCTGGTCAAGGACATCGTGAAGTATGTGATGGCTGGTGGTCATCCTAACCTGCGTCTCGACGACAATGGACTGGTCTATGCCGATGGTCGCGACAAAGCTATCACCTGGATGAACTCCACAGCTAATGGTCGCCCAGTCGTTCCCCGTTCTGGCTATATCGTTGAGTTCAATGCCCTATGGTATAACGCTATCAAGTTCTGTGCTTCTCTGGAGGCAGAGTTTGGCGATAAGAAGTTGGCAGATAAGCTAGAGAAGCTGGCTGAAGTTACCAAGACATCGTTTGTCGATACCTTTATGAACGAGTATGGCTATCTGCTTGACTATGTGGATGGCAATATGATGGACTGGAGCGTTCGCCCCAACATGATCTTCCCTGTAGCCTTCGACTATTCTCCGCTGAACCAGGAACAGAAGAAGAGCGTGCTCGATGTCTGCACACGCGAACTGTTGACTCCGAAGGGCCTGCGTTCGCTGTCGCCAAAGAGTGGTGGCTACAACCCCATGTATGTAGGTCAGCAGACACAACGCGACTACGCTTACCATCAGGGTACCGCATGGCCTTGGCTTGGCGGATTCTATATGGAGGCCAGTCTGAAACTCTATAAGCGCACCCGCCTCTCGTTCATCGAGCGTCAGATGGTGGGCTATGAGGAAGAGATGGACTACCACGCATTGGGAACTATCAGTGAATTGTTCGACGGCAACCCACCATTCCACGGACGTGGCGCTATGGCCTTTGCTATGAATGTGGCAGAGATTCTGCGCGCCCTGAAGTTGCTGGAGAAATATACTTATCAAAAATAATTAAGGAGGACGCACTATGAAAGTATTAATGTTTGGATGGGAGTATCCTCCTCACGTATTCGGCGGACTTGCTACTGCTAACTACGGTATCTCGCAGGGACTTTATGCACAGGGCGATATGGATATCACGCTCTGTCTGCCACATCCCTTTGGTGATGAAGACCGTTCCGCCTGTCAGATTGTGGCCATGAATGCTGTGCCCATTGCCTATCGCGACGTGTCGGCTGACTATGTTCGTGAACGTGTGGGTAACATCATGGATCCCGACCTTTATTTCCGCTTGCGCGACCATTTGTATGCCGACTTCAACTACATGCACGTCAACGACCTTGGTGCCATGGAGTTTGCTGGCGGTTATCCAGGCAACCTGCACGAGGAAATCAATAACTACTCGATTATTGCAGGTGTCGTTGCCCGTACGTTGGACTACGACATCATCCACGCCCACGACTGGCTGACCTATCCTGCAGGTATTCATGCTAAGCAGGTCTCTGGCAAGCCTCTATGCATCCACGTGCATGCTACTGACTTCGACCGTTCTCGTGGTAAGGTGAACCCAACTGTTTACTCTATCGAGAAGAACGGTATGGACAATGCTGACTGTATCATGTGTGTATCGGAACTGACCCGTCAGACCGTTATCAACCAGTATCATCAGGATCCGCGCAAGTGCTACACCGTGCATAATGCTGTGTATCCACTGCCCGATGAGTATCAGGCCATTCCTCGTCCAGACCACACGGGTAAGGACAAGGTCGTGACGTTCCTTGGACGTATCACCATGCAGAAGGGTCCTGAATACTTCGTTGAGGCTGCCAATATGGTAATCCGTCGCACCAAGAACGTACGCTTCTGTATGGCTGGCTCTGGTGACATGATGGATGCGATGATTCACTTGGCTGCTGAACGTGGCATTGCTGACCGTTTCCACTTCCCAGGCTTTATGCGTGGCAAACAGGTGTACGAGTGCTTGAAAGACTCTGATGTCTATGTCATGCCTTCTGTCTCTGAGCCCTTTGGTATCTCACCGTTGGAAGCTATGCAGTGTGGCACGCCGACTATTATCTCTAAGCAGTCTGGTTGCGCAGAGATTCTGACCAACTGTATCAAGGTTGACTACTGGGACATCCACGCTTTGGCAGATGCCATCTATAGCATCTGTGCCAATGAGTCGCTCTTTACCTACCTCAAGGAGGAGGGTAAGAACGAGGTTGACCAGATTACCTGGGAGAAGGTTGGTGCCTGGATTGCAACGCTCTATAAGAGAACATTAGGTTGGGAAACGGCCTAATCGTAATAACGAAATAACGTAATAACGAAACAACAAAAAGAATTATGAAAACAATTTGTTTATATTTCGAGATACATCAGATTATCCATCTGAAGCGCTATCGTTTCTTCGATATCGGTACCGATCATTACTACTATGACGACTACGA
>JAEEGF011623100.1_pt1 | contig 33918 bp, 51 predicted proteins | sample 9134171 | NCBI WGS metagenome assembly JAEEGF01 (sample SAMN16246542, study PRJNA631951) | gut metagenome | biome: gut microbiome; feature: rumen; material: AP-attached | host: Bos | place: Iran: Karaj | collected 2018-10
GCGCATCACGAAGGATCTCCCGGATCTCTATTAATCTGGGCTTATATTTCTCATCCTGGGCAGCAATGTATTCATCAATATTCTGCGGCTTCACACAGTAATGGTCCTGGTTTTGTCTGCTGAACTCTCTGCCGCATTTCGGACATTTCCATGCCATGGCTTCACCTCTTCAAATCTCGATTTGTTATCATCTATAAAACTGAAATTTAATATCATCACGCCCGTAATTATAACATATTCATCCGGGGAAATCTCAAAAATCTCTCCGTTTGGTGCGCTGTCTCGTTTTGGCATAGTTTGACATGATTTGATAAAAACGATGTTTTTTAATTGTGTCAACTTTTTCAGTTCCCGCATGCAAACGCATTACTTCGCAATACGTTTGCCAAGCCTTATCCTTAATCTTTAAGCCCAAAAGTGGTCCACTAACCCCGTCCCCCAGGACCATTATTGCGTTCATTTCAGTTTTTACAGCGGAATTTTCAATTTCATATTTCTCGCTGTACATTTCAAGATTAATTATCTCTATTTTACAGCGGATTTTGATAAAAATCCGTTCCCGCTGTCTGACTCAGAATCAAAAGACGGTTTTATACAGCGAGGTTTTCAAAACAGCATTTTCCGCTGTCCGCGTCGATGAACAAGCACGTTTTTCTACAGCGAAATCCATAATTCTAGTATTCCCGCTGTCTTAGGCCACAAAAAAAGACTCCACAAAACGTGGAGTCTTGATTTGTCCTGATTAACGCTTTGAGAACTGCTGAGCCGTTAAGAAAACAGTCCGGTGGACTGTTTTTAGGCGAAGCCTTCAAGCTATGCTTGAAGGAACCTCAGGAACTGAGGTTCTTGCAACAAAAAAATCCCTCCGCATAGCGGAGGGATACTTTTTTTGCAATTATCTCTTTGAGAACTGAGGTGCACGACGAGCGGCCTTTAAGCCGTACTTCTTTCTTTCCTTCATACGAGGATCTCTTGTTAAGTAGCCTGCCTTCTTGAGTGTAGGTCTGTAATCAGCATCTACTGTAAGAAGTGCACGTGCGATACCGTGACGAACAGCGCCTGCCTGGCCTGTGAATCCGCCACCCTTTACAGTTACGATAACGTCAAACTTTTCAGTTGTTTCTGTAGCAACCATGGGCTGACGAACGATAACCTTTAAAGTTTCAAGACCGAAATATTCATCGATATCTCTCTTGTTGATTGTGATATTTCCCTTACCGGGTACTAAATATACTCTAGCTACGGAAGATTTTCTTCTACCGGTTCCGTAGTACTTAACTGCCTTAGTAGCCTTAGCCATTTTACTAATCTCCTTTCAAGTCTCTTAGAATTCTAATACTTCAGGTTTCTGAGCTTCATGCTTGTGCTCGGGTCCTGCGTATACAAAAAGCTTCTTAGCCATCTGTCTTCCAAGAGGTCCCTTGGGAAGCATTCCCTTAACTGCGATTTCAATTACTTCTTCGGGCTTTGTAGCGAGCTTTTCCTTTAAGGGCATCTCTGTTACGCCACCTACGTAATCGGAATGACGGAAGTAGATCTTCTGTTCCATCTTCTTACCTGTAACTGCAACCTTCTCAGCGTTTACAACGATCACATAATCGCCTGTATCAACGTGAGGAGTAAAAATAGCTTTATTCTTTCCTCTTAAAACCTTAGCGATTTCGCTGGCTAAACGTCCAAGAGTCTTATCTGTAGCATCAACTACGTACCATTTTCTTTCGATGGTAGCAGGATTTGCCATAAATGTTTTCATGATATTTCCTCCATAAAAATCAACTACTGTAGTATTTATGTTCATATGCCGTACCGGGGCTTTGGCTGGGCATAGTAAACTCGTCACATACTAAGATAGTATAACCTCAGGCTTTTCCTGTGTCAAGAAAAATTTATCCGAAACTCAAATATTAGGGTCGATAAACCTGAATTCTTTTAAAATAAGTCCACAGGCAGGAGCTGTAGGGCCTGAAGCCTCTCTGTCGCAGGCTTCAAGCATTTCTTTCACATCTTCGGGCTTTCTAAGTCCCAGACCCACCCACATAAGGGTTCCCGCAATGATCCTCACCATGTTATAGAGAAAACCGTTGCCCGTGACACTTATTATCACTTCAGCCCCATCTTTTCTCACATTAACATCGATAACCTTACGCACCGTGGTTTCCGCCGATGACTTAACCGAGCAAAAACTCTTAAAATCATGCTCACCCACCAGGTATTTGGCCGCCTCATTCATTAGTTCCACATTTAACGGCCTGTTTTCATAAAAAGAATAAAGCCTCTCTGTCGGCGGTCTGAAATCAGCATTGTAAATGTGATACTCATAGGTCTTTTCAGTGAGGCAGTGTCTCGGATGAAAATCCGCCGGCACTTCTTTTGACCACACTACTCTGATATCTTCAGGTAATCTTACATTTAATGCAAAAGAAACTTTCTCCGCAGGCATCCTCGCTTCCGTATCAAAAACAGCCATGTTGCAGAGAGCATGGACGCCGGCATCCGTACGGCTTGCGCCGATCACGGCAATTTCCGTGCCAAACAGGTCCGATAAAGCCTTATTAAGTTCTCCTTCAATGGTTCTTGCGTTCTCCTGTACCTGCCAGCCCGAATACCCGGTTCCGTCATAGGATACGCACAAAAGCACTCTCTTACTCATAAACTACCGAAAATCCACAAAAATATGTAAAGTAAGCTAAAATAAGCCTTCTTCTTAAAAGAATCTCTTAGCCATTATGATCAAAACAAAATAAGCAATGATAATGACATATGCCAAGTAATCTCTTGTCTGATAGTGAAGGGGCTTCATCTTGGTGCGTCCCTCCCCGCCTCTGTAGCAACGGGCCTCCATGGCGGTCGCTAAATCATTGGCCCTTCTGAAAGCCGACACAAACAATGGTACCAGCAGGGGGATCAGGCTCTTTGCCCTCTGTATGAGCTTTTTACTTTCAAAATCGGCACCTCTCGCCATCTGCGCTTTCATGATCTTATCCGTTTCATCCATAAGGATCGGGATAAATCTTAACGCAATGGAGATCATCATGGCGATTTCATGCACCGGCACCTTGATGTATTTCATAAATCCCAGTCCTTTTTCAAGACCGTCCGTCAGGTTGTTGGGAGTGGTGGTAAGTGTCATAAGCGATGAACCGATTATCAGAAAAGAAAGTCTTACGGCCATGAACACCGCCGTGTAAACACCTTCTTTTGTAATGCTTATTTTCCAAAAAGAAAAAATAACCGTACCCTTTGTCAAAAAGAGATTTAATACCACGGAGAACATCAAAAGAACTGCGATCGCTTTCATGCCCTTTACCATAAATTTAAAGGGAACTCTCGATAATTCAATGGCCATGACAAGAAATCCCATCGCCACCAGTATTCCTATAAAGTTGTCATTGATAAAGAGGGAAACTAAGAACAACAAAGTTCCTAAAAGCTTCACCCTCGGGTCCAGCCTGTGGATCACTGAATCTACAGGATAATACTGCCCTAATGTAATATCTCTTAACATCTGTTTCCTCTGATAAAATCCTCAACAGCTTCTTCAACTGTCAGGACATCTGTCGATACTTTAAAGCCTGCTTCTTTTAACTTGTACATGGTTTCGGTTATATCAGGCACTCCGAGACCGATGCTCTTTAATTCATCTCTGTGTTTAAAAACTTCCTGAGGCGTATCATCAAAAGCAACTTCGCCTTTGTTCATTACAATTATTCGGTCGGCGTAGCGCGCTACATCCTCCATGCTGTGTGAAACCAACACGATTGTACAGCCTGTTTCTTCCTGCACCGACTTAAGCATATTAAGAAGATCGTCTCGGCCTCTCGGGTCAAGTCCTGCAGTAGGTTCATCAAGAACCAGCACTTCAGGTTTCATGGCAAGAACGCCGGCTATTGCCACTCTTCGCTTCTGTCCGCCGGAAAGATCAAAGGGTGACTGGTAAAAATATTCATCTTCGATCCCCACCTGCTTAAGAGCGGTAAAAGCGCGAAGCTCCACTTCTTTCTTGGAAAGTCCCATATTTTTAGGGCCAAAGCATACATCCGAAAAAACATCTGCTTCAAAGAGCTGATGCTCCGGATACTGGAACACAAGTCCCACCTTGAATCTTAAGCTCTTTAAGTCAAAATCCGGATCGGATATGTCCTCACCGTTAAAATATACAGCTCCCTCAACGGGCTTAAGCAAACCGTTAAGATGCTGCACTAACGTAGACTTGCCGCTTCCGGTATGACCGATAAGACCTATAAACTCGCCTTTATTTATTTGTATATTCACATCCTTAAGTGCAACGGACTCCATGGGAGTTCCGGCATTGTATCGGTATGTGAGGTTATTTACCAACATTAACATTCTTAAGTGCCTCTATCAGTTCAGCGTTTGTAAGTATACCTTCCGGAATGGGAATGCCTTTCTTTCGAAGGGCATGAGCAAATTCAGTTACCTGAGGAACATCAAGTCTTAAATTCTTTAAGTCTTCAACTTTCGAAAAGATTTCTTTGGGAGTACCCTCCATGCAAACCTTCCCCTTGTCCATTACAAAGACTCTGTCCGCATTTACCACTTCGTTCATGTAGTGGGTGATCAGGATAACCGTAATCTTCTCTACATCGTTTAAAGCCCTGATGGCTCTTATTACATCCTTACGACCGTTGGGATCAAGCATCGCGGTGGGTTCGTCAAGCACTATGCATTTAGGATGCATGGCGAGCACTCCCGCAATTGACACTCTCTGCTTTTGTCCGCCGGAAAGCCTGTTGGGAGAAGCCTTTCTGTAAGCATACATATTAACGGCTCTTAAGCTTTCTTCTACGCGCTCCCATATTTCTTTGGTGGGGACACCCATATTCTCAGGGCCGAATCCCACATCTTCTTCCACCACCTGACCTATGATCTGGTTATCGGGATTCTGGAATACCATTCCCGCCGTCTCACGTATAGGCCAGATATTTCCGTAATCATTGGTATCCATTCCCGCTACATGTATCACGCCTTCCGTAGGAAAAAGAAGGGCATTTATATGCTTTGCAAAGGTGGACTTACCGCTGCCGTTATGACCCAGTATCGCCACGAATTCGCCTTCTTTTACGGATAAAGAAACATCATCGAGAGCTCTTGTAATGCCTTCAACGTTTCCTTCTTCGTCGCGTCTTATATATTCAAATGAAAGTTTCTCGGATTTTACTATTTCCATCTGTACTCTTTCTTGATTTCTGCTATGATTAGAATATCGAACTGATTATACTTAAATTTACGTAAAAAAACAAGGAAGTCCCATGAAAGAAAAGATTATTGCATTATATAAAGAATTCGATGCTCTCATAGAACCTTATAAAAAGAATCTCATAATCCCCTTCTTAAAGATTATGGGCATCATCATTGTCTGCGCCATTGTTGCTCACTTTATGAGCGGCAATGAAACACTTTTGGAATATGCCGCCAAACACGGCTGATTCTTTATCTGTATCTTTCCTTTAGTTTAAATATGAATAATAAAAAAGGGTGACGAATCATCGTCACCCTTTTCAATGCAATTATACAAGTTCTAAGATAACTTCCATTGCTGCATCACCCTTACGCTGTGCGATCTTAACGATTCTTGTGTAACCACCGTTACGATTTGCATACTTGGGAGCGATTTCATCGAATAACTTATTGGTTTCATCTGTGTAGAGAACCTTAAGCATCTGACGTCTTGCGTGAAGCTTGGAAGGCATATCCTTCTTGATTTCTTTTTCAACGGATTCGTAAACAGTTACTTTCTTTCCGTCTACTACTTCTTTCACGCGCTTTCCGTCTTTATCTTTCTTTGCAACCTTAGCTGTTACTTTAACAGTTTCGAAGTTGTCCTTTTCCTTTACAGCAAGTGCGATCAGGCCTTCAGCGATCTTCTTAACTTCCTTAGCCTTAGCTTCGGTTGTTCTGATCTTGCCGTTAGCGATGAGTGCTGTAACCTGGCCTCTTAAGAGTGCCTTTCTCTGTGCAGAAGTTCTGCTTAACTTTCTGTATTTTGCCATTTTTAAAATCCTTTCATGCGTGCTCTTACGGTCTTACCGCACAATCATAATACTGGTTTTGCGTGCTCTTACGGTCTTACCGCATTATTTTTTATAAAAGATCATCAGGTGTGTTTAAGTGTAAACCTAATTCCTGAAGCTTGAAGAGTACTTCTTCAAGTGATTTACGACCAAGGTTTCTAACCTTCATCATTTCGTCGGGAGTCTTGTTAACAAGCTCACCAACTGTATTGATTCCTGCTCTCTTTAAGCAGTTGTAAGAACGTACTGAGAGTTCAAGTTCGTCGATGCTCATGTCATCAACAGCTCTACCCTTTGTATCGCCAGTCTTAGCGTTAAGTACGTCCATATTTTCAGCAGCATCTGAAAGATCGATGAACAAGCTCAAATGCTCGCTAAGTACTTTAGCTGCAAGGCTGACTGCTTCTTCAGGAGCAAGAGTTCCGTTTGTGAATACGTCAAGTGTAAGTTTGTCATAATCAGTGATCTGACCTACACGTGTGTTGTTAACGGTCATATTTACTCTCTCAACGGGAGTGTAAATAGAATCGATAGCAATAACACCAATAGGAAGATCTGCGTTCTTATTCTTATCTGCGCTTACATAACCGCGTCCCTTAGTGATTGTAAGTTCCATATAGAACTTAGCATCCTTGCCACCGCTTAATGTTGCGATCACAAGATCGGGATTTAAGATTTCGATATCGGAATCTGCCTGGATATCGGAAGCCTTAATAACACCTTCACCCACAAAATCAATGTAAGCTGTCTTGGGTTCGTTACTGTCGCTGTTGTTTCTAATAGCAAGCTTCTTAATGTTAAGAATGATTTCTGTAACATCTTCTTTTACGCCGGGGATGGAAGAGAATTCATGAAGAACTCCTTCAATCTTGATCTGGCTTACAGCCGCACCGGGTAATGAAGAAAGCATAATTCTTCTTAAAGAGTTACCAAGAGTGATGCCGTATCCTCTTTCAAGAGGTTCAGCAACAAACTTACCATACTTTTTATCTTCTGATACTTCCACAACTGTAATATTGGGTCTTTCAAAATCAAACACGGGAAACTGCCTCCTTCAGGTTTAAGTGGTAATGCATTATTTGGAGTATAACTCGACGATAAGCATTTCGTTTACAGGAACATCAATCATTTCGCGGCTGGGAAGATTCTTTACTGTTCCCTTGAATGCTTCCTGGTCTACATCGATCCATTCAGGAACGAGTCTGCCACCTGTTACTTCGAGAATTGCCTTATAACGATTTAATCCCTTAGCCTTTTCGGTAAGTTCGATAACATCACCGGCCTTAACTAAGTATGAAGGAATGTTTACACACTTGCCGTTTACTAATACATGCTTGTGGTCAACAACCTGTCTTGATTCCTTACGAGTACGAGCAAATCCCATACGGAATACTACGTTATCAAGTCTGGATTCAAGCATAACCATAAGGTTTTCACCGGTCATACCTTTCATACGATCAGCCTTTTCATAGTAGTTACGGAAAGGCTTTTCAAGTACGCCGTAAATGAATTTAGCTTTCTGCTTTTCACGAAGCTGAAGACCGTATTCAGACATCTTCTTGCCTGCGCGAGCGGAAGTTCTGTTAGACTTCTTGTCATATCCTAAAAATGTAGGATCTAAATCGAGGGATCTGCATCTTTTTAATACAGGAGTTCTGTTAATTGCCATTTTAGTAAATGTCCTTTCTATTATTGTTTACAGCAGCGTTACGCTGTCTTCATCCAACCATTTCTATATACATGTAGAAAAATCACTACACACGACGACGCTTGGGAGGACGGCATCCGTTATGAGGAACGGGTGTTACATCCTTAATGGAAACTACTTCCAAACCTGAAGCAGCTAATGCACGAATCGCAGCTTCACGGCCTGAGCCGGGACCTTTTACGAATACATCAACATACTTTAAGCCATGTACAAGAGCAGCCTTTGTAGCTGTCTCTGCAGCTGTCTGTGCAGCATAGGGAGTAGATTTCTTTGAACCTCTAAATCCAAGACCACCGGCACTTGCCCATGATAAAGCGTTACCTTCAGCATCTGTTAATGTAACGATAGTGTTGTTAAAAGATGCCTGGATATGTGCCTGTCCGCGTTCAACGTTTTTCTTTACACGCTTTTTTGTTACTTTCTTTGCAACTTTAGCCATTTTAAACTAACCTACTTTCTTCCTAATCAAATTTCTACTTACTTCTTCTTGTTTGCAACAGTACGCTTGGGTCCCTTACGGGTACGAGCGTTTGTCTTAGTCTTCTGTCCACGAACAGGAAGACCCTTACGGTGACGGATACCTCTGTAGCATCCGATTTCCTGAAGACCCTTAATGTTAAGAGCTACTTCTCTTCTTAAGTCACCTTCTACGACATATTCTTCAGCGATAACTTCACTGAGTCTCTTTACTTCATCATCAGTTAAATCTCTGACACGAGTATCAGGATTAACCTTTGCAGCGGCTAAGATCTTGTTGGAAGAAGTTCTTCCGATACCATAAATATAGGTTAAGCCGATCTCAATACGCTTTTCTCTGGGTAAGTCAATACCAGCAATACGAGCCATTTTGTTTCCTCCTAAATATGTGCGATTTTCTCGCTAAACTTCGCGGTTTTTCCGCGTTTACTAATTGAATGGGGCATCATGCCCGACCGGGACGGCTCCCGATTTTTCCGGCAAAAGACGAGTCCACCGTAGTATCGGACTCTTGCGGTTTCAAAAGTATTCTTCGTAGGCTCACTACGTCTATACTTTAAATCCTAATAAGGATTAACCCTGTCTCTGCTTGTGCTTGGGGTTTTCACAGATGATTCTGATTTTGCCCTTGCGCTTAATAACTTTGCATTTTTCGCAAATTGGTTTTACTGAAGATCTTACTTTCATAACGTCCTCCTTTCAGTTCATCCAGTATGGTCTTTCCCAAAAAAGACCGAATATCATTGTATCACAACAGTTTCCTGATTGCAACCACTAATTTATTTGTCTCTCCAGATGATTCTGCCCTTTGTAAGATCATAGGGTGAAAGCTCAAGTGTTACCTTGTCGCCGGGAAGAATTCTGATGAAATTCTGGCGAAGCTTTCCGCTTATGTGAGCAAGTACCTGGTGACCGTTTTCAAGTTCTACCTTGAACATTGTGTTGGGAAGTTTTTCTACTACAGTTCCCTCTATTTCGATTACATCCTGTTTAGACATTTGTATCTCCTTTAATTGGTTGAATATGTTTTCTATTCTTTTTCTTAATGCGTCCCGTCTGATCTTTAAGTTCTACAACTCTTTCCGAAAAAGAAACGATCTCGTAAATCTTTCCTTTGTCATGACCCTTTAAGGACTTCGCATATTTATATTTCATATTTCGCCTTTATCTGAGTGTCAGAATTTCAGGTTCGCCTTCCGTGATGAGGATGGTGTTTTCGTAATGTGCGGAATAGCTGTGATCCTCACTGATCACTGTCCAATCATCATCAAGCCACTCTACCTCGGCAGTTCCCATATTGATCATGGGTTCAACCGCAAGTGTCATGCCCGGCTCTAAGCGAATGCCTTTCTTTTTCTGACGGAAATTGGGAATCTGGGGATCTTCGTGAAGTGAAGTTCCGATACCGTGTCCTACAAGGTCACGGACGATTCCATATCCAAAGGGTGTAACATAATCATCAATGGCATTTGATATATCATATAAGTAGTTACCGGCTTTTGCCATCTTGATTCCTTCAAAGAAGGACTGTTTTGTTACATCTATAAGCTTCTGGGCTTCAGGGCTTATCTTTCCCACTCCGTAAGTTCTTGCGGCATCTGAATGATATCCTCTGTAGATAAGTCCACAGTCAAGACTTACTATGTCGCCTTCTGAAAGCTTTTTCTTTTTGGTGGGAATTCCGTGTACAACCTCTTCGTTGACGGATACGCAGATTGATGCGGGATATCCGTTGTAGTGAAGGAAGTTGGGAATTCCATCCCTTTCTCTTATAAGCTTGTCGCCCATGATGTCAATTTCTTTGGTGGTAATACCGGGTTCGATAATCTTTGAAAGTTCTTCGTGTACTTCTGCAAGTAATCTGCAGGATTCACGCATAAGTTCTATTTCTCTGGGAGATTTAATCGTTACTGCCATTTTATTCCTCCGACCGATTAGCCAAGAATCTTAACAATACTCTCAAACACTTCGTTCATGGAAACTGTTCCGTCTACTTCTTTTAAGATTCCCTTATTGCTGTAATACTCAATTAAGGGCTGAGTCTGCTTGTGATAAACATCAAGTCTGTTCTTGACTGTTTCAGGCTTGTCGTCATCTCTTAAGATAAGTTCGGATCCGCACTTGTCGCAGATGCCTTCAACCTTGGTGGGTGCGTACTGTACATGATATGTAGCACCGCATGTTACGCAGGCACGACGTCCTGACATACGATTGATGATATTTTCATCGGGAACATCTACGTTGATAGCGAAATCAACTTTATCATTTAATTCGGTAAGAGCCTTATCAAGTACTTCTGCCTGAGGAATTGTACGGGGGAATCCATCAAGTACATATCCTGCCTTGCAGTCGTCCTTTGCTACTCTGTCCAAAAGAATCTTTACTGTAAGCTCATCGGGAACAAGTAATCCCTGATCCATGTATTTCTTGGCTTCTTTTCCAAGTTCTGTTCCGTTCTTGATATTAGCACGGAAAATGTCGCCTGTTGAGATGTGGGGAAGGTTGTACTTCTCGCAAATCATCTCAGCCTGTGTTCCTTTACCCGCACCGGGTGCACCTAACATAATAATCTTCATATCATAATCCCTCTATATTTAAACTTTCGTATTATTTTCTTTTTAAAAACGCACAATGTCGGAGCAGGCATAAACCCGCTCCGAACTGTATGTGCTGATTACTGATTTAAAAATCCTTTGTAATTTCTTACAAGCATCATGCTCTCTACCTGGTTAAGTGTTTCAATTACAACGCTTACCACGATGATAAGGCTGGTGCCGAGGAAGCTTACGGAAACTTTGAATACGCCGTAGAGGATGTAAGGAATCACACCGATCACGGTAAGTCCGATTGCTCCGATAAAGATAATTGCATTTAAAACTGTTGTAAGATAATCGCTTGTGGATTTACCGGGTCTGATACCGGGAATAAATCCGTTGGATTTCTTTAAGTTGTCAGCTACTTCTATAGGATTGAAAGTAATTGATGTATAGAAGTAAGCAAATACAACAACGAGTATACAGTAAACTAACAAACCGATGGAATAGATGGGAGCTTCTTTTCTTACCCAGTAGGTTGAAGATAAGTACTTAAGTACTTCGCTCCATACACCGGTTCCTTTATATCCTGCAAGTGAAGAGATAATTCCGGGCGTCTGCATCAAGCTTGATGCGAAGATGATGGGAATAACACCTGCAGTGTTGATTCTGATGGGAATGTTGGAAGCTGTTCCACCACCCATAGAACCCTGGCTTCTTCTTGCATACTGTACGGGAATCTTACGAGTTCCTGCATTAAGTAATACAACAAGCATAATCATTCCAACGAGGATTGCAACGATAACAACTACAGCGAGTACGTTGGTTGCAATTCTTTCGGAAGTAGCAAACTGCTTGAAAACTGATGTAAGATCCTGAGGCATTCTTGCAATGATATTAATCAAAAGGATAATTGATATACCGTTTCCAATACCGTTCTCAGTAATTCTTTCACCAATCCACATTACAAAGGCACTTCCTGCCGTAAGAGCAGCGATGATGGTAACTACATTGAGCCATACGGGAATACCTGTGTTTCTGAGCATTCCTGAGTTGTTAAATGAAATTGCCATTGCTGCAGCTTCGATAAGTGCAAGTCCTACTGTTACGAAACGAGTGTAAGAAGCAATCTTCTTTCTTCCTTCGCCGCCTTCTCTCTGCATTTCTTCAAGTGCAGGGATCGCGATGGTAAGTAACTGCATGATAATCGAAGATGTAATGTAAGGTGTGATATTCAATGCCAGTAATGACATGTTCAAGAATGATCCACCTGTAAATGCATCTAAGAAGTTAAATGCATCGCTTGTCTGGCTCTGGAACCAGCTTGAAAAATATTCTCTGTCGATACCCGGTACAGGCAACTGTGAGCCTATACGGATAACGATGAGCATTACTAAAGTATATAATAACTTTACGCGAATTTCTTTTATCTTTAATGCATCTCTAAGTGTTTTTAACATTAGATCACCTCAGCTGTTCCACCAAGCTTCTCAATCTTTTCTTTAGCAGATGCGCTAAAGCCTGTAACCTTTACATTGAGCTTTTTGGTAAGTTCCCCATTGCCAAGAATCTTAACACCGTCGCGAGGATTCTTAACGATACCCTGTTCAACAAGTGCAGCTACATCAACAGTAGCTCCGTTTTCAAAAACTTCTAATGCATTTAAGTTGATTGCAACGATTTCCTTGTGATTTCTATTCTTGAAACCTCTCTTGGGAAGTCGTCTGTATAAAGGCATCTGACCACCTTCAAAACCGATTCTCGGTGCTCCGGAACGAGCTTTCTGACCCTTATGACCCTTACCGGCTGTCTTTCCGTTTCCTGAACCGTGTCCACGACCTCTTCTGAAGTTATTGCTGTGTTTAGAGCCTTCTGCGGGCTGTAAGTTAGATAATTCCATTGTGACACCTCCTTTTTATTAAGCTTCTTCTACTTTAACTAAGTGTCTTACCTGCTGAATCATTCCTCTTACTGCATCGTTGTCAGGAAGTTCTACAGTCTGGTGAAGCTTGTGAAGACCAAGTGCTTCAACTGTAGCTCTCTGCTTCGGAATTGCTCCAATAGTAGATTTCACTAAAGTAATGTTTAACTTTTTAACTTTCTTTGTTGCCATGATCTCTGTCCTCCTTAAGCGCGAACTTCGTCTACGGACTTACCACGGTTTGCAGCTACTTCTTCAGGAGTCTTTAACTGAGAAAGGCCACTGATTGTTGCAAGTACTACATTCTGCTTGTTGTTAGATCCGAGTGACTTTGTACGGATGTTCTTAATTCCTGCGAGCTCGCATACAGAACGAGCAGGGCCGCCGGCGATAACACCGGTACCTTCAGGAGACTTCTTAAGTAATACGGATGCAGATCCGAACTTACCTAAGTAATCATGTGAGATACTCTTATTTTCATCTAATGCAACAGAAATGATGTTCTTCATTGCATCTTCTTTTCCTTTACGGATAGCTTCCGGAATTTCAGCTGCCTTTCCAAGGCCGGCGCCTACGTGACCGTTACCGTCACCAACTACAACCAAGGCTGCGAAACGCATGTTACGTCCGCCCTTAACAACCTTAGTAACACGCTTGATGGAAACTACCTTTTCACTAAACTCCATGTTAGTTGTATCTATCATAGTACGTTTCATGTGATGTGTTCTCCTTCCTAAAATTCCAAGCCGGCTTCTCTAGCTGCATCAGCTAAAGCTGCCACCTTGCCCTGGTATATAAAGCCGCCTCTGTCAAAGACTACTTCTTTAATGCCTGCTTCAAGAGCACGCTTTGCAATTACAGTACCTAAGTATGCTGCTGCTTCAACGTCATTGGTCTTCTTTAATTCAGCCTTAACATCCTTTTCAACTGTGGATGCTGCAACTAATGTCTTACCAACCGTATCATCAATAATTTGAGCATACATATGGTTGTTGCTACGGAATACTGCAAGACGAGGTCTTTCAGCGGTTCCTGCAAAACGGCCACGGATTTTCATGTGCTTTTTAACACGGACTTCCTGTCTAGATTTCTTACTAACCATTTTTACACTCTCCTTATCTTACTTCTTACCGGTCTTACCAACTTTACGTCTGATTACTTCATCAGCATACTTGATACCCTTGCCCTTATAAGGTTCAGGTCTTCTCTTGTCTCTGATTTCAGCTGCATATTGGCCAACTTTTTCTTTATCGATACCTTTAACGGTAATGGTGTTACCTTCAACTACAGATTCAAGACCTGCAGGATCTTCCATCTCAACGGGATGTGAATAACCTAAGCTAAGTACAAGCTTCTTACCCTGCTTCTGTGCCTTGTAACCAACACCGTTGATTTCAAGCTTCTTTTCATAACCGCTTGTTACACCAACAACCATGTTATTGATAAGAGTTCTGGTTAAACCATGAAGAGATTTCATCTTCTTTAAATCATTGGGTCTGGAAACAACTACTTCTGCTCCTTCAACCTTGATTTCCATTTCCTTGGGTAATACTCTTTCAAGTGTTCCCTTGGGACCTTTAACGGTCACTTTGTTATTTTCTGCAATATCTACAGTTACGCCTGCAGGAATTGCGATTGGCATTCTACCTATACGTGACATGCCCGTACCTCCTATATGTTTTAGGTTTATTGTTACTTAAATTACCAAACGAAAGCTAATACTTCGCCGCCTACCTGAAGTTCGCGAGCCTTTTTATCGGTTACGACACCCTGGTTGGTGGAGATGATAGCGATACCAAGTCCGCCAAGTACTCTGGGAAGATCTTCCTTGGAAGCGTACACACGAAGTCCGGGCTTAGAGATTCTCTGAAGACCGGAAATGATCTTTTCGTTCTTGTCTGCACCATACTTTAATGTGATGCGAAGAGTCTTGAAGTTACCTTCTTCAACTGTTTCAAATTTCTTAATATAACCTTCATCAAGAAGAATCTGAGCGATGCTTGTCTTCATCTTGGATGCAGGTACATCTACTGTATCATGCTTTGCAGTATTTGCATTACGAATTCTTGTAAGCATATCTGCAATAGGATCACTAATTGCCATTTGTTTGTCCTCCTTCCTAAATCCTACCAGCTTGCTTTCTTAACGCCGGGAATCTGTCCCTTGTAAGCGAGTTCACGGAAGCAAACTCTGCAAATTCCATACTTTCTTAATACCGCATGGGGACGACCACAAATATTGCAGCGAGTATAAGCTCTTGTAGAGAACTTAGGTGTCTTCTGCTGTTTAAGCTTCATTGCTTTTTTAGCCATGAATTTACCTCCTCCTATTTCGCGAACGGCATGCCGAATAATCTTAATAATTCGCGTGCCTCTTCATCTGTCTTTGCTGTTGTTACGAAGATAACGTCCATACCACGAACCTTATCTACCTTATCGTATTCGATTTCGGGGAAGATAATCTGTTCCTTGATACCAAGAGAATAGTTACCTCTTCCATCGAATCCGTTAGGATTAACGCCTCTGAAGTCACGAACACGAGGAAGGGCTAAGTTTACTAAACGATCAGCAAACTCATACATCTTCTCGCCTCTTAAGGTTGTCTTACAACCGATAGCCTGGCCTTCACGAATCTTGAAGTTAGCAACAGACTTCTTAGCCTTAGTGATAACTGCCTTCTGGCCGGTGATGGTTTCCATATCTTTAACTGCGGATTCCAAAACCTTAGCATTTTCCTTAGCTTCGCCAACACCCATGTTAACTACGATCTTGTCAAGCTTAGGAACTTCCATAATATTTTTATAACCGAACTTATCAGTCATAGCCTTGATAATTTCGTTCTTATAAGTATCTTTTAATCTTGCCATGATTTAAATATGTCCTCCTTCCTTAGAATTAATCAATGATGTCTCCGGTCTTCTTAGCAAAACGAACCTTCTTGTCACCGTCCATCTTGAAGCCTACTCTTGTAGTCTTTCCCTTGAATACGAGCATAACGTTTGATGCATCGATGGGAGCTTCCATCTGAACAATGCCACCATTCTGATTAGCCTGGGAGGGCTTCATATGCTTGGTGATCATGTTAACGCCTTCAACTGTAACCTTAGCGTTCTTGTGATCTACGGAAAGGACTTTACCTTCCTTACCATTATCTTTACCGGCGATAACTTTAACGGTATCACCTTTTTTAATCTTCATTGTTGCCATTACGCTACCTCCTACAGTACTTCGGGAGCGAGAGAAACGATCTTACCGAACTGTTTCTCACGAAGCTCTCTAGCTACAGGTCCAAAGATACGTGTTCCCTTGGGTTCCTTGTCATCGTTAACAATAACTGCAGCATTTTCGTCAAATTTTATATAGGAGCCATCTTTACGACGTGCGCCTTTAACAGAACGAACAACAACGGCCTTAACTACATCACCCTTCTTAACCATTCCGCCGGGTGTTGCATCTTTAACGCTGGCTACGATGATGTCGCCTATGTTAGCATATCTTCTTGTAGATCCGCCCATAACACGGATGCAAAGCAATTCTTTAGCACCGGTGTTATCAGCAACCTTCAATCTGGTTTCCTGCTGAATCATATTATTTCTCCTTCCAATGCTTACTTAGCTCTTTCTACGATTTCAACAACTCTCCATCTCTTATCTTTTGAGAGGGGTCTTGTTTCCATTACTTTTACTGTATCGCCAACTTTACAAGCGTTTTCTTCATCATGAGCCTTTAACTTGTAAGTTCTCTTAACGATCTTTCCGTAAAGGGGATGCTTTACGTTATCTACAACTGCAACCGTGATTGTCTTGTCCATCTTGTCGCTGACAACCTTACCGGTACGTGTTTTTCTAAGATTTCTTTCTTCCACGATTTTAGTCTCCTTTCTAATCATCCGAATGCATTAATTATGCTTCAGCCTTAGACTTTGCAGTCATAACGGTCTGAATTCTTGCAATGTTCTTTCTTACTTCCTGAATTCTTGCAGTGTTGTCCAACTGGTTAGTAGCATTCTGGATTCTTAAGTTGAAAAGTTCCTTTTTAGCATCGGTTAATTCCTTAGCTAATTCTGCAGCTGTTTTTGCATTTAAGCTTTCAACATACTTATTAGTTTTCATTAGATGCACCGCCTTCCAAGTCTGCCTTTGCAACTATCTTACATTTACAAGGAAGCTTATGTGATGCCAAACGTAACGCTTCTCTTGCTACTTCTTCAGGCACGCCTGCGATTTCGAAAAGAACGCGTCCGGGCTTAACTACTGCTACCCAATACTCTACTGTTCCTTTACCGGAACCCATACGGGTTTCTGCCGGTTTAGCTGTGATGGGCTTGTCAGGGAAAATCTTGATCCATACCTGACCACCACGCTTTACGTATCTTGTCATAGCGACACGGGCTGCTTCGATCTGATTTGACTTGATCCAGCTGGGCTCTGTAGCTACGATACCGAATTCACCGTAAGAAATTGTATTACCACGTCCAGCTTTTCCTGCCATAGTGCCACGGAACTGCTTACGACGCTTTACTCTTTTAGGCATTAACATTATTTATCGCTCCCTTCCTTTTTAGACTTTGTAGGAAGTACCTCACCCTTGTAAATCCATACTTTAATACCAAGCTTACCATAAGTGGTATCTGCTTCTGAGAAACCGTAATCGATATCGGCTCTTAATGTCTGAAGCGGGATAGTACCTTCACTGTATGTTTCACCACGAGCAATATCAGCTCCGCCAAGACGTCCGCTGACAGTTGCCTTAATACCGAGTGCTCCTGCCTTCATTGTTCTGGACATTGAAGACTTCATTGCACGACGGAAAGATACACGGTTTTCAAGCTGCTGAGCAATGTTTTCTGCAACAAGCTGTGCATCCTTATCGGGTCTCTTGATTTCCTTGATGTCAACAAGAACTTTCTTGCCGTTTGTAAGCTTAGAGATTTCGTTCTTGGTAACTTCGATTTCCTGACCGCCCTTACCGATGATAACACCGGGCTTAGCAGTGAAAATAATTACTTTAACGCGATCGGAAGCACGCTCGATTTCTACCTTGCTGATTCCTGCGCTGTATAATTTCTTTTTAAGAAACTTTCTGATGTTATAATCTTCAACTAAGTTCTCGGAGAATTCGGATTCTGCATACCACTTGGAATCCCAATCCTTGATAACGCCGACTCTCAGTCCATGAGGATTAACTTTCTGTCCCATTTTCGCTCCTCCTATCTTTCGTCAAGCACAACAGTGATGTGGCTCATTCTCTTTTCGATTCTGTAAGCTCTGCCCTGTGCTCTAGGTCTAACTCTCTTCATTGTGGGTCCCTTGTTTGCATATGCTTCTGCAATGTAAAGGTTTTCTGCGTTCATACCGTTGTTGTTTTCAGCATTAGCAATTGCGGACTCTAACAACTTTTTAATGATACTGGAACCATATCTGGGATTGTAAGTAAGAATACCAAGTGCTGTATTTACATCCTTACCTCTGATGGCATCCAAAACGAAACAAGCCTTCTGAACTGAAATTCTTGCGTAAGACAATTTTGCTGAAGGTCTTGTGTCTTTCTGTGCGTTTCTTTCTCTCTTTATCTGAGATCTATGTCCTTTAGCCATAGATGTGTCCTCCTTTCAAATTGCCTCTTATTTAACTTTTGACTTCTTTTCGTCCTTACCATGTCCTCTGAAAGTTCTGGTAGCAACGAATTCGCCAAGTTTATGTCCAACCATATCTTCTGTTACATATACCGGTACGTGCTTACGTCCGTCATGAACCGCAATTGTATGTCCTACAAAAGAAGGATAAATTGTGGAACGACGAGACCAGGTCTTAATAACCTGCTTCTGTCCGGCTGCGTTCATCGCATCGACCTTCTTAAGAAGGCTTGCATCTGCGAAAGGTCCTTTTTTAATCGATCTAGCCATTTATTTTTCCTCCTGTATTATTTGATAGCTTTACCGTTACGTCTTCTTACGATGAGCTTGTTGGAAGCCTTCTTAGACTTACGTGTCTTAAGACCAAGAGCAGGCTTGCCCCAAGGAGTGCTGGGACCGGGACGTCCGATACCGGTCTTACCTTCACCACCACCGTGAGGATGGTCGTTGGGGTTCATAACAGAACCACGAACTGTAGGGCGGATACCCATGTGACGCTTACGTCCGGCTTTACCGAGGTTAATAAGGTTGTGATCGCCATTGCCTACAACACCGATTGTTGCTCTGCATACGAGGGGAACCATTCTCATTTCGCCTGAAGGAAGACGAAGTGTTGCGTACTTACCTTCTTTTGCAAGTAACTGTGCGCTGTTACCTGCGGAACGAACGAGCTGACCACCCTTACCGGGATAGAGTTCGATGTTGTGTACCTGAGTACCTACAGGGATTTCGGAAAGAGGTAAGCAGTTACCGATACGAACTTCTGCGTTAGCACCGTTCATGATCTTCATTCCGTCCTTAAGTCCTTCAGGAGCAAGGATATATGCCTTTTCGCCGTCTGCGTAGCAGATTAAAGCGATATTAGCTGTTCTGTTGGGATCATATTCGATACCGATTACGGTTGCAGGAATATCATCCTTGAAACGCTTAAAGTCAATTACTCTGTATTTCTTTTTGCTACCACCGCCAATGTGTCTTACGGTGATTTTACCCTGATTGTTACGACCAGCTGTCTTAGGAATTGCAACAAGAAGGCTCTTTTCAGGTGTCTTCTTTGTGATTTCTGAGAAATCAGAACCGGTCATATTTCTTCTGGAGGGTGTATAGGGGTTATATTTCTTAATTCCCATTTTCTTTTCTCCTTTACTGATTTGTTATCACGCTTTGTTTGCGTATACTTGGCAATCTTATAAACCTGCGAAGATTTCAATATCCTTGGAATCTTCTGTTAACCAAACGATTGCCTTCTTTGTAGCTGCCGTCTTACCTGTTGTAGCGCCACGTCTCTTTGACTTTCCGTCATAGTTAACTGTGTTTACGCGCTTAACCTTTGTTCCTGCGAACATCTTTTCAACAGCTTCTTTAATCTGAGATTTGTTGGCTTCTGTGTGAACAAGGAATGTGTATTTCTTTTCACCCATGCCTGCCATACTCTTTTCTGTAAGTACGGGCTTAAGGATTACGTCATAGTACTGAATTGCTGCCATTATGCGTACACCTCCTCGATCTTCTTAGCGGCATCCTTTGTAAGAACAACAGTGCCGGCCTTCATGATATCGTAAACATTGATTTCGCTTACGAGTGTTGTATCAACCTTTGCTAAGTTTCTTGCGGAAAGAACAACGTTTGCGTCGTTTTCAGCGAGAACAACAAGGCCCTTTTCTACCTTTAAGTTGTTCATAACGTTAGCAAAATTCTTTGTCTTGATCTCGTCGAACTTTAATTCGTTAACAACGATTAACTTTTCAGACTGTAAACGGTCTGTAAGAGCGCTCTTAAGTGCTGCTCTCTTTTCCTTCTTGTTAAGCTTGAAGGAATAATCTCTGGGAGTGGGAGCGAATACTACGCCGCCTCCTGTCCACTGAGGAGATCTTGTTGAACCCTGACGAGCATGTCCGGTTCCTTTCTGTCTCCAAGGTTTTCTTCCGCCACCGGATACTTCAGAACGTGTCTTAGCTTTCTGTGTTCCCTGACGATTATTTGCAAGCTGTTGAACGACAGCCATGTGTACGAGATGTTCGTTAACTTCTACACCGAATACAGCATCGCTTAAGTCAATCTTTTCAACTTCTTTGCCTTCCATATTATAAACAGATACTTTTGCCATCTGATTGGTCCTCCTTCCGATCTTTATTAAGCGTTAGCCTTTACGGTTTCTTTAATAGTAACCAAAGCTTTCTTAGGTCCGGGTACAGCGCCCTTAACAAGTAATAAGTTGTTTTCAAGATCAACTCTTACAACTTCAAGGTTCTGAACTGTTACCTTTACGTGACCCATGTGACCGGGCATTCCTTTTCCCTTGAATACACGGCTGGGAGATGAACATGCACCGTTGGAACCCTGATGACGATGGAACTTGGAACCATGCTTCATGGGACCTCTGTGCTGGCCTAATCTCTTGATTGCGCCCTGGAATCCTTTACCTTTGGAGATAGCGGTTGCATCAACCTTATCGCCTTCAGCAAAGATGTCTGCCTTGATTTCCTGGCCAAGAGCATATTCAGAAGTGTTCTCAAACTTGAACTCTCTTACGTATCTCTTTGTTGTTGTGCCTGCCTTATCGAAGTGGCCCTTTAAAGCCTTGTTAACGCCGTGAGCGTGAACATATTCCTTCTTGCCGGCTGCATCTTTGTTGGTGATTCTTTCTTTCTTCTCAGCAAAGCCAACCTGAACTGCTTCATAACCATCGTTATCAACAGTCTTAACCTGTGTTACTACACAAGGGCCTGCCTGAAGTACTGTAACGGGAACTAAGCTTCCGTCTGCATTGAAGATTTGAGTCATTCCGACTTTTGTAGCAAGTATTGCTTTTTTCATTTTTCCTCCTTTGTTCTACAGCGGAATGGAAACGCTCTCGCGCCTTGCTCCATTCATTCTAGTAGAGGGTGTTTTGTTTTTGTTTCTTCTAATGATTATTTCATCTTAATATCGATGCTAACACCGGCGGGCATTTCTAATCTCTGAAGTGCCTCAACAGTCTTGGGTGTAGCAGCAATGATATCGATCAATCTCTTGTGTGTTCTCTGTTCGAACTGTTCTCTGGAATCTTTGTACTTGTGAACAGCACGTAAGATGGTAACAACTTCCTTTTTAGTAGGAAGCGGAACAGGACCACTTACCTGAGCACCGTTTTTCTTAACGGTTTCGATGATTTTCTTGGCAGATGCATCTACTAACTGATGATCGTATGCCTTAAGAATGATTCTCATTACTTGACTTGTTGCCATAAAAAAAGTCTCCTCCTTTTCGTACTTTAACTTCTAAGTACAACAAGTGGCGACTGTACACTCTCCCGTGCGTGTCCTTCATGCTTAAAAATTTTGAAGAACGCATAGCATTCTTCTTTAAGCAATTGGCGTTGCACGTCGTTTCTAACCTTATGTTAGACAGTTGCTTGGTACAGTGACTTGTCGTCAGTTTACATGACCTTCGCTCCACGGAAAACCTGCATCCGATTATGATTTTTCGGGCTGCAGCAACCTCACGCTTCATCGCTATCATGTCACAGCAAGGAATACTATATTACATTTTCAAGCAAAATGCAATAGGTAAATGAAAATTTTTTTTTGAGGAAAATTTTCACATTAAATGCAACTACTATGTTGCATTTAGTATGACAGACCGAGAATGTTGCATTTAATATGACAGAAAAAGAGAGTTACGTTTGAATACGCAACTCTCTTTTTCTCAAATTTTCACGTCCATAAAATCTTCTAACGAAACATTAGCTTGAGCTAAAATACTCTTTAGAGTTCCCTTTGCAACTTCGTCGTGCATCGGAATAACGCACTTGTTTGTTCCATTAGACATTTTTCGGTGGCTTCCTCTTTGGCTGACATAATAAAAGCCAAACTTTTCAAGTCGTTTAATTACTTCATCTGGCGTTAATACTGGATACTTTGAAGGCATTAGGCTAACACCTCTAAAGTAGTAAGAAAGGCAGGATAAGTAACTTCATTAGAAATATCATCATCTTCATAATAAAGCTCTAATGCTTCCTTTAAATTTGATAAAGCACTTTCAACTGTTAATCCCTGTGAAGCAACATTACTTGCTATGTCAGTTGCTACATAGTATTTTTCTTCTTTTGTAATAACAACTTGACGAGTCATATTTGCTCCTTTCATTTGCTACTCCTTTCCCCGCTTATTTAACGGAATTATTTACTGTATATAAACGAGGAAAGCTCATGGCTCGCCTCGATTGTTTTCAAGGCGAATCGCCACATCTGTTTCTATAATGATTATAACACATGTGTATTACAATCTCAATTTTGCTCGTCCGCTCATTTAGAGTGAACAAAAGCCAGTCACAATATGGTGATTGGCTTTAAGTGTTTTTTATTTTGAGCTTTTTCTTGGTTATGAATATAATATATCACTCTTTTATCTATTCTTCAAGCATTTTTAAAGAGTCTGGGTGTTAAGTTAATATCTTCTGGCGGTATTTCCTCAATTTTTAATAGGTCAAAGAAGTCCGACGGGAACATCATCTTCGCCATTTTGTATGCTGATAAACCATGCAGTTCTTTCCGAGAGTAGCTGTTTATATGATTCATTAACAAGTTTATGTCCTCTTGATTGAATGGCTCTAATGAAGTACCTTTGGGAATTGCATAACGAATCATCTTGTGGTGATTTTCACATGAACCTTTTTCATCAGAGCGGTTCGGTTCGCAAAAAAATACTTTCGTTCTTATCCCGCCGTGTATAGAACGTTCCATGCCTTTTATGTCTGTAAACTCCTGCCCGTTGTCGGTCAGAATAAGAGGAAACATTTCCTTAAAAAGGTCAGCTCCTATCATTCTTTCAATCTTATCCAGAGCCGATACTACTTCTTCGCTATTTTGTTCTTCCATTATGATTGCTATTTGTAAAAACGCCTCTTTAAAATGCAATGTCAGCAAAGTTGCTTTTTCGTCTTTCTTGCCTTCAACACAGTCCATTTCAACAGTATGAACGCTATGCTCTTTAACATAATCAAGATAGTCTGAATAAAGGTGGTCTATCTTTGATACATGAATCCGAGCCAAACGGTCTTTATTGCGAGTACGTTTTCTTTCTTTTCGCTTAACAACTTCCCTTAAGTCAATGTCCCTTGCGTCAAACACATTCCCATGTATCATTCTTCTTAAAGTGGCTTCGCTTACTGGGATTTTGTCGCCATAGGTTTGCTTGATATGATATGGTGAGCAACCATTCTTAATCATGGGAGATACAAGTTCATTTATAGTCTTTAATTGCCCCGTTGTAATATCATAGCCCTCTCTACGCTCTTTAAGGTTTTTGTTGTAACCAACTTGAGCTTTATGTGAGTTATACAGAACACGACGATGTTGACAATGCCCCCTTTGCGGACAGCCATTACACACATATGGCGGTCTTCTTAACCTTTTACAGCTAATGGGTACATAATCGGGACAATACTGCTTACACGATACCATTTTGCACTCGGAACACAGAGAATTGCACCCTTCTTTAGGACACCGATTCTTGTAAGGACAACCTTCTCTATGAATACAATCATTGTTTGCAGACATAGACACAATAACATTTTTCTGGATTTCGCGAGATATGGTAGACGGGGATTTTTCAAGTTCATTAGCTATTTGCCGAATGGAATTATTTTGTCGTAATCGGTCTTCGATGATGACTCGCTGTTGATAAGTAAGATGTTTGAATTTAGACATAATGCTCCCTTCTTATATTTTAAAGGGAACACTCAAGACATCGCGTAATAAACAATTTTACTTGACAATGTAAAATCGGTGTAATATGCTTGTTTTAGTTTAAAGGGGAGTGTTCCCTTTAATATTTTTAGGCATCAGCTATTGCGAGTAGCTGATGCTTTTTCTTTTGTCTTTTTCACCTTAAAGCAGGATATACCAAAGGTCAAGCGGTTCAATGCGCCTTTAGTTTTATGTAACGATATTTCGTTATTCTTGGGTATATTTCACAAAATTTTTCCTGCTTATCATTTCAACAAGTTCAAAACTGTTGGTGTAATTATGTAATGTTGAATGAATAACGTTAATATCACTATATGAATGCTAAAGCCATGATTACACCATTTGTAACGATTTATCGTTACTTGGTGTAATATTCACCTAACCCGCTATTTATATGTCTCTCAAAGCTGTTATACTTTTGGTGTAATTATCAAACAAACAAAAGGAGATAAAAGTAACGATATTCAGTTACTATTTTGAGGCTGTATGGCGAATACCACAAACTCAAGACTTAATGATGTAATAGGGAGATATTTAAAAGAAGCAAGAACAAATGCGAATGTTACTCAAGGTCAAATGGCTATTTCATTGGGTATGAGTAAGAATCATATATCTGCTTTAGAAAGAGGAAAGTGCAAAGTTTCAGTAGATGTATTAATGGGATACTGTAAACGTCTAAAAACAACCCCAGATGTAATTCTGCATTATAAATAACTTTCAAATGCCTTGTCATAGTAAATGCAACGGTTGTTGCAATAACTTCGACAGTAAGTGAAAAACAGTGAAAACGCTCGAATATAAAAGAAAGTATAAAAGCAAGAAAAAGGACTGTCCAAGACAATAACTCTCGGAAAGCCCTTTTTTATTGCAACAGTAGTGTTGCGTTTAATTTGTTAATTCTCTAATTTTTTTTTGAAGAGCTTTTGCCACATCCCCTTGCTTGTTGCAAAGCGAAGCTTGCGAGGTGGGACGAGTGGACATAAAAAAGCCCCGGGCTTTCGCCCGAGGCCTCATTATAACCTTTATCTGCCAAACTGGCAATCGTTGTTACCGGAATCTGTGATCCACATTTCAAGCATGTTGATGGGGTCGTTGAAGTCAGCGATCCAACCTTCACGAGCGAAGTCGAAGTTTCCGGCCTTTCTTTCTTCAAGGAATACGTTCCAATCCTGTTCCTGGATGGTGAGTTCAACACCGATTTCGGATAAGTCGGACTGAATTGCTTCTGCAACTGCGATGTGACCTGAAGAAGAGTTGGTGATATATTCTACAGCGATAGGTGTTTCGGAAGAAAGCTTACCGTTTTCAAATACATAGCCTGCTGCTTCGAGAAGTTCGATAGCTTCAGCAACTGTTCCTTCGTAATCTTCATTGATTGCGTAGGGATTGAAGTAACCTTCTTTTACAGCGTCTGTCTTGAATACGCCGCCGTTACCGTCAGCCATTCCGAGAGGAATGAATGCGTTAGCTGCAACCTGACCTGTCTGTCCGATGTTTTCGCAGATGTAGTCACGGTCGATGAGGATTGAGAATGCCTTACGGATGCAAGCTGCCTGAGCAGGTGTCTTGCCTTCGAATAAGGAGCTCTTTGCATTGAATGCAACGTAGTAGGTACCAAGTTCGTCTACGATGTGGAATTCTTTGTTACCTTCTTCAAGAAGAGAAGCGATTTCGTCTGTAGGTACGGAGTCAGCGAAATCAAGGTCGCCTGCGTTGTATGCAGCAAAAATTGCTGTATCATCGGCAGAAAGCATGAATTCGATCTTTTCTACGGATACCTTATCAGCATCGTAGTAGTAAGGGTTCTTTTCATAAGTCATGGAAACGTCGTGGTTCCATTCTGTACATACATAAGCACCGTTTGATACGAAGCCTGCATCTGTACACCATGAACCGGGTTCGTCGCCTGTGGAGTTAGCTTCTACATAAGCCTGGTTAACAGGGAAGAATGTAGGGAATGCCATTAAGTCTTCGATGTATGCGCAGGGAGCAAGAAGAGTGAATACAAGTGTTGTATCATCTGTTGCTTCAACGCTTACGGAACCTTCTTCATATCCTGCAAAACCGGAGAACATATAACCGTAGTCAGCTGCTGTTTCGGGAGAAGAAGCTCTCTTCCAGGAATATTCGAAGTCCTTAGCTGTAAGGTCAGATCCGTCGGACCACTTAAGACCGCTCTTTAATGTAACTGTGTAAGTTAAACCGTCATCTGATACTGTGTAACCTTCAGCAAGTGCAGGCTGTGTCTTACCGTCTTTGTTGTAGGTGTAAAGACCTGCGAAGCTGTTTGCTGCAAGACATGCACCGTCAACTGAAGAGTTAAGTGCGGGATCAAGGTAATCGGGTTCGGATGCAAGGTTGATACGAAGAGTATCTGAACCGTTTGCAAGTGTTGCATACATAAAGAACTTTGTAGCGAAAGCGTTACTGAAGATTCCGTCTACGTAATCTTTCTGCATGTATACGTCATTGTAGTAGTAGAGAGGGATTACGCAGTAGTTGGACATAAGAATGTCTTCTGCCTGATGCATAAGCTCAGTACGCTTAGCGTAATCTGTTTCCATTTTGATCTGTGTGATCAGGTCGTTGTACTGACCCCATTCGGAAATAGGATCGATGAAGTTTTCGCTTACAAGCTGTTCAGCTGCAGTGCCGTCAACTTCTGCTCCGCTGTTATCAGCTGCGGGCTTTGTCTCATTTCCACATGCAACGAGGGAAAGAGACATTACAGTAGCAAGTGCTAATGCAATAAGTTTTTTCATATTACTTCCTCCTTATATATAAAACCGTGATTATGCCACGCGGTTTTTACTATCTGTTCCAGCATGCAACAAGATGGTTATTGCCCTTGTCCTTAAGAGTGGGACATTCTTTTGCACACTGTTCCGTCGCATACTTACATCTTGTTCTGAAGGGACAGCCTGTAGGCATGTGAAGGGGACTGGGAACGTCGCCTTCAAGAACGATACGCTGTCTCTCTCTTGCAATCTTGGGATCCGGAATAGGAACCGCAGAAAGAAGGGACTGGGTGTAAGGGTGTTCGGGATGGTCGGAAAGTTCGTCGGCATCCGCGATCTCAACGATCTTTCCTAAATACATAACTGCTATTCTTTTTGAAATATGGCGCACGACCAAAAGGTCATGAGCAATGAAAAGATATGCAACTCCAAGCTTCTCCTGAAGCTCTTCAAACATGTTGATTACCTGAGCCTGGATGGAAACGTCCAATGCGGAAACCGGTTCATCGCAGACGATGAATTTCGGGTTGACCGCAAGAGCTCTTGCAATACCGATACGCTGACGCTGTCCGCCGGAAAATTCATGAGCATAACGGGTAGCATGCTCCGCATTAAGTCCTACCGTCTCCATAAGATCCAGGATACGCTCGCGGCGTTCTTTCTTATTAGAGTAGAGCTTGTGTACATCCAGAGGTTCACCGATGATATCTTCAACCGTCATACGAGGATTTAAGGATGAGTAAGGGTCCTGGAACACGATCTGCATCTTCTTTCGCATTTCAGCGATATTCTTTTTGGTAATCTCCTCGCCTTCGAAGAAAACCTGTCCGGCGGTGGGCTCATATAAATGAAGGATTGAGCGGCCAACGGTTGTCTTACCGCAGCCGGATTCACCTACAAGACCTAAAGTCTCTCCCTTTCCAACGGTAAAAGAAACATCATCCACAGCCTTTAACTGTAACGTCTTAAAGCCTGCTCTTACGGGGAAATACTGCTTAAGGTTTTTTACTTCAATAAGATTCTCGCTCATTTACGCTTCCCCCTTTCCTTCGTCCAATGCTTCTTTTATATTCATCCAGCAGGCAGCCTTGTGATTTTCATTGATCCAAAGCTCTTCCGGCTGCTCAGTTAAGCAAACCTTTAATGCTGCGTCGCATCTTGTACAGAACGCACATCCTGCAGGAAGATTAAGCATATTGATGGGGGTACCGGCTATGGGTACGAGTTTCTTCTTCATATTACTAATGTTAGGTATGGAGCGAAGAAGTCCTTTGGTGTATTCGTGCTTGGGATTGTAGAATATTTCATCTGCAGTTCCGCGTTCACATATACGACCGCCATACATAACGATGATGTTGTCACACATATCGGCGATCACGCCAAGGTCATGAGTTACAAGGATAACTGACATGCCCATTTTCTTTTGCAGCTTCTGGATCTCTTCAAGGATCTGAGCCTGAATGGTAACATCCAATGCCGTGGTAGGTTCGTCGGCAATAAGAATATCGGGTTCGCATGCAAGAGCCATGGCGATCATAACTCTCTGACGCATACCGCCTGATAATTCAAAGGGATACTGCTTGAATCTTCGCTCGGGCTCGTTGATACCAACAAGCTCCAGCATTTCGATGGCACGTTCTTTTATCTCTTTGCCCTTCTTATCGGTATGAAGGCGAATTGCTTCGCTTATCTGGTTACCGATGGTAAATACGGGATTTAAACTGGTCATGGGATCCTGGAAGATTATGGAGCAGCATTTTCCGCGGAAATCACGCATTTTATGCTCGTTCCATTTTGTGATATCTTCGCCTTTATAAAGGACCTGACCTCCGGAAATATTTCCGTTGTCTGCTAAAATCTGCATTATGGAGTAGGCGGATACGGATTTACCGGAGCCCGACTCACCAACTATTCCGAGGATCTCTCCTCTTTTAAGATCATATGACACGCCATTTACGGCCTGTACTGTACCTGCGTCGGTCTTAAAGCTTGTGTGTAAGTCCCGAACGCTTAATAAAACTTCATTTTCTTCATTCATAGGACTACCTCGATAATTTAGGATCAAACGCATCTCTGAGTCCATCGCCGATGAGGTTTAAGCTGAGAACCACAAGGCAGATGGCAACTGCGGGAAATACAAGTTTATAGGGATAACTCTGCAAGCCTTCTCTTGCTGCATTGGCAAGGGAACCGAGGGAGGGCATGGGAGCCGAAACACCTAAGCCTACAAAGCTCAAATAACTTTCCGTAAATATTGCAGAAGGGATCTGCAATGCGGTGGAAATAATGATAACTGACAAGCAGTTAGGTAAAATATGCTTTCTTATGATCCGTCCGGGCTTGGCTCCGATGGATTTTGCTGCCAGCACATATTCATTTTCCTTAATAGAAAGAATCTGTGCTCTTATAAGTCTCGCCATTCCTACCCAGTAGAGCACACCAAACACTATAAACATGGAAATCATGTTGGCGCCTATGGAAGCTAGGAAGGATCCACCTTTAAATTTAAGTACGGAACCGAGTACTACGGACAAAAGAATGATGACCAGCATGTCGGGAAGGGAATAGATCATATCCACTATTCTCATCATGATAAGGTCCGTTCTTCCGCCTGCGTATCCGGAGATACTTCCGTAGATAAGTCCGATGATAAGTACGATGATACTTGCAAAGAAGCCAACCACAAGAGAAACTCTTGTACCGTACACAACACGGATAAAGTAGTCACGGCACTGTTCGTCGGTACCGAAGATGTGGGGAAATCTGAAGTTACCCGCATCGATGTATTCCTGTTCAAGAACACTGTAGGTGAAGGGAGCAAGGTTCTTGGCGCCTTTATCTCTCACACCGTTTACTTTAAGGATCTCATCGTAGCTGTAGGGTACAACCATGGGAGCTACGATTATTATTACTAAAATTATCGCAAGAACGATAAGACTCGCCATTGCCAGGCGGTTCTTTCTGAGGCGTCTCAGGCCATCCTTTAAGAAGGTGGTGCTTTCGCTCATTACGTCCTGCTGTTTCTTTTCTTCTTCAGTTGCCTTTTCAAATTTGGAAAGGTCAAGCTGCATGCTTAACACCTGCTTTTTAGGTGTCTTATTTACATCATATTCACTCACTTGCCGTTCCTCCTACTCGTACTTAATTCTGGGATCAACGGCTTTATAAAGTAAGTCGCAGATAACGTTGGCAACTACCATGAGGGAAGCCAAGAAAATTGTGGTAGCCATGATCATGGTGTAGTCACGGTTTGTAATGGCATTTACGAATTTGGAGCCGATGCCGCCTACGGTAAATACGGTTTCAACAACCATGGAACCTGTAATAATGTATGCGATTTCGGGACCGGCATAGGTAATTACGGGAAGCAATGAATTCCTGAGGGCATGCTTGAAGATGATGATCCATCTTGATACACCCTTTGCACGCGCAGTTCTGATGTAATCCTGGCTAAGCGCATCAAGCATGCTGGTCTTTGCAAGTCTTGTGGTGTAGGCCATGGGATACATGGCAAGCGAAATGACCGGGAGCACATAGTTGGTCTCCGTTGCACTCCACACAGGGAACCATCCGAGCTTGATACAGAAGATCAAAAGCAAGAACGTAGCCAGTACAAATGAGGGTACCGCAGTGAACAATGTTGATATAAAGATGATAATTCTATCGGGAAGTTTATTTCTCATAAGAGCCGCAACACTGCCAAAGATTGTTCCTGCAACCAAAGCAATTATTACAGCAGTAAGACCTAACCTTGCTGATATCGGGAAAGATTCTCCGATGATTTCTTTGATATCTCTTCCGGTTTTAAGACTTACACCAAAATCACCTTTTAACAGATTCTTCATATACAATCCAAACTGAACTATTATGGGCTTGTCGAGATTGTATCTCTCGTTTAATGCCTGAATAGTCGCCTTGCTTAGAGCCTTTTCTGAATTGAAAGGGCCTCCGGGGATTGCATTCATTAAAAAGAATGTTAACAGGCAGATCAGGAAAACAGTCAAAATAGCCAGACCGATTCGTTTTAAAATATAACGCGCCATTTCCTTCTCTCCTTTGCCACATCAGATTCACTCACGCCTTGAACCTGCTATCACTTTAAAGCGACCTCGCTTTACCGCGTTACCGTGGCTATAAAATACTTCCCTATAATATCTGTCTCAAATGCGGATGTCAAGGGTGTTTTGCAAATTTTGTCCGTTCTGCGCAAACATATTTCTTTTCACGGTGTACATTTGTGGAATTGTAATGTTTACTAAATCTCTTGTGGTGGGTTGCTGTGCTGGTGGGTTGTCCTATCGTATCCCAGTATGTTTTTTACAGGTTAATTGGGATAGGTTTAAAACACTTCCGCCCTTTAGTTTTGCTTGTCGTATCCCAATATGGAAATTTCCATCTAACTGGGATAGTTTTTCACTTCCTATACCCTTTCATATTGTATATCGTATCCCAATACGGAAGCTTCCACCTAAATGGGATAGTTTATCACTTCTTATACCCTTTCATATTGTATATCGTATCCCAATACGGAAGCTTCCATCTAAACTGGGATAGTTTATCACTGTTCTCACCCCTTCACGTTGTCTCACGTATCCCAATACGGAAATTTCCATCTAAACTGGGATAGTTTTTCACAGCTAATACCCCTTCACCTTATCTCACGTATCCCAATACAGAAGCTTCCATCTAAACTGGGATAATTTTTCACAGCTAATACCCCTTCACCTTGTCTCATGTATCCCAATACGGAAGCTTCCATCTAAACTGGGATAGTTTTTCACAGCTAATACCCCTTCACCTTGTCTCACCTATCCCAGCGGGCCACACAAAATGATATAGGGATAGAATATGAAAACTTGCGGGTGCAAGGGCTTTATTATATAATAACGAAAGGCTTTTAGGCCTGAGAAACCATTAATGCGATACCTCGCAGTCACGTAACGGAGATTAATATGTGGATTGCCAATAACTGGAAAGATTATGAAGTAATAGATACATCTGACGGAGAAAAGCTTGAACGCTGGGGCAAGTATACCCTTCTTCGTCCGGACCCTCAGGTAATCTGGAAAACCGACAAAAAGAATCCTGCCTGGAAAAAGCTTAACGGTCATTACCACAGAAGTAGTAAGGGCGGTGGCGAATGGGAATTCTTTGATCTTCCCAATGAATGGATGATTGAATATAAGAATGGAGCCAAGTTTCATTTAAAGCCATTTGCTTTTAAACATACCGGTGTATTTCCTGAGCAGGCAGTTAACTGGGACTGGTTTTCAGAGATTATAAAGAAAGAAAAAGCTAAAACCCCTGATAAACCAATTAAGGTTTTAAATCTCTTTGCATACACCGGTGGCGCCACTATGGCAGCTGCTCTTGCAGGAGCTGAAGTAACACATGTAGATGCTTCAAAGGGTATGGTACAGTGGGCCAAAGAAAATGCAGCTTCTTCCGGCTTGGCTGATGCTAAAATCAGATGGCTTGTAGACGATTGCGGTAAATTCGTTGAAAGAGAAATCCGCCGTGGCAATAAATATGATGCTATCATCATGGATCCTCCTTCTTATGGAAGAGGTCCCAAAGGCGAGGTTTGGAAAATAGAAGAAAGCATCTATCCGTTTATAAAGCTTTGCGAACAGGTTCTTTCGGAGGATGCACTGTTTCTTCTTATAAATAGTTATACCACAGGACTTCAGCCTGCTGTTCTTACTTATATGATCAGTACGGCGATTATGTCTAAACACGGTGGGAGAGTTGAGTCCAATGAGATTGGCCTGCCGGTGAAAGATAACGGCCTTGTGCTTCCTTGCGGCGCCAGTGGCCGCTGGACCAGAGATTAAAAGTATGAGCCCCTTTGTTTTCGGCAAGCGTTGAATGCATAGCATTCTATACGCCGAGATAAAGGGGTTTTATGAATTAAGCCAGAGTTCTATTTTATCTATAGCTGCGGCTATTGTAGAAGTAGTAAGCGGATTGCTGCCTGTTTCAAAAGTACAAATCAGCTTGTCATCAGGATATATTCCGTTATCCATATACTTTTCAAGCTTCTCCATTGCCGTTAATCGGTAGTGAAGATCATCCATCATCCCGAAGTGTTCCCAGTACATATACTCATTTGTTGACGGTTTATAAAAAGTAAAATCAGGAAATATATATCCATTTTCGAAATCCAGTCTACATTCATATCTGTATGGAATGTTGCGGTAGAATAATTCCATATCGATGAGGCACTCGGATTTTGATCTGAGAATGTTGCCGGATGGACTTGGGTGTTTGAGACTCTCTGAGTGACTCGTATTTTTCTCATAATCTTCTTTTGCCCAGGCATCTTTAACAGCTGAGATTTGCCCTGCCAAAAGCAGAAAGTCGCTGAAGTTCGTAAGAGTCTCGTTTTCACTTCCTGAAGCCAGATAGTAATTAACTGCTTCCAGTTCTTGCTTCAATGATTGGATCCGATCTTCGGTCACCCGCTTCAGAGCCAGCTTGGCAGCGGTGGCTTTCTCTTTCTTTGATAGGTAGATTCTGACCTTTCCTGGATACTTAATATAGTACTTAGTCGACTTGTTGTTCTTATAAATTTCCAATTTCCCCTTGGGTGCGCTTTTTAAAAGCTTCTTGCAACGAGTAATCTCGGCCTCGAGATACTCCTTGCGTTTTAACATGTGATTCTGCAATGCTCTCTCCTTATTAAATTAAAATTGTGAAATTAAATTATTCAGAATAAATAATTTCCTCGAAGGAACTTCGATTGCATTCATTATATCTTGCAAAAGAAACTATGTCTACTCTAAATTCTATCCCTATATGGATTTCTACATACGATTGGGATACATGAGACAAGGTGGAGGGGTATTAGCTGTGAAAAACTATCCCAGTTTAGATGGAAATTTCCGTATTGGGATACATGAGACAAGGTGAAGGGGTGAGAACAGTGATAAACTATCCCAGTTTAGATGGAAATTTCCGTATTGGGATACATGAGACAAGGTGGAGGGGTATTAGCTGTGAAAAACTATCCCAGTTTAGATGGAAATTTCCGTATTGGGATACGTGAGACAAGGTGGAGGGGTATTAGCTGTGAAAAACTATCCCAGTTTAGATGGAAATTTCCGTATTGGGATACGTGAGACAAGGTGGAGGGGTGTGAGCTGG
>JAEEGF010199178.1_pt1 | contig 33910 bp, 33 predicted proteins | sample 9134171 | NCBI WGS metagenome assembly JAEEGF01 (sample SAMN16246542, study PRJNA631951) | gut metagenome | biome: gut microbiome; feature: rumen; material: AP-attached | host: Bos | place: Iran: Karaj | collected 2018-10
CTGTCAGGTTCCTGCCAACCGTATCGGATTCGTGGATAATGGTGGTCCCTTTAATCTGGTGCAGCTCAAGGTGATTCAGGAGTGTATCTCATTGGTGGTATTTGCCGTCATTGCCAATTTCGTGTTCCAACATGAGGAACTGCATTGGAACCATGCTGCTGCTGCCCTTTGTCTGGTGGCTGCTGTGTATTTCGTATTCATGAAACCATAAGGGAATGATTGATAGAGAAACGATAGATAAGATACTTGATGCCACGAACATTGTCGATGTGGTGAGCGAGTTTGTGACGCTGAAGAAGGCGGGCGTGAATTATAAAGGATTGTGCCCCTTCCACGACGACAAGACGCCATCGTTCATGGTGTCTCCAACCAAACAGATCTGTAAGTGCTTCTCGTGTGGAGAGGGTGGTACCGCCATCAATTTCCTGATGAAACACGAACAGATAACCTATCCTGAGGCGCTGCGCTGGCTGGCAAAGAAATACAATATCGAGATACAGGAGAAGGAACTGACCGACGAAGAGAAACAGGAACAGAGCGACCGCGAGTCGATGTTTATTGTCAACGAGTGGGCTATGAACCATTTCAAGGAGATCCTGAACACCGATCCCGATGGTGTGGCCATCGGGCGACAGTATTTCCGTAGCCGAGGCATCCGCGATGACATCGTGGAGAAGTTCAACCTGGGTTTTGCGCTCCCTAAGCGTGATGCGCTCTATCTGGCTGCCAGGAAGGCGGGCTATCAGGAGGAATACCTATTGAAGACGGGACTGTGCATCAAAGGTGAGAAAGGAACTTACGACCGTTATGCGGGACGTGTGATCTTCCCTTGGTTTAACGTGAGTGGCAAGGTGGTGGCTTTTGGTGGCCGACTGCTCGATGCGCGTACCAAGGGTGTACAGCAGAAATATGTGAATTCGCCCGACTCGGAGATATACCATAAGGAGCGCGAACTCTATGGTCTGTACCAAGGTAAGAAAGCCATTGCCAAAGAGGACTGTGTGTATATGGTGGAAGGCTATACCGATGTGATAGCCATGCACCAGTGCGGACTGGAGAATGTGGTGGCCAACTCGGGAACAGCACTCTCCAAGCACCAGATCAAACTGCTACACCGCTTCACTCCCAACATCATTCTGCTCTACGATGGTGATGAGGCTGGTATCCATGCGGCCATGCGTGGTACCGACATGCTGTTGGCTGAGGGAATGAGGGTCAGGGTGCTCCTATTGCCTGATGGCGATGACCCCGACTCATTTGCACGGAAACATACGGCTGCAGAGTTCAAAGCCTATATAGAGGATCATGCAGAGGATTTCATTGCCTTCAAGACGAAGTTAACGGTAGAGAATGTGACTGATCCGGTAAAACGCTCAGAGGCTATTGGCGGCATCGTGAAGAGTATCTCGGTGGTTGACGATCCGCTGCTGCGTAATGAGTACCTGAATCAGTTGTCGCTGCGATTGAATCTGAAGGAGGAGATGCTCATCAACTCGATGAACGGCATGATCAACCAGGATCGCGAAGAGAAAGAAAAGGAGTATCATCGCGAACAGGCACAGAATGCCCAACAGCAGGAACGGGAGGCACATGGGAAACCTGTGGCTATCGGTCTGCATCCTATCAGTGACCGGATGAAACAGGTGGAGGACCTGTTGATAAAATCTGTTGTGCGCGATGGCGAAAAAGTGATTTATGAGAATGTGGAGACGGCTGATGGCGAGAAAATCAACCTGTCGGTGGCGCAGTATATCGCCTTTGACTTAGGGGAGGATGGACTCAGTTTCAGCAATCCGGTCTATAATAAGATCCTGCAAGAGGTGGTTGACCATTGTGGTGAAGAAGGGTTCAAAGCCGAGGAGTATCTGATGCGACATACAGACTATGAGATCAGTTCTGTCGCAGCTCAGATGGCCGTGGATGCCTATCATCTCAGTAAGAGTTTCCAGTTGAAAGAGCGTGAGAATGGCTTGCGCCAGCACGTAGAACATGTGGTCCTCGACTTCAGGTATTATTGCTTGAGTTCAAAGATCAAGGATCTGTTGGCAGCTATCAAGAATAGGGATGGCGATGTGATGGCGACGCTGAAGGAGTATCAGCATCTGGATCAGATCTATAAACAAGTGGCAAAGAAATTAGGACGATGAGTTGGCTGAACATCATATTCATAGTGTACCAGATCATTGCTATTATGGCGGTGGTACATGTGATTATGGATAACCGTCAACCTGCTAAGACGATGGCCTGGGCACTGGTGATCTATTTCGTGCCGGTGGTGGGCATCGTTTTCTATCTGTTCTTTGGCATCAACCATCGTAAGGAGCGCTATGTGAGCGAGCGTACGATGAACCAGCTCACCAAACGGTCCATGCTTGAGTTTGCTGAGCAGCAGAATCTACGACTGCCAGAGAAACACAAGCCGCTGATCGATCTGTTTGTGAACCAGAACCTGGCACTGCCTTTCAAGGATAATCAGGTGGATATCTGTACCGATGGCTACCAGTTTATGGCCCGACTGTTAGCAGATATCGGACATGCCAAGGACCATATCCATATCGATATGTACATCTTTGATGAAGATGCCTTGGGCATGCTAGTGGCCGATGCCCTTATCGACAAGTGTCGTGAAGGGGTTGAGGTACGGCTGATCTATGATGATGTGGGATGCTGGAATGTCAGTCACCGGTTCTTTGAACGGATGCGTGAGGCCGGTATTGAGGTGCGCTCGTTCATGCCTGTCAGATTCCCGTCGTTTACCAGTAAGGTGAACTATCGTAACCACCGTAAGATCATTGTCATCGATGGGACGGTGGGCTATATCGGCGGCATGAATATCGCACGACGCTATGTGAAAGGGACTGGCTGTCAGCCTTGGCGCGACACCATGCTGCGCATCGCTGGTGGAGGCGTCCATGCCTTGCAACGTACGTTCCTGGTAGACTGGTATTTCGTGGATCGTACCTTGCTGTCGGACCGCAAATACTATCCGCGATCTGAGGAGGTGACAAACAACTGTCTGGCTCAGGTGGTTACCAGTGGTCCCGTCACGCCTTATCCGGAGATCATGCAGGGTTATGTGCGTGTCATCCTGGGCGCCAAGCGCTACCTGTATCTCGAAACACCTTATTTCCTGCCTAACGAGCCGGTGCTCTTTGCCTTGAAGACGGCTGCATTGGGGGGTGTCGATGTGAGGGTGATTTGTCCGCGTTGCAGCGATGCGAAGTTTGTGGAGTGGGCCAGCAGAAGCTATCTGCGGGAGATACAGGATGCAGGTGTTAAGGTGTTCCTTTACGAAGCAGGATTCCTGCACTCTAAGATGCTGGTGTGCGATGATGCCATCACAACCTGTGGTTCTACCAATTTCGATTTCCGTAGCTTCGAGAATAATTTCGAAGCCAATATCTTCTTCTTCGACGAAGGGGTGGCATTACGAATGAAAAACATCTTCCTACGCGATCAGGAACAGACGATCGCGTTCGAGAAAGCTGAAGAGAATAGTCGTGGTGGATTCTTGGTACGCCTGTGGGAGAGCGCTACAAGGATGCTGTCGCCTCTTTTCTGAATATAGAGAAGTTGACACTACCGTATGAGCGGTGTTCCACAAAGTGTGGGTCACTGGAAAAATCATGATCCTTTCCATGCTCGAACACCAGGATGCCATCATCCTTCAGTAAGCCTCGCTCAAAGATTAATCCAGGTATGGTAGGGAGCTCCTTGAGAGCGTATGGGGGGTCGGCAAAGATGAAATCGAATGATTGCTTGCACGACTTGATATAACGGAACACATCGCCACGCAGAGGCAGGCATACGTTTGTATCGAGTTTTTTCAAACAGTCTGTTATAAATCGGTGATGATCACGGTCCATCTCTACGCTCACCACATGGTCACAGCCACGCGACACCAGCTCGAGTGAGATGCTGCCTGTGCCAGAGAAGAGGTCGAGGGCATTGATACCTTCGAAATCGATGTATCTGGTAAGCACATTAAAGATGTTTTCCTTGGCAAAGTCGGTTGTGGGACGCGCCTTGAAGGAACGTGGAATGTCGAAATGACGACCTTTGTAGATGCCTGTGATTATTCTCATCGTCCGCGAGTTATGAGGGTTACCAAATCGTATGGCATACCTTTGATCTTGGTGGCTGGTGCCTCTTGAAATTCGGCTGCGGCATTGATGACGTATGCATTCTGCAGGTAGCGCTTCAATTCCTCTAGGAGCCATTGTTGTTCAGGTATGTCACCTAAGATATGCATCTCATCGTGTTCCGGATGCAGACGCAGCTGCTTCCATACATAGAGCAGGAAGTAGAGTGCATCGTGAGCATTGGCTGTATCGAAACTGTTGCAGAACTTGAAACGGTTCTGCTGGAAGCTGAATACCGCTAACTGCTTGCCGTGGAAATAGCCATAGAGCTTGTTGCGGTGCCCGGTGAAGCTACGCAGGTGCAGTTGACGCCATACGGGAGTCAGTGCATGAATGAAACTCACACCACCTTCAAAACGGTCGCGAATAACGGTGTCGAGATTCTTGTTGATGGCGAAGAGACATACAGCCTTCAGATCGGGGAGCACGTTGTATAGGATCACACGCTTTTCCTGACCAGCGGGATAGGAATAGGAGAACAGGGCCTCCATGTCGGCCTCGTCAAACTGTTCTACAGGCACAAGTAATGAAGGGGTGTCAATCAGGATCTGTGCCTTGTCGACAGTCTCGCTCAGGAAATCAGGGGTTTTGAAGGCCTCACGTAGATTGGCTGACATGGAGATGCCGCCACGAACCACGTAGGGACGATACACCAGAGGCTGCTCGCTGCTGGTGGCATCGAGGGTGGTGAATGAGAGCGTGTTACGCCCTATGCGTATGATCGTCTTCCTTACATCCATCTACTTCACGTTCATCACACTGGCTATACACAGTGCCAGCAGGCATACTGCTATCATAGCCAGAACGATATTCACTAATTTGTTGTTGATATGCATATCTGGGTGCAAAGTTAATAAAAATCCGTGTAATCTGTATATTTCGTGCCAAAAAAATTGTACCTTTGCGCTTGAAATGATTAGCGACGAGTTTAAATTCCGTATCAGGGAGGCTTTAGGAATGATGCCTACCACCGAGCAAGCGCATGCCATCGACATGTTCTCGCTTTTTATGGCCGACCGCGACGACCATGTGGTGATGGTTCTGCGTGGTTCTGCGGGTACGGGTAAGACCACCTTGGCTGGTGCTTTTGTCCGTGCAATGACCACGTTGAAACAGAAGATGATATTGCTGGCACCTACGGGACGTGCGGCAAAGGTGTTCTCGCTGAATGCCGGTCATGCTGCTTACACCATCCATCGTCGTATCTACCGTCAGAAAACGGCAGGCGACCTCTCATCTTTCAATCTTAATGCCAATATGTATCGTGATACCTTGTTCGTTGTCGATGAGGCTTCGATGATCGCCAACCAGGGATATGGCGACTCGGCTTTCGGGAGCGGGTGCCTGTTGGATGATCTGATGCAATTTGTCTATAGTGGTCAGAACTGTCGTATGGTGCTGGTAGGTGATAAGGCCCAGCTGCCTCCTGTAGGTGAGGATGAGAGTCCTGCGCTGATGGGCGATGTGTTGCGTGCCTATGGTATGAAGGTGTATGAGTGCGATCTGAATCAGGTGCTTCGTCAGAGTGAGGATTCTGGTATCTTATGGAATGCCACGATGATCCGTTCGCTGATGGATGAGATGGTACTGCCGAAGGTCAGGTTGCATGGCTTTACGGATATCGTGAATGTGCCCGGCTCAGAACTCATCGAGTCGCTGGCGTCGAGTTACAGTCGGGTGGGGATGGATGAGACGATGGTCATCACACGCAGCAATAAACGGGCAAACATATACAATCAGGGTATCCGTAACATGGTACTCGAACGGGAGGATGAGCTCTGTCGTGGCGATCAGCTGATGATCGTGAAGAATAATTATTTCTGGACGGAGAATGCGAAGGAGATCCCTTTCCTGGCTAATGGTGATATTGCTGTTGTGCAACGTGTACGGAATGTGCATGAACTCTATGGTTTCCGTTTTGCGGAAGTCACTATGGTGCTGCCCGACTATGACGACTTTGAGCTGACAGCCATGGTTGTCCTTAACTCGCTCACCACAGAGGCCCCTTCGCTCTCGCGCGACCAGCAGGAACAGCTCTACCATGCTGTACTGGAGGACTATGCCGATATTCCGCAGAAGACCGAACGTCTCAAAAAACTAAAAGGCGATAGATACTATAATGCCTTACAGGTGAAATATGCTTATGCCGTTACCTGTCATAAGGCGCAGGGTGGTCAGTGGGCGCATGTCTATCTGGATCAGGGCTTCATGACCGATGATATGCTTACACCCGACTATATCCATTGGCTCTATACCGCTTTTACCCGTGCTACAGAGAAACTGCACTTGGTAAACTGGCCTACTACGCAGATGGATGGAGCTGACTGTTGAGTGGCTACTCAATCAGCGAAGGAACAGATGGTATAGGTGAACCGTTGTTGCTCAATGGTGGTATAGCGATAGGTGGTGGTGTCGATCAGCGATTTGATGTCGTGGGTGATGCCGGTGCCTGTGAGTTTGGCTGTGGCCTCTTTCATGGTCCATAGGCGGATGAAAGTGGCAGCAGGGTTGTGGGAGCCTGCGATCTCGGCTTTCTCGTCATCATTCATCGTGTAGTTTACCAGGCTGTCTTTCAACTCATGGGGCGATTCGATATCCACACCTATGGGCTTGTGGCTGACAGCGCAGATGGCTGCCTCTTTGCAATGACTCAGATTGAAGTGGATCTCAGGATGCCCAACGATGCTGGGCTTGCCATGTTCGTTGTATTCGAAGATGGGATTGTCTGTCAATCCGTACTCCTGACGCAGCCCCTCCTTCAGCAACAGGTAAGCTAACACACACAGCCGTTGTCCCTGTTCGTGTTTGAACTTCAGGGCCTGCTCACGTCGCTGCTCGGAAATAGTCTTCAGCGCTGCCTCCAGGTCAAAGTCCCAGATATGTTCGTTGATATATACGCCCATCCTTTACTCTATTCCGATTTCGGGTTTGGGGATTCTGCGATTAGGATTCTCTTTGGCGCCAAGATCCACTAACTCGCGTGCTTTCTGGGCAACACTCTGGCGCCCTGTAATCAGTTTGTTGTTGGTGCTGTCATAAGCCTCTTGAGCCTTACGTAGCTTGTCGCCAAGCTCATTATAGCGGTTGACAAAATCGCCCAGGCGGTCAAGCAACTGCTCGGCCAGTCCGAACACCTTCTCCTGATTCTCGGCCTGCTGATTCTGTACCCATGCGATGTGGATCATATGCAGAATGCCCAACAGGTTTTGTTCCCCTGTCACAAATACTTTCTTCTCGAAAGCCTCGCGCCACAGGGTAGGGTCGTTGGCCAAGGCCAGCTGCAAAGAGGACTCGAAAGGCACAAACATGATGACGAAGTCAATCACGTCACGACCATTCTTGACATACTTGGAATAGTCCTTACGTGCCAATTCATTCACATGCTGGCGCACACTCTTGATATGATCCTGCAGATAGCGCTCCTTGTCCTCTGGTGATTCTGCGTTCACATATTTCTCATAGGCTACCAGCGACACCTTCGAGTCGATGATGGCGTCCTGCCCCTGCGGATAGTGGAGTATCACGTCGGGTTGCATCTCACGTCCTGTCTCATCGTGCTTCATGGGACGTCCCATTTCATCACGCAGACGGGCCTGGACCTCATAATGGATGCCCTCGGTGAGTCCCTGGCTCGTCAACAGGTCGCCCAGAATAATCTCACCCATGTTGCCGCTCACCTTGTTATCGCGGCGTAGCACGTTAGTCAGACTTTCTGCCTTCTCGCCCAACTGCTGGGTCTGCTGCATCATCATCAGCATCTGCTCGCGGAACGAGGCAGAGTGGGCGGCACTCTCCTTCTGATTGTCATTGATGGCTTTCTGCATATTGGCAATGGCATCCTTCAATGGCTGGGTGATACCCGACATGGTCTCTGTATTCGACTCCTTCAGCTTGGAGGCACTCTGCTCCAGCAACTGTTGTGCCATATTCTTGAAACGTGCTTCATTACGCTGCAGTTCCTCGGTCATCTGCTGATGTAGCAGCTGTAACTCACGACTCTGCGCTTCGGTCTTGGCATGCAGGTCTCTGTTCTCTGTCTCGAGATGCAGTACACGACTGGTCTTCTCGGCCAGCTGCTCGGTTTTCATTTTCAGTTCGATATCAGCCTTGCCACTTGCTATACGCAAGGCATCCATGCGGCGGTCCATCAGCAGATAGAGCACCACGGCTCCTACTGCGATACCGATTAGAATATATAACACAATCATGATCTATTTTTATTTTTTTATGAGATTTCCCAGGATATCACGGGTGAGCTCCTTGGTGATGGTGCGGGTGGCAGCGCTGGTGGCGTTTTTCACCACACGGCCGGTGCCCGATGTTCTCGACTTGGTCTTCTTGCCGGTTACCTTATCGCTGATATAGGTGCCTAGCATGGCTGCCAGTGTCGAGGTGATGGCCGTCAGGATGGCCTTTCCCACCTTACTGAGGAGGCCTGGCTTCTTCTTCTCTGCAGACTTCTCTGGCACCACGGTCTCTGCCTCTTGCTGTTCAGCCTCCTGCAGGGCACGCTCGGCATCGGCCATCAGCACCTCGAAGGCGCTCTCACGGTCCACAGGGGTGTCGTACTTGCCATAGATACGACTCTGCTTGATGATATCCAGTCGCTGTCCCTCCGTGATAGCACCTATCTGTGAGAGTGGGAACAGAATCTTGGCACGTTCCACTATCGTAGGGGCGCCTTTCTCGTCGAGGAAGCTGACCAGTGCCTCGCCTGTCTCTAGGTTCATGATGGCCTCGTCGGTCTTGAAGGCGGGGTTGGGTCGGAAGGTGTCGGCAGCGGTCTTGACGGCTTTCTGATCTTTTGGGGTATAGGCACGCAGGGCATGCTGAACACGGTTGCCCAATTGTCCCAGAATATTTTCAGGAATATCGGTAGGGCTCTGGGTGATGAAGTAGATGCCCACGCCCTTGGAGCGGATCAGACGGATTACCTGCTCAATCTTGTCGAGCAGCGCCTTCGATGTACCATCGAACAGCATGTGGGCTTCGTCGAAGAAGAACACCAGCTTGGGCAGTGGCATATCACCCACCTCGGGGAGCGTTGAATAGAGCTCTGAGAGCAACCACAAAAGGAAGGTAGAGTAGAGTTTGGGCTGCATCATCAGCTTGTCGGCAGCCAGCACATTCATGATGCCCTTGCCTCCTTCTGTCTGCATGAGGTCATAGATGTCGAACGAGGGTTCGCCAAAGAACTTGTCTGCCCCTTGGTTCTCCAGCTGTAACAGGGCACGTTGGATAGCACCTACTGAGGCAGAAGCGATATTGCCATATCTTGTGGCGTATTCCTTGGCATGTTGTGACACGTAGTCGAGCATGGCTCGTAGGTCTTTCAAGTCGAGGAGGAGCAATCCGCGCTCGTCGGCGATGCGGAACACGATGTTCAGCACGCCGTCTTGTGTCTCGTTCAGGTTGAGCAGACGACTGAGCAGCTGCGGTCCCATCTGTGAGATGGTGGCACGCATGGGATGGCCCTGCTCGCCAAACACATCGAAGAAACGGACGGGACAGTTCTGAAATGCCGGGTTTTCAATGCCGAACTCAGGCATGCGCTTCTCGATAAAACCACTCAGCTTACCAGCTTGTGAGATACCTGAGAGGTCGCCTTTCATGTCGGCCATGAAGCAAGGTACACCTGCCTGACAGAATGTTTCTGCCATCACTTGTAGGGTCACGGTCTTACCTGTTCCTGTAGCACCTGCGATGAGACCATGTCGGTTGGCCATCTTTCCTGTGATGCTCAGTGCGCCATTGGCACAGTGCGCCATGTATAATCCTCTTTCCTTGTCGTACATAGTGTTATTTGTTTTTAGGTTTCAAAAAAATCCCGTCGATTTGACGGGATTCTTTATTTTGTTATTAGTTGTATTTCAAAATTTGTCCAGGGCGCAGTCGGATGCTCTTTCCTATGCGGTTCAACTTACAGAGCTTAGCCACGGTGGTGTGATGCTTTCGGGCAATGGCCTGTAGGGTGTCTCCCTTCTTCACCTTGTGGAAATGAACATTGGCTGTTACACGTGGGGTGGCTGCAATCTCCAACTCGTCATCCTGGTCACTGCTGCCAGTAGAGATGCCGCCTACGCCACGCAGACGTGTGGCCTGAGCCGATTCGGCAGCATACTTACTGCGCTTGAAATAGTAGAAGTCGCCTACAACATCCTGATTGCGGAAGTCGAACATCAGGGCAGGGTTCAGGGCTACACCACAGAGACGAGTCTCGAAGTGCAGGTGAGAACCGGTGCTGCGCCCAGTGTTACCACCCAGACCAATAGGATCGCCTGCCTTCACCTCCTGGTTCTCGGCAACCAGGTGCTTGGACATGTGACCATAGATGGTCTCCAATCCATTATGGTGGCGGATAACGACGTACTTTCCATAGCCTCTTGGCTCATATTTTACGATACGTACCTTACCATTGAAGGCTGCGCGGATGGTATCGCCGATATAAACCTTGATATCGAGACCTTTATGCTGACGTCCCCAGCGGGCGCCGAAGTTCGAGGTGAGCACACGGCTGTCGGTAGGCATGTGGAAACCTCTCAGGTCGATGCGGAAAGAGTCGGGGAGGGCAGTTTCGCGGTGAGCGTAAACGTTGTTCCAGTCTTCGTAAAGATCGGCTGCAGGGTTGTATCTCTCCTCCTGTTCGATGATCTTCTTGAGAATCATCGAATCGACAGCTTTCATCTTACGATCTACTGGGGCCTGCTTGGCTAACAGATCCTGTGCTGACGCGGGTGTCGACACAATTGCTGCAAAAGCCATAACAGCTATTTTCTTTATAAGGGTAATATTCATATTTAGTTGAGATAATATCAAAAATATCAAAAAATCCGGTGCAAAGGTAATAAAAATGTATGAAAATCCACAATATATTGGGTCTTCTTATGCACTTTTAACACTTTTTACTCTTCTGGCACCGATATAGCGACGGGCATAGCCGGCGTCGGTAGAACTGTTGATAACCACACCGTTATTAGTGCTGGCATGGATAAAAGTGAAGGTGTTGTTGATGGGGTCCACATCGACCACGATGCCCACATGACCTACGCCACGGCCGGAGCGTGGGCTGCTGAAGAATACCAGGTCGCCGCTCTGCAACTCGTTGCGCTTGATGGGGATGTTTCGTGCATACTGGTCCTTTGACGAGGCACCGATAAACAGGTCTGTCTGCTGTTTGTAGACGTAGCTGGTGAAGCCAGAGCAGTCGAAGGCGCTGGGCCCTTTGGCACCGGAACGATAGCGTGCGCCTAGGTGTGCGAAGGCTTCACTCATCAGCATCTCTGTGCGTTCGAATGCTTCATTGAGATTGTCTTGTACGCCATAGATGAAGTCAAAATTGCCGATCTCAGCCTCCTCGTTCTTGTCGGGAGCCTGGTCTGGATTAACCTTTCCAAGAGCAAGGTCGCTCATAGAAAGCATTAGCATCAAGACAAAAATAAACAATTTCTTCATGTGGTTTGAATTTTAGAAAAAGATTTACGGTGCAAAGATATGAAAAAAATCCTAATGTTGTGCTCGATAACGGGTTATGTTAACATAGTTTTAGGAAATGGCCGCCCAATTAATATTTGTTTTGCGTAATTGTCGCAGCCGATTCCAGAGCATGGCATACTTGGCTGACTGGCATTCCGGGTCTTCGTCGATGACCTTCTGGGCCTCTTCGCGTGCCATCTGCACAATCTGTCCGTCGCGGGCAATATCTGCTATCTTCAGGTCGAAAGCCATGCCACTCTGCTGGGTGCCTTCCAGGTCGCCGGGGCCGCGTAGCTTCAGGTCGGCTTCAGCGATACGGAACCCGTCGTTGGTGTCGCACATGATGTCGATACGCTTGCGGGTGTCTTCGCTGAGTTTCAAGGGGGTTACGAGGATGCAGTACGACTGGTCGGCACCTCGGCCCACACGGCCACGCAGCTGGTGCAATTGCGCCAGTCCGAAGCGTTGTGCTTCGAGGATGACCATCACGGATGCGTTGGGGACATTCACCCCCACCTCGATGACGGTAGTGGCCACTAGTATCTGTGTCTCGCCACGAACAAATTTCTGCATCTCCTCTTCTTTGTCCTTGGGTTTCATGCGTCCATGAACCTTGCTGAGCTTGAATTCCGGGAAGGCTTCTTTCAGTACTTCGAAACCGTCTTCCAGGTTCTTCAGGTCGCTCTTGGCACTTTCTTCGATAAGGGGAAACACGATGTAGACCTGACGGCCCTCGTGTATCTGTCGGCGGATGCCATCATAGAGTGAGGTCATGCGTGAGTCGACCACGTGGGTGGTCTGTATGGGCTTGCGCCCCGGGGGCAGCTCGTCGATGATGCTCACGTCGAGGTCGCCATAAAGGGTCATGGCCAGGGTACGTGGGATGGGGGTGGCTGTCATGACCAGCACATGGGGCGGGTTGGCGCTCTTGTTCCATAGCTTAGCACGCTGGGCCACACCAAACCGGTGCTGCTCATCCACCACTACAAAGCCCAGACGGGCAAACTGAACGGTGTCTTCTATCACGGCATGGGTTCCCACCAGGATGTGGATGGTGCCGTCCAACAGACCGTCGAGCACTTCCTGTCGGCGCTTGCCTTTCACCATGCCAGTGAGCAGGGCCACGCGCAGGTTCATATCCTTGAGGAAGCCCATGATGGTTTGCAGATGCTGCTCGGCCAGGATCTCCGTAGGTGCCATGATACAGGCCTGATAGCCGTTGTCGATGGCAATGAGCATCGACATGAGTGCCACCAGTGTCTTGCCGCTACCCACGTCGCCTTGCAGCAGTCGGTTCATCTGTCGGCCAGAGCCCATGTCCTTGCGTATCTCCTTGATGACGCGCTTTTGGGCACCTGTAAGGGGGAAGGGGAGGTAGTGGCTGTAGAAGGTGTTGAATACCTCGCCTACAGTTGAGAACACATAACCACGGAACTTACGTCGCTGGTCGCTTGCGTACCTTAATATGTTTAGTTGGATAAAAAACAACTCTTCGAACTTCAGTCGGAGTCGGGCGCGTTCCAGGTCCTTGGCATGCTGGGGGTAGTGGACGGTGCGTAGGGCCTCGTCGCGCCCCACAAGGTGGAGTGGCTGGTAGATGAAGTCGGGGATGGTCTCAGGCTGTGGTGGCAGCTTCTCGATGAGTGTCTTTGTGAGGCGTTCGATAGCGCGCGAGTTGAGGCCGCTCTTCTTCATCTTATCCGTGGTGTTGTAGTAGGGCTGAAGCCCCATGCTTGAGAGGTCGACCTTCGAAGCGTCGTCGAGGTCGGGGTGGGTGAAGTTGATGCGGTTGTTGAACACGGTAGGCTTGCCAAACACCAGGTATTCGGTGCCTATCTTGTAGTTCTGCTTGGCATATTTGCCACCATTGAACCAGGTGAGGTCGCAGATGCCTGTGCCATCAGTGAAGTGGGCCACCACGCGCTCTTTCCTCGGTCCCATGGCAAAGGTCTCGAAACTCAGGATATGGCCTACCACCTGTACGAATGGCATGTCGCCAGAGAGCTCGTGGATGGTGTAGACCTTCGAACGGTCTACGTATTTATAGGGATAATACTCCAGTAGGTCGCCATAGCAATTGATGCCAAGCTCGTTGCTCAGCATCTTTTTGCGCGTGGGACCTACACCAGGCAGGTATTTGATGTCCTGATCGAGTATATCCATGTTTAAATCAATACCTCTGCTATTTTAAGGTCGTAGGGGGTTGTTATCTTGATGTTCTCCCGATTACCCTCTACCAGTGTGATCTCATAGCCGAACGACTCCACGACTGAGGCATCATCCGTAAATCCGTCGTTGTAAGGCTGGCGATTAGCTGCCTTCAACAACTGGATGTCGAAAGTCTGTGGCGTTTGCACCAGACGGTAGGCATCGCGCGGAACGGTCCTCGACTGTTCGCCGTCCAACTGGCGCACGGTCTCTACCACGGGGATGACGGGGATGACGGCTTTTTTGACTCTTGCTGTCGCATAGCAGTTGCTGATCACCTCGATACTGGGGAAGGGACGCACGCCATCATGCACGCCAACCACGCCGATGGCGTCATCGGGTATCTTGGCCAGTCCGTTCTGCACGGAGTGGAAACGGGTCTGTCCGCCATTGGCCAGGGTGTACTCCACATCGAAGTGGTACTGCTCGCACAACTGGTGCCAATAGGCCTGTTGGGCTTCTGGCAATACTAATATGATCTGCAGGTCGGCTGCATACTCTCGAAAGCGCTCAAGGGTGCGCATCAACACGGGCTTGCCGCCAACAGGCAGGAACTGTTTGGGGATGTCGCTGCCCATGCGCAGACCTTTGCCGCCTGCTACGATGATGATATAGTCCATTTATCGCTCCATCAGATGTTTGAATCGCATGCCCTCGGCTATCTGGTCGCTGGTCTGCTGGTCTGCTAACTGAGTCAGCAGCTCGTAGGCGTAGGGGAAGGCGGCGGCAGGTCCCTCAGCGGTGGTCACGTTGCCATCCACCGTCACCAGGTCGCCGGTATAGGTGGCGCCGTTCTCTGCCAGTGCCTTGTCAAAGCCGGGATAGCAGGTGGCTTTCTTGCCATTGAGGATGCCCAGGGGGGCGAGTACCACGCCAGGGGCAGCACAGATGGCTGACACCTTCTTGCCGGCAGCAAAGTGGGCTTTGACGGTTTCGCGCACGCCTTCATGGGCCATCAGGTTGCTGGCGCCAGGCATGCCACCAGGCAGCATCAGCAGGTCGGCATCTTTGAAGTCGCTCTGCTCAAACAGGATGTCGGCCTCGATATTCACACCATGGGCCGACTCGACCAGGGGAAACTCCGAGATGCTTACTGTTGTCACATCCACTCCCCCACGACGCAACACGTCGATGGGAATCAGCGCTTCTACATCCTCGAAGCCTTCTGCCAGAAAAACATAAACTTTTGCCATATTTTTATCTGTTTTAATTGGTTTTCTGTGTGCAAAGATAACATTTTTTTCCCATGGATTATACGGAATATGCAGAATTTTTATAATTTTGCACCCAAAAGCAAGGATTATGGCACGTCGTAAACTCAGGTTTGCTCTGTTGGGCAATATTTATCAGGCTCGTAAGTCGGCCAGCATCCAGAAGGTGCTGTCGTGTATCGCCAATTTTGGTGCTGAGCTGTATGTGGACATGGAGTACTATTACTTCCTGAAGGACAATCAGCGCCTTGACATCAAAGCCGACAAGGTGTTCTCGAACGATGATTTCGAGGCCGACTTCGTGATCTCTATGGGTGGCGATGGTACCTTCCTGAAGGCGGCTTGTAGGGTGGGTAGGAAGAATATCCCCATCCTGGGTATCAACATGGGTCGTCTGGGTTTCCTGGCTGATATCAGTCCTGATGCGATTGAGCGTTGTCTGGAGGCGCTCCATAATGATGACTATGCTGTGGAGTCGCGCGCCCTCATCCAGGTTGAGGCTGATGGCGAACCTTTAGGTGAATGCAGCTGTGCACTCAATGATGTGGCTATCCTGAAGCGTGATACGGCCTCGATGATCTCTATCCGTGCCAATGTGAACGGACAGTACCTGAACACCTATCAGGCTGATGGACTGGTGATCTCTACTCCTACAGGCTCAACGGCCTATAGTCTGTCGAATGGCGGACCGATCATCGTGCCAGGCACCAAGGTGTTCTCGATGACCGCCGTTGCACCTCACTCGCTCAATGTGCGTCCTATCGTATTGGCCGACTCATCGGTCATCGAACTCGATGTGGAGAGTCGCTCGCATAATTTCCTGGTGGCTATCGATGGCCGTTCAGAGAAATGCAAAGAGGGTACCCGGATCACCCTGCGTCGTGCTCCCTATGACATCAAGGTTGTCAAGAAGTCGGACCACCGCTATTTCAACACCCTGCGTGAAAAGATGATGTGGGGTGCCGACACACGTTGATACCACTTCCTGGTCCGATATATGCCGTTTCGTGGTGCCAAAAGTTACGTTTCTTGGCACAAGATATTACTCTTTAATTATGTACGCGCGAAGTTAATACGTTAAATCGTGTTAACTTTTGTGGTTTTTTTGCTGAAAAGCTTGGAGGGAATGGATATTTATCCTACTTTTGCAGTGTACTATTAAAGTGGTACACTATAACACGAGTATTATTAACTTAAAAAACTCCGATATATGATTGAGGTAAACAACATCAGTTTTAAGTACGCAGGACAGAAAAACCTGGTATTTGATGATTTCAGTTTGCAGTTGAAGCAGGACAACATCTATGGTCTGCTTGGCAAGAATGGCACTGGTAAGAGCACTCTGCTCTACCTGATAGCCGGTTTGTTGCGCCCAAAGAAGGGCAGCGTGAGCTTTGATGGCGTGGAGACCAAACTGCGCCGTCCCGAGACTCTGCAGGATATTTTTATTGTACCTGAGGAGTTCGACCTGCCATCGATGACACTCAATGAGTATGTGAAAACCAACCGTCCCTTCTATCCTCTCTTCAGCACCACCGTGCTCGAGGGTTGTCTGAAGGATTTTGAGCTGACCAGCGATGTGAAGCTGAATGCGCTCTCGATGGGTCAGAAGAAAAAGGTGTTCATGGCCTTTGCACTGGCTACCAACACCAGGATGCTGCTGATGGACGAGCCCACCAACGGACTCGACATCCCTTCGAAGAGTCAGTTCCGTAAGGTCATCAGCCAGTACATGACAGGCGATCGCACCCTGATCATCTCCACCCATCAGGTGCACGATGTGGAGAGTCTGCTCGACCATATCCTCATCCTCTCGCCACAGCGGCTGCTGCTCAATGCCAGCGTGGCTGATATTCAGGAGAAGTTCACCTTTGAGTATCGCACGCCAGCCGAGATGGACGATGTGCTCTATGCCGAGCCCTCGCTCCAGGGCAATGCCGTGATTGCACCTCGCAAGGCCGACAGTGCTGAGACACAGGTGAATCTGGAGTTGCTGTTCAACGCCGTAAACGAAGGAAGGATTTAGATAAAAGAACCTAAGGAACATATTTTATGATACAGTTTAATATACATAGGTTTGGAAAGTTGACCAAGTGGACGCTCTCGTTCGACAGGGCCTATTACATCAAGTCGTTTCTGCAGATATTTGTGATGGGCTTCTTGATGTTTGTAGCCTTTTCCACACGTTTCTTCACTTTCATTGATACGACTATAAGTGCGCGCTATGCACCGTGTGCTGCCGTCTACGTAGGTGTACTGCTGGTGCATCTGATGCTTGGGCCTTCACTGGTTTTCTACAGTTTTAAGAACAGGCGCGACGACCAGAACTATATGATGCTTCCAGCTTCTAACCTTGAGAAATATCTGGTACGCTATGTAGGTTTGATTCTCTTGCTGTTCATTCTCGCGGCGGCTCTCATGGCAAGCGATCTGTTTCAGTATCTGCTGAATAAATTGATTGGCAAGCAAGACTCGGTGTTTGTGTTGGGTTATCTGATAGATAGATTTTCACAAGCATCCAAACCGGAGTTATTTAGCATGAAAGAAGTGGTGAGCATGACGGTCTCTCTGCTGTGGCTCAATTCGCTCTATGTGCTGGGTGGCACTTTCTTCCGCTCGCATAGGTATGCATGGGTGCTCGTTACGCTGATTATTATCTCTTTATCCATGTTGCTGGCCTGGATCTTACCAAATGACAACGTGCTTTCATTAGGAAGTGAGAGTCCTTTGCACACGGTCATCCTTGTGAATGCCTTCTATGTGGCTTGGATCTTGCTGAACTACTGGCTGGCCTATAGGTGCTTCTGCCGTTCGCAGGTGATTGGTAAATATATAAATATGTAAGCGTTATGAATAGTTTTAGTATCAATAGATTCTGCCAGATACTATGCTGGGTGCTGCGTGTGAACAGACGCTCACTGCTGGCTTGGACCACTGGTTCGGTAGTCGCTGTGTTAATGGGCGAGCTGGTGGTCGACAAGATGAGTATTCATGGGAATCCTTATTCTTTCTTGTATGAAGTATCACAGCTGGGTATCGTGATATTATTACTGGTGTCGGCTATCATGCCAAGCACCATCGTGGCGAGCATCAACGAGAAGCGTAAGCGTGAGTCGTTTCTCATGCTGCCAGCCACCAATCTCGAGAAGTATCTCGCACTCATGGTCTATACATCCGTGATCTGTGTGGTTAGTCTGATACTGGCCTTCGTGCTGGGCGACTGTCTGCGCATGCTGTGGTTCTGGATCAGTCCCCCCGAAGGGGCAGAGCTGGTAGGCTATATTGATGGCCAAGCCTATTACTGGTGGTCGTCGGCACTCCCCATCCTTTGGGACCATTTCTTGCCTAATGTGATTGCTAACGACCCCGTTTACCAGTATTCCACATTGTTTGCAGTGATGCAGATGGTAGTGATAGGAAGCCTGGTATTGTGGATGCACTCGCTGCTGATACTGGGTGGCACGCTGCTGCGCAAGTATGCGTTCATCATCACCAGCGCTTTCTACTTGCTTACTGTCACACTCTTCGCAAAGTTCATGAAATACTACGAACTCTCTATGTTTACCTGCAGCTGGGAAAACGGTCAATACGTGACGCAGGAGGTGGGAACCATACCCTATGTGCTGGCAGTGGTGCTACCATTGTTCGCCATCTTCAACTACTGGGCATCGTTCCGTATTTTCAAAGGCATTCAATTAATTACTAATAAGTGGATAAATTATGACTTTCACAAATGATAAACCGATTTACATCCAGATGGCCGATCGCCTGTGCGACGAGATCCTCTCTGGTGTGTATAAAGACGACGACAGAATTCCGTCGGTACGCGAGTATGCCGTGCTGCTCGAAGTGAATACTAATACCGCAGTGAAAGCCTACGAACAGTTGGCGCGCGAGGAGATCATCTACAACAAGCGCGGACTGGGTTACTTTGTGACCCCTGGTGCCAAATCGCAGATTCTGAAGGCACGCAAGCAGGAGTTCATGAAAGAGCGGCTGCCAGAGCTGTTCCGACAGATGCAACTGCTGGATATAACGTTAGAGGATGTTAAAACAGCCTATGATGCAACTTTAGGCCGCTGATACGCGTCTAATCATCAAAAATTAAGGTAAAATATTGATTTATGATACATTTAAAAGACATCAACAAGACCTATCAGGGTGCCCAGCCGCTCCATGTGCTGAAGGGTATCTCGCTCGACATCAAGAAAGGCGAGTTCGTCAGCATCATGGGCGCCTCGGGATCAGGTAAATCCACACTGCTTAATATCTTAGGTATTCTGGATAACTACGATAGCGGCACCTACGAGCTGGCAGGTGTTCCCATCAGGAACCTCTCAGAGCGTAAGGCGGCTGAGTATCGCAACAAGATGATAGGTTTTATTTTCCAAAGCTTCAATCTCATCTCTTTTAAAACCGCCGTGGAAAACGTTGAGTTGCCGTTATTCTATCAGGGGGTATCCAGGAAGAAGCGCCATCAGATGGCGATGGAATATCTGGATAAGCTGGGCTTGGCCGACTGGGCCGAGCATTACCCCAATGAACTGTCAGGTGGACAGAAACAGCGCGTGGCAATAGCCCGAGCACTCATCACCCGTCCACAGATTATTCTTGCCGACGAGCCTACTGGTGCACTCGACTCGAAGACCTCTGTGGAGGTGATGCAGCTGCTTAAGAAATTGAACCAGGAGGATGGCATGACCATCGTGGTGGTGACTCACGAGAGCGGTGTGGCCAATGAGACCAACAAGATTGTCCATATCAAGGATGGTATCATCGGACAGATAGAAGAGAACCTCGATCATAACGCGAGTCCATTCGGCATTAATGGTATGATGAAATAAAAAACTATGCACGATATAATTACTGAAATATGGCAGACAGCACGGCGCAATAAGCTCCGTACTACGCTCACAGGTTTTGCTGTGGCGTGGGGAATCTTCATGATCATCGTGCTGTTGGGAGCAGGCAACGGACTCATCAATGCCAACGTGAAGCAAGCCAGCAGCTGGCTCACCAACTCGATGGAGGCCTATGGCGGCTACACCTCGAAAGCCTATAAGGGACTGACCGAGGGACGCGGTATTGAGTTGAATTCACAAGACCTGGCTGCCACAGAAACCGAGTTCCCGGAAACAGTCGATGCCGTGGGCGCTGTCTATTATCATAGTGCCACAGTGAGTCATGGCGACCAGTATCTGAGCAGTATGCAGATTGTAGGTGTCTATCCCCTGCATAGCGAGATTCTGAAGCGCGATCTGATTTGTGGACGACACATCAACGATGTCGACCTCAAAGAGAAACGCAAGGTGCTGGTGCTGGCCGACAATCAGGCTAAGGAGCTTGACTCTAAGGACTGCAAACGACTGCTTGGGAAGCAGGTGAAAGTGGGCGATATCGCATTCAAGGTGGTGGGCATCTATAAGAGCACTAGCGATGGCGAGTCCTCGGCCTATGCCTCTTACTCGACCGTCAAGAGCTTGTTTGGTGCCAACGACAACAGCATCGGTAACATCGAGTTTACCTTCCATGGGTTGAAGACAGAGGAAGCCAACGATGCCTTTGAGAAAGTGTATCGCCGTCGGTTGAATGCCAATCACATGGCACATCCTGATGACGAACGTGCCATCTGGATATGGAACGGCTATACCCAGAACCTGCAGATGGAGACTGGTATCGGCATCATCCGCACCGCCCTCTGGGTGGTAGGCCTGTTCACACTGCTCTCTGGTATTGTGGGCGTCAGCAACATCATGCTCATCACGGTCAAGGAACGTACCCACGAGTTCGGCATCCGCAAAGCCATCGGCGCCAAGCCCTGGGGCATTCTGAAGCTGATTATCACAGAGAGTGTGATCATCACCACCTTCTTTGGGTATGTGGGGATGGTACTGGGAGTTTGTGCCAATGAATATATGGATGCTACCATAGGCCATGAAACCATTGATACAGGTATGTTCAAGGCAACCATGTTCCTGAACCCAACCGTAGGTATCGACGTGTGTATCGAAGCCACGCTGGTGATGGTCATCGCAGGCACCATCGCAGGTCTCATCCCCGCCTTTAAAGCAAGTAGAATACGCCCCATCGAGGCATTAAGAGCTGACTAAGATTATGAGAATAGATATAGATTCATATAGAGAGATCCTCGACACGCTGACGCGTAACAAGTCGCGTTCGTTCCTCACTGGCTTTGGTGTGTTCTGGGGTGTGTTCATGCTCGTAGCCCTGATGGGTGGCGGACAGGGACTGAAGGAGATGCTCGAGAAAAATTTTGAGGGCTTTGCTCAGAACACCGTGTTCATCTGGTCGCAAGAGACATCCAAGGCCTATAAGGGCTTCCGTAAAGGTCGTGTGTGGAGCATGGACCAGAAAGATATCGGACGACTCCGTCAGCGTGTACCTGAGTTGGATGTGGTAGCACCAGTGCTCTTTGCACCCTGGGGACGCTCCAACACCGCCTATTATGGCGACCAGAAAACCTCACCACGCATACAGGGCACCTCGCCGGATTTTGCGCTGATGGTAGCTCCCAAACTCTACTATGGCCGCTACATCAATGAGATGGATATGAAGGAACATCGCAAGGTGTGCGTCATCGGAAAGAGGATATACAAGGAACTCTTTAAGGAAGGTGGCGACCCCTGTGGTAAGAAGATACGTATCGACTCTACCTACTACGAGGTGATTGGCGTGGACTATGCATCGTCTAATATGAGCATCAACGGTCGCGCAGAATCGAAGATCACTCTGCCACTGACCCTTCTGCAGGAGATGTATAATCGTGGTGACCAGGTGGACATGCTGGTGGCAACGGGTAGAAAAGGTGTGGTGATGTCGAAACTATCCGACCGTATCCGAGCCGCAGTGACGATGGCACACTATGTCGACCCCACCGACGAGCGTGGCACAACGATCTTCAATACAGAGGTGCTCTTCCAGATGCTCGACAACCTCTTCAAGGGTGTTAACTTCCTTATCTGGCTGGTGGGTCTGGGCACCCTGTTGGCAGGCGCCATCGGCGTGTCAAACATCATGATGGTGACCGTTCGCGAACGTACCACGGAGATTGGTATCCGTCGTGCCATCGGTGCCACCCCCAGGATGATTCTCTCGCAGATCATCTCTGAGAGTATCGTGCTCACCTTGGTGGCTGGTATGAGTGGTATCCTCTTTGGCGTGATGATACTGCAGATGCTCGAGTTGGGTAACACGGAAGACGGCATCGTGATGGCACACTTCCAGATAGGATTCTGGACCGCCATCTTCTGCGCCTTCGTGGTGAGCTCGCTGGGTGTGCTGGCCGGACTGGCACCAGCAGCACGCGCCATGAGCATCAAACCTGTCGACGCCATGCGCGATGAATAAAATAGAATAAAATAATAAAAACTATAAGAAGTATGAAAAAGTACAGCAAACTGATTATCGCCGCTATCATAGCGCTGATTTTCATTGGGACATTCGTGTTCCTCTGGCAGAAGAGCCAACCAAAGGAAGTGGTTTACAATGAGTTCACTCCCAAACTGGACAGCATCCAGAAAACCACTATTATCACAGGTAAGATTGAGCCTCGCAACGAGGTGAACATCAAACCTCAGATCTCTGGTATCATCACAGAGCTCTACAAGGAGCCAGGCGACCATGTGAATGCTGGCGATGTGATTGCTAAGGTAAAGGTTATTCCTGATATGGGACAGCTGTCGAGTGCGCAGATGCGTGTGCAACTGGCTGAGATCAACCTGAAGCAGGCACAGACCGACTTCCAGCGTGAGGAGAACCTCTTCAACCAGAAGCTGGTATCGGCCGACGAGTATGACAAGATCAAGGTGAACCTCGAACAGGCCAAGCACGAGAAGAAGGCGGCTATTGACGCCCTGCAGGTGGTTCGCGATGGTGTGTCGCAGGCTAATGCCAAGGCTTCGTCAACGCTCATCCGCTCTACTGTGAGTGGTGTCATCCTCGATATCCCTGTCAAGGTGGGTAACTCGGTTATCCTGTCGAACACATTTAATGATGGTACCACCATCGCCACTGTGGCTAACATGAACGACCTCATCTTCCGTGGTAACATTGATGAGACAGAGGTTGGCAAGCTGGTGAGTGGCATGAACATGAAGATTACCATCGGTGCCCTGCAGGATCTGAAGTTTGATGCTGCCTTGGAGTATATCTCACCAAAGGCTGTGGAGAGCAATGGTGCTAACCAGTTTGAGATCAAGGCTGCCGTGAAACTCGTGGAGGGTGGAAAGATACGTGCTGGCTACAGTGCCAATGCTGAAATCGTGCTGGCTCGAGCCGACAAGGTGCTCTGCATTCCTGAGAGTGCCATTGAGTTTAGTGGCGACAGCACCTTTGTTTATGTCATCAAGGGCGATGGCAAGAATAAGACCTACAACCGTACCTTCGTGGAGACCGGTCTTTCTAACGGTGTGAATATTGAGATTAAGAAGGGTATCACTGCCAAGGATAAGGTGCGTGGCCCAGAGGTTATTGCAGACGATAAAGACTGATAAGCCATGAAAAAGAAATATATCCTCATGATGCTGACCATGCTTGCTGGAGGCGATGCGCTCGCCCAGCAGTCGGCATGGAGCCTGCGCCAGTGTTGCGACTATGCCATCGAGCATAACATCAGCATCAAACAGCAGCAGAACCAGTGTCGGCAGCGAGAGCTCGACCTCTCAACTGCCAAGAACTCACGACTGCCAGATCTGAATGGATCGCTCAGTCAGAACTTCTCGTTTGGTCGTGGTCTCACCTCTCAGAACACCTATACTAATACCAATACCAGCAGCACCTCGCTGCAATTGGGTACCAGTATCCCTCTGTTCACTGGTTTCGAGATTCCTAACCAGATCAAGCTGAATCAGCTGAACCTCGAGGCGGCCACTGCCGACCTGGAGAAGGCCAAGAACGATATCCGCATGCAGGTGGCACAGGCTTACGTGCAGATCCTCTACGATATGGAGATGGCCGATGTGGCCCATCGCCAGGTTGCTATCGACTCGGCACAGGTGGCACGTCTGCAGGCCTTTGTAAAGAATGGCAAGGCCAGTGGGGCAGAACTCTCACAGCAGAAGGCCACCATGGCCCACAGCCGTCTCACAGCCACCCAGGCCGACAATAATCTCAAACTGTCTATCCTGTCGCTCAGTCAGCTGTTGGAACTGCCCTCGCCTGATGGTTTCTCGGTGGTTCGTCCTTCTTTGGAAAGCGTGGATAATCTCATGGCTCAGGACCATCTCACCACACCTGATCAGATCTATGCTGAGGCCTTAGGCATCAAGCCGGAGATCTTGTCGCAGCAGTTGAAACTCAAGGGTACTGCTCATCAGATTAAGATTGCGCAGGCGGGTAACTATCCCACGCTCTCACTGAGTGGCGGACTGGGTACTAACTATTACAAGACCTCTGGTTTCAAGGGCGATGGCTTTGGCAAGCAGTTGGAGAACAACTTCAGCCAGTATATCGGATTGAGCATGAGTATCCCTATCTTCAACCGTTTCCAGACGCGCAATCGCATCCGTAGTGCGCGCATCGACCAGGCCAACCAGCAGTTGCAGCTCGATAACACGAAGAAGGCACTCTATAAGGAGATTCAGCAGGTGTATTACAACGCCCAGAATGCGCAGAGCAAGACACAGAGCTCGGCCGAGGCTGTACAGAGTTCGAAGGATGCCTTCCAGCTCATGCAGGCCAAGTATGAGAATGGCAAGTCGACCATCACTGAGTTTAACGAGGCAAAGAATAACTACCTGAAGTCAGAGTCGGATCTGGTTCAGGCCCGTTATGAGAACCTCTATCAGCATGCTTTGCTGGAGTTCTATCGTGGTAAGGATCTGAACTTCTAAACAAAAAATAATCCGCTAACAACTAGCGGATTATTTTTTTCTTGCCCTTATGAATGTAGATGCCACATCGGGAAGGTGCGTTAGTGAGTCGTTTGCCATCGATGGCATACCATGATGCGTCTCTATAGTCTTCTTGCTTGATGCCTTTCAAACCAGCACTCGTGGTGTTGAAGTTCTTTAGCTCATAGAGGGCGGGTAGGTCCTTATGTGTTTCGTTATGCCATAGACCGCGATTCACCCAGTAGCTCGATACTTGATTGTCGGGGCCGTTGCCATTCTCCTCTGGGAACCACCAGTAGAGACCGTTTACATTTTCATGTTTCTTCAGTTCTGTTATCAGGTCCTGGGTATATTTGACTTGTCCTTCTGGCGAGATGGCCCATGTTGTTTTGAAATCGTAGTCGATACCTTTTCCTATCTCTGGCTGATATTGGTAGTAGTAGGCTGTTTCCACAATCTGTACCTTCTTGTTGGGAAAATTGCTTGCCAACATGTTGAGTGAGTTTGATAAGGTGGACAGTGAGTTGTGCCAGAATGGGTAGTAGGAGAGACCAATGATATCGTAGTCGATACTAGCCAAGCGGGTATAGATGTCTTTCAGGACGTTCGACTCGCCAGCTCGCTCCGTATGGATGATTATCTGGGCTTGTGGACATACCTCTCTACAGGCCTTGGAAGCCTGTGAGAGCAGGTTTTTGAAGCGGGTCCAATTACTCTCAGATGAATTGGAATAGCACACAAAGGTCTTGTTGTTATACGTGCCCCAAAGCATGCCATAAGAGATCTCATTGCCTGTCTGTATGAAGTCGGGTGTAGCCCCTTCTTCCACCAAGCGTTCAAGACAGGCTTTGGTATAGTCATATACCTTCTGCTGGAGTTCCTGGCTGTTGAGCGATGCCCATGCTGCTGGTGTCCATTGGTTTGATGGGTCGGCCCAGGTGTCGCTATAGTGGAAGTCGAGCATGAGTGCAAAACCTGCTGCTTTGATGCGTTTGCATAGGGCCACCACGTAGTCTAAGTTCTGACATACCTGGCTGTCGGTCTCTCCTTTAGGATTCTTTTTGGTAGGGTTCACAAACAGGCGGACGCGCTGGGCATTCCATCCCACCTTCTCGCTTTTCATGTATGATAGCACATCGTCAATCTTGACACCTTGTTCGTCGTAAAAACTCACGTTGTTGTCTTCATAGCTCTTCAGAACGGAGATGTCGCCTCCCACATACTTCTGCGCACGAACCATGTTCGTGCTGCAGAGTAGGGTTGTTGCTAATAAAAGTTTTAGTAGTTTCATTTGTTCCTTTGTAGATTGAATGTTTTTATTTCTTATGCCTGTTGGCCCGTTGCTCACGGTATTTGGCTTTCTGCCTTGCAGAGCCGCTACCGTGAGCACCAGTGATATACTTTTTCTTCTTGGCCTTGGTTTTCACCTTGCCATCATCTTTTGGCTTATCTCCTCCACGTCCGAAGTTGATGCCATTCTCAAGAATATTCTGAAAATCGTCCATAAATATTGATTAATGATGGAACAGTCGTACGCCGGTAAATGCCATGGCGATGCCATACTTGTCGCAAGTAGCAATCACATGATCGTCGCGAACAGAGCCACCAGCCTGAGCGATGAACTCTACGCCACTCTTGTGGGCGCGCTCGATATTGTCGCCAAAGGGGAAGAAAGCATCGCTACCCAGAGCCACCTTGGTGTTCTGTGCAATCCACGCCTTCTTTTCTTCCATCGTCAGCACCTCGGGCTTCTCCTTGAAGAACTGCTGCCAGGTGCCATCACGAAGCACGTCGTCGTGGTCCTCAGAGATATACACGTCGATGGTGTTATCACGGTCAGCACGACGGATATTGTCAATGAAAGGCAGGTTCATCACTTTGGGATGCTGGCGCAACCACCAGATGTCGGCTTTGTTTCCAGCCAGACGGGTACAGTGGATACGGCTCTGCTGGCCGGCACCGATACCGATGGCCTGACCATCCTTGACATAGCATACAGAGTTACTCTGGGTGTACTTCAGGGTGATGAGGGCGATGATCAGGTCGCGCTTAGCCTCAGGGGTAAAGGTCTTGTTCTGTGTAGGCATGTTCTCGAAGAGTGCGTCGTCGTCGAGTTTGATCTCGTTGCGGCCCTGTTCGAAGGTGATGCCGAAGACCTGTTTACGCTCGATAGGCTCTGGCACGTAAGTAGGGTCAATCTTGATGACATTGTAGGTGCCCTTACGCTTATCCTTCAGTATCTCGATAGCCTCAGGTGTGAAATCGGGTGCAATCACGCCATCGCTCACCTCGCGCTTCAGCAACTTGGCCGTGGTGGCATCGCAAGTGTCGCTCAGTGCCACAAAGTCACCATAGCTCGACATACGGTCGGCGCCGCGGGCTCTGGCATAGGCGCAGGCGATAGGGCTCTCGTCGAGGTCTTTCACATCATCCACAAAGTAGATCTTCTTCAGCGTATCGCTCAGTGGCAGACCAACAGCGGCACCTGCAGGACTAACGTGCTTGAACGATGCTGCTGCGGGCAGACCGGTAGCAGCCTTCAGTTCCTTGACAAGCTGCCATGCATTGAAGGCGTCGAGGAAGTTGATATATCCAGGACGGCCATTGATGACTTCGATGGGTAGCTCTCCCTCGGTCATAAAGATGCGCGAGGGTTTCTGATTAGGATTACATCCGTACTTGAGTGCTAATTCTTTCATTTTTGCGATATTTTTTTTATTTCTGTGTGCAAAGGTACAAAATTATTTTGTAATTTTGCACCAAACTTTATATAATTAACTATGGAGAAAAAACGTTTGGCGCTTCGTAAGCTGCTGGAGGCAGTGGAGAAGGAAATCCTTCGGAAACCCGATAAGAAGACGCTCGACCGCTTGTCGCTGTTGGCAGGGTTTCAGAGCTGGGAGGATTTTCAGCATGCCCTGCATGGGGAATAAAAAAGAGGCTCGCATACTCGATGCAGCCTCTTTTTTGATTTTCTTATTCAGCAGTAACGTTGTGACGCTTCTCCTTAATACGAGCAGCTTTACCTGTGAGCTTGCGCAGATAGTAAAGCTTAGCGCGACGAACCTTACCTACCTTGTTAACCTCGATGCTCTCAATGTTCGGAGACTCAATTGGGAAGATACGCTCTACGCCAACAGTACCTGACATCTTACGAACAGTGAAGCGCTTCTTGTCTCCGTGACCTGCAATCTTGATGACTACACCACGATAGAGCTGGATACGCTCCTTAGAACCCTCGATAATTTTGTAAGCGACAGTGATGGTGTCACCAGCCTTGAACTCTGGGAACTTCTTGCCGGTTGCAAATGCTTCTTCAGCAACTTTAATTAAATCCATTGTACTTTTTATAATTAAATTGTTGTATCGTTCCAACGCAACATAACAGGCCTCTCGAAACTTCCTGCCAGCGATTACGCCGAAAAGCGGGTGCAAAGGTACAACTTTTTTTGTAATCCACGAAATATTTCGGATATTTTTTGTATTTTTGCAGCACAAAACGATTACTATATGAATAAATTACGTATTTTTTATGCTTCTTTGGCTTCACTGTTGCTAGTTGCTTGTGCACCAAAGCATTACCAGATTTCTGGCATTGAGCGCACGCGTATCATCGTGGATGCCCGCTACGATCAGAAGCCTGACGAGGCCGCTGCCAGGTTCCTTGAACCCTACAAACGCGTCAACGATAGTATCATGGGTCCTGTTGTAGGTGTTGTGGCGCGTAATATGCATGCCAGCACCCCTGAGAGTGATCTCTCCAACCTGTTGGCTGATATCCTGGTGTGGGCATCGCGCGCCTATGGCGAGGCGCCCGTACTCGGTGTCTATAACATGGGTGGCATCCGTGCCGATCTGACCAAGGGACAAGTCACTTACGGCAATGTGCTGGATGTGGCACCTTTTGAGAATAGGATCTGTTTCACAACCCTGACAGGCGAGAAACTGGTGGAGTTGTTCCGTCAGATTGCCAAGCGGGGAGGCGAGGGCGTGAGCCATGGTGTGGAGCTGGTCATCACCAGGCAGGGGGAACTCGTTTCCTGTCGTCTGCATGGCAAGGAGATCGATCCTCAGGCTCAGTATCGTGTGGCTACGATCAACTATCTGCTCGAGGGCAATGATGGCATGCCGGCTTTCCGGGAGGGTACCGATATCGTGGCGCCTACCGACAAGAGTAATAACACCCGTTTTCTCATCATCAACTACTTCAAGGACCATTATGCCCGTGGCGAGGTGGTCGATTCGAAAGTAGAAGGTAGAATTAAATTCCAATAAGTTATGCGCAGATTATATTTGATGATATGTTTGGCACTGTTCACGGCCGTTGCTGTCGGTGCTAAGACCAAGAAACAGCTGGTGGTGCTTCACACCAACGATACCCATTCATGTATCATGCCACTCAGCGAGCATCTAGACAATAAGGATATTGCTGGTCGTGGTGGCTTCCTCCGTCGTATCAACATGCTCAAGGAGGAGCGTCGTCAGCATCCTGATCTGCTGTTCTTCGACTCTGGTGATTTCTCACAGGGCTCCGGTTTCTATACGCTCTTCAAGGGCGAGGTGGAGGTAGGCTTGATGAATCAGATGGGCTACGATGCTGTGACTATCGGCAATCATGAGTTTGATTTTGGTCTTGAAAATATGGCGAAGCTATTCCGTATGGCCACCTTCCCGATTGTTTGTTCCAACTATGATTTCAGCGGCACCCCTTGTGAAGGACTGGTCAAGGATTATATCACCTTGCATCGTCAAGGTGTCAAGATCGGTGTCTTTGCCCTTGGCGCCCCATTGAAGGGACTGGTGTCTGGTAAGAACTGTGAGGGCGTGACCTTCCTCGATCCAGTGGAGACCGCTAAGAAGTATATCGGACTACTCCGTCAGCAGGAGAAATGCGACATTGTGATATGTATCTCACATTTAGGATGGGGGGTCTCAGAGTATCCCGACCAGCAGTTTCTCCGTGAGATAACCGGCTGCGATCTGGTGCTTGGTGGACATACCCACACCTATATGCCCACACTGGAGTATGCGCCTGACAAGACAGGCAAGCAGGTGCCCGACGATCAGAACGGTAAGCACGGCGCGTTTGTTGGCAAACTGGTGCTGACACTCGAGAAATAAGACTATTCGAAGTAGAACGATAACACAATCATCTTGGTATGCCCGCTCTTGATGGAGCTGGCATACATTTTTTTGTGATCGTCCTTGATATCTGTGATATGTCCCTTGTCTATCCTGTCGCCAAGGCCATAGCAGAACTTCAGTTCGGGAATCAGTTTGAAGAATGGCAGATACAGGTCGCAGCCCAGTCCCACCTCAACCATCAGGTCTGTGCGTTTCAGTTGGACGATCTCCTGACTCTTGTTGGTCAGGTTCACCATCGGACTGACGCCTGCCAGCATATAGGGTCGGATATTATTCCATCTCTGGGCAGAGAATTTCAGGTCGACGGGCAGTGCCAGATAGGTGTTCTTCAGGTCCTGTGTCTCTGTTGTGACCATCCCGTCGGTTGTGCTGTTGGTCAGATTCCTGAACACCAGGTGCTTGGCACCGAAGTGCATGGTAGGTGCGAGGCGCAGGTTCAGATGGTTCGTCAGTCTCATGTCTGCCAGCACCCCCACAGAGAATCCGGTGTTCCAACGGTCGGCATCACATACGATCGGCGCCTCTGTTTCAAACTCTATATCCTGCATGTTCACGCCTACCGATATGCCGAAGTGCATGGGGCGCAAATCGATATACGGCTTGTGCTGTATCACGTATCGCTTTTGCGCTGCGCAGGCCGTGGCGATCATGATGGCTGTAGCGATGATGAGGATTCTTTGTTTCATACCTTATTTATAACGCAAAAAAAGCATTCTTATTGTATCTCTGCTTATTTCGACAATGTATAAATTACTAAAAAAGATACCTAAAGTTTGGTATTATTCGAAAATAAATTGTACCTTTGCATCATCAAATGTGAGTATAAACAGTATTAACAATTTAATTGATTAAGAATTATGGCATATGTAATTGGTGACGACTGCATCGCTTGCGGTACATGTCAGGGCGAGTGCCCAGTAGAGGCAATCTCAGAGGGTGAGAAGTATTCTATCAACCCCGATCTCTGCACAGAGTGTGGTACTTGTGCAAGTGTTTGTCCTTCTGAGGCTATCAGCCTTCCTTAATTATTTTAGGACATACTAAAAAAATAAGAGGTGCTTCCTTCGGGAAGCACCTCTTTTATTGTTATCTGTCTGACTTATTTCAGATCGCGGATCTGCTTAGCGGCAGCATATTCTGGGTCGATGGTCAGAATCTTGTTGGCATACTCCTTGGCGAGTGCCTTGTTCTTACCTACCAGGAAGGCATTTGACATCAGGTAGTGATAGCTGTACTTCAGCATGATGTCTTCACCCTTAGAACGCTCAGCCTTAGCCTCCAACAGTTCAACAACCTTCTGGTAGTCGGGCTTAGCAAGACCCTTCTCGCCATTCTTGTCGAGCTTGTTGTTCATGGTAGCGCACTGATAAGCAACATAAGAGTTCTGGATGGGGAATTTCTCGCCCATGGCGCGATAAGCCTCGATAGCCTTGTTGATCCATTTGGCCTTGTTGGCAGCATCCTCATCAGCATATTTTGAGTAGATCTTTGCAAGACCCTCCATATCGTCAGAGTCGACGTTAGGTTTGCAAGCCAGATACTGCTCGTAGTATTTGATGGCGTTTTCGAACTCCTTATCCTTCAGATAAGAGTCAGATACACTCTTAAGGATAGCCCAACGCTTGATCATTGACTGATCGTTAACCAGCTCGAGAGCCTTGTCATAGTGAGTGTACATGTTAGCCTTGTCCTCCAGAGCCTGATAAATCAGAGCTGTATAGAAGTGGTCGTACTCAGATACCTTGGCACTGTCGGTCTCGAAGAAGTACTTGTTGATGTAGCTCTTCGCAGCCTCGTAGTTCTTCAACTCGTAGTTAGAGAACATGGCCAGACGGTTGAATGTTGGGTTGCGTGGCTCGAGTTTGATACCAGCCTCGGCAGCACGGAGTGCATCCTGGAAGTGACCAGTGAAGTAGCTACAACGTACGAACTCGTTGAGTCCCAGCTTGTCGAGCTTGTTGATGTCAGCCTTTGTATAGTTCTCATAGGCCGCTTTCTCATCACCAGCCAGCATATAGATGTGAGCGGTGATAGCGTCAATATCCTCATCGGGGCACTGTGCCTTCATGTCCTGCAGCTTCTTGGCAGCCTGAGTAGGACTGATCTTACGATATACCATTGCCCATTTCTTGTATCCCTCAGGATTCTTTGGATCGAAGGTGATAGCCTGGTTGTAGTAGCCTGCAGCCTTACCACCGTCGGTACCATAAGCCGACTCGATATCACCCAGCAGGAGATAAGCGGGCGCATACTGATACTTAGGCTTGCCTGCCTCGTTGGCATAGTTGGCAAACATACGTGCATTCGCGGTGTCTTTCTGCGCATAGAAGGCCTGACCAATCTTAATCAGGGCATCGGCATTCTTCTTGTTCTTCTTATAGGCAGCTTTTGATAACTCGGCTACATTAGGAGCCTTTGACTTGATAGCATCGAGAGCAGCGTTGAGTTCTGCTTCCTGTGCATGAGCGGTGGCGCTGAAACCTGTCAGCAACGCACCCATTAATAGATATTTAATTGCTTTCATAATTGCTGTTTTTTAGTTCAACTTTGTTTTACTGTTCTCTCTCTTATGACGTTTTATCTTTCTTTTGGTTTAATCACTCGTTATTCACGATGACATCTCGCACGTTCATGTTCGCTGTTCGTGGCAGTAAGCCGTAGCGCAGGATGATCTTTTGTCCCTTGGGCAACTGGATGAAGTGAGCGAAACTGCTTGGCACACCGTTTCGGGTGTCGTTCAGTAGTGCGTAGATGGTACGGCGCAAGGGGTAGTTGCCGTTATATAGATAGTATTGATAGGGTTTCCAACTGTTGTATTTCGTTGCCGAGTCGAGTTTGGATACGCCCATCACGGTTATATTCTTCTTGAAGGTCACGTTGGTGGTGTCGCGTTTGTCGTTCAGCCAGTTTGAACCGATGATGCCAAGTGCATTCGGATGCTTCTCGACATAGTCAATCACGGCCGCACTTGTTTTAGCGGCTCCGATGTTGGGGGCTTGGAACTGTTTGCCGCCAAGGATGGAGTCCACACACCAGCGTACGGTGCTTGAGAGTGGATTGTCGAATACCACATCGATCACTCCCATGTTGCTCTGTGGATAGAGTTCGTTCCACTTGGTGATCTCGCCCCTCAGTACCCGTGCAAAGTCCTTGATGGTGATGCATGAGTCGGGGTTCGCATTGTTCACGATGATAGCCAGTCCGTCGTAGGCGATGGGAATCGCTCTCGGCAGGAATTTCTGGCTGATGAGTGTCTGGCGCTCATACTCCGTGAAGTCACGGGTGGTGAAAGCCAGCCAGGTTTCTTTTTTCATCAGTTTCTTGACTGCATCCTGCTCGTTGATATAGACCGGTGTGATGGAGTCGAGTGTCTGATTGGTGAAATAATAAAGCTCTTCGTCGATGATGGGATAGAAGCTCTCATCGGCCGTCAGGATGCTGGCAGCCTTCTGGTAAGCTTTCTCCTTTTCAGGATTAGGCTTGTTCCCACAAGCGGAGAACAAGCCTAATATCAGTGTTAATCCAACTAATTTGTTGAATGCGTTCATTTCTACATATTAAGATTACTGCAGACGGAATGTTACAGGAACGGTGTACTTCACACGTACTGCGCTACCGTTCTGCTTACCAGGAATCCAGTGTGGCATTGACTTCACAACGCGCTGTGCCTCCTTGTCGAGTGAGGGGTCAACGCTCTTTACAACCTTCACGTCGGTGATAGAACCATCACGCTCTACAACGAAGGTTACAACAACACGACCCTGTACACCGTTCTCCTCGGCTACTACTGGATACTTGATATTCTTAGACAGATACTCGAACAGAGCTGAGCTACCACCAGGGAACTGAGGCATCTCCTCTACCACGTCGAATACCTTGG
>JAEEGF012131525.1_pt1 | contig 33899 bp, 26 predicted proteins | sample 9134171 | NCBI WGS metagenome assembly JAEEGF01 (sample SAMN16246542, study PRJNA631951) | gut metagenome | biome: gut microbiome; feature: rumen; material: AP-attached | host: Bos | place: Iran: Karaj | collected 2018-10
GATCGTTTATGATGACCTCTCCAAGCATGCGGTGGCATACCCCGCCCTGTCCCTTTTGCTGGAGCGCAGCCCCGGACGTGAGGCATATCCCGGAGATGTGTTCTATCTGCATTCGAGACTGCTGGAGCGCAGCGCAAGACTGGCGGACGAGCTGGGAGGAGGTTCCATCACCGCCCTGCCCATCATTGAGACCCAGTCCGGCGATGTGTCTGCATATATTCCCACCAATGTGATCTCCATCACGGACGGTCAGATCTATCTGGAGAGCGAACTCTTCAACATGGGCATGCGTCCCGCAGTGAATGTGGGTCTGTCCGTGTCCCGTGTGGGCGGTGCCGCTCAGACGAAGGCCATGAAGAAGGCCGCAGGAAGCATCCGTATCGATCTGGCACAGTACCGTGAGATGGAAGTCTTTACCCAGTTCTCTTCCGATCTGGATCCTGCCACCAAGGCACAGCTCCGGCACGGACGAAATCTGATGGAACTCCTGAAACAGCCCCTGGGACGTCCCCTTTCCATGCCGGAACAGGTGGTGACACTGGTGGCTGCCAACAAGGGAGCGTTGGACGAAATCCCGGAGCACAAGGTGAAGGAGTTCCAGATGGAGTTCCTGGAAATGATGAATCGGGATCAGGAAGACCTGATGCACAATATGGCCATGTCCCGCATTCTGGACACAGAGGCCGAAAAGCAGATCGAACAGTGTGCGAGAAAATTCGCGCAGGAGTATCTGGAAAAGATCAAGCCGGAGGAGTGATCCTCTGTAAGAGAGTAGCCTATGGCAAACATCCGTGAGATATCCGGACGCATCCGAAGCGTTCAGGACACACAGAAAATTACAAATGCCATGTACATGATCTCATCCACAAAGATGCGGAAGGCCCGGAAGGAAATGGAGGAGAACAATCCCTATTTCGAAAGCCTGCAGATCATGGTAGACCATATCATGCGGACCCTGCCGGATCTGGATCATCCCTTCCTGGATGTGCGCCCCCAGAAAAAGGGCAAGGAGCGGGTTCACGCCATCATCACCATCACGGCGGACAAGGGGCTTGCGGGAGCATACAACCATAATGCCGCAAGACTGGCGGAGGAGTTCATTGAGAAAACCGATGAGACCGTACTTCTGTATGTGGTGGGAGAGGAAGGAAGACAGTACTTCGCTTCCCGGGGCGTGCAGATGGCAGGTCAGTTCCAGTACACGGCACAGAACCCTTCCCTGCACCGGGCGAGAGTCATTACGGAAAAGCTCCTGGGAGACTTTGACGCAGGTGTGGTGGACGAGGTATCGGTGCTGTACACGGTGCTGGACCGGAACATGCGAAGCGAACCCCGGATGATGCAGCTGCTTCCCCTGACCAGAACGGTGGTGGAGCAGCACCTCAGCAAAGACCGTATGGCGGAGACGGCGGAACTGGATTTCCACCCTTCTCCGGAGGCGGTGCTCACCAATATCATTCCCGATGTGGTGGTGGGATATCTTTACAGCGCGCTGGTGGATTCCTTCTGCAGCGAGCAGAATGACCGGATGATGGCCATGGATGCCGCCAATCGGAATGCGGATTCCATGCTGCATGACCTGAGCATTCAATACAACAGACAGCGGCAGGCCATGATCACCCAGGAAATCACGGAGGTGATCGCGGGTGCGAAAGCCCAGCAGAAGAAACGGGAACAAAAGGAGGCAAAACGCAAGTGAACGAGCTGAGTAACATCGGACACGGAAAGATCGTACAGGTCATGGGACCTGTGGTAGACGTGGAATTTGGCGACGACTGCCTCCCTTACATTCAGGATGCCCTTGAGGTAGTGGTGGACGGAAAGACGCTGGTCATGGAAGTGGCCCAGCAAATCGGAGAAGGATGCGTGCGCTGCATCATGATGAATGCCAGCGAAGGTCTTGCCAAGGATATGGATGTGTACGCCACCGGTAGCTGCATCAAGGTGCCTGTGGGCAAGCAGTGCCTTGGCAGATTGTTCAATGTACTGGGAGAGACCATCGACCGGGGCGAAGAATTGTTGCAGGATCAGAAATGGGAGATCCACCGGATGCCCCCTTCCTTTGAAGAGCAGAGTCCTGTGGTGGAAATGCTGGAGACCGGTATCAAGGTCATCGATCTGTTGGCTCCCTATGCCAAGGGCGGTAAGATTGGACTTTTCGGCGGCGCCGGTGTAGGTAAGACGGTGCTGATCCAGGAACTTATCACAAACGTAGCGCAGGAGCATGGCGGCTATTCCATCTTTACAGGTGTGGGAGAGCGTTCCAGAGAGGGTAATGATCTCTGGAATGAGATGAAGGAATCCGGCGTACTGGAGAAGACGGCGCTGGTCTTCGGTCAGATGAACGAGCCCCCCGGAGCCCGTATGCGTGTGGCGGAAACAGGCCTTACCATGGCGGAGTATTTCCGGGATGTGTGGAAGAAGGACGTGCTTCTGTTCATCGATAACATTTTCCGTTTTGTCCAGGCAGGCTCCGAGGTGTCCGCTCTGCTGGGCCGTATGCCTTCCGCAGTAGGCTATCAGCCGACCCTGGCCACCGAGCTGGGTGCGCTGCAGGAGCGCATCGCCTCCACCAAGCACGGATCTGTCACTTCCGTACAGGCAGTCTATGTGCCTGCGGACGATCTGACCGACCCGGCACCTGCTACCACCTTCGCCCATCTGGACGCCACCACGGTGCTTTCCCGTAAGATCGTGGAACAGGGTATCTATCCGGCCGTGGATCCGCTGGCATCCACCTCCCGTATCCTGGAGGCCGATGTGGTGGGAGAGCAGCATTACAACACCGCCAGAGAAGTACAGGCTGTGCTTCAGAAATACAAGGAGCTGCAGGATATCATCGCCATTCTGGGAATGGACGAGCTGTCGGAGAATGATAAGATGACGGTGTACCGTGCCCGGAAGATCCAGAGATTCCTGTCCCAGCCCTTCCATGTGGCGGAGAACTTCACGGGTGTTCCCGGTGTGTATGTACCGGTGTCGGAGACCATTAAGGGATTCCGTGCCATCTTAAACGGCGAGATGGATGAATATCCGGAGGCCGCGTTCTTCAATGTGGGAACCTTGAATGATGTGATCGAAAAGGCAAAGACGTTACAGGGGTAAGTATGAGTGAGACCTTTCATCTGAAAATCTATGCGGCGGACCGGAACTTCTTCGACGGGGAGGCAGTGAGCCTTGTCTTCCCCGCAAGAGACGGAGAATATCAGGTACTGGCGCACCATGAGAATCTGGTGATCGCCACGAAAGAAGGGATCGTGCGCTTCCGGACGGAAGATGATCCGGAGAACGAGATCTGCGGTATCGCGGGACTGGGATTTGTGCATATCCTGGAGAACCGTGTGGCGGTGCTGGTGGACTCCATCGAATATCCGGACGAGATCGACCGGGTCCGGGCGGAGCGGGCACTGGCAAGAGCCAAGGAACAGCTCCGGCAGGATCAGAGCATTCAGGAGTACCGTATCTCCCAGGCATCTCTGGCAAGAGCCATGGTGCGACTGTCCCACACCAACGGAGATATCACCCTGGGAAACAACAAGTAACGGAACATAAAGCAGAAAAAGAACGGGCTGGCGTAAGATGCGCCAACCCGTTTTGTTGTGTCGGTTTTTTGATTTTGCTTTGTTATTTCCGGAGCCCGTGGAGGTGTCCCTGGTATTCGGAAAAGAGGCTTTCCTCCACCTTTCGCAGGAAGATTGTGACATCATTGTCACTAAAGTGCAGCTCCCAGCGGACGCTTCCCAGGTATTCATCGAGGATGCGGAAGTAGATGTACAGGGTATCCGGTGTGAGCCAGGCTGCATCTGCGGCATAGCGCATGTTGTAGCCGGGGAAGGAGCCATAGGAAAAGGCCTCAGGATCCAGAGAAAAGGTGAGGCGGCAGGGCTCGCCCTTCAGTGTATATTCCAGGGTGCCTTCCTTTTCCCTAAATTTGATCTGTAAATCCGAGAATCCCTGCCTGTTTTCTTCGAAGCGGAAGGCTGCACCGTTCCGCTTTTTTACGAGAGGTGAGGTGCGGTCTCCCTTGAGGGGCAGGATGCGTTTCGGCAGCTGCTCCAGCCGGTCCATGGCAGCAGGATTGGAAGGAAGCGGTGTCTCCGAAAAGCGGGGCAGCAATTCTTCGTAAATGGCATCGTAGATCACCTGATTGCCTCCTGCGATGCCCTGGGTGTCCGCCGTGGTGGCGATGACCGTATCCAGCTCCGGAAGGACGATGACCAGCTGGCCGCCCATGCCGTAGAGCACAGGACCGCCCTGTTCCCCGATCCAGATCATATAGCCGTAACCGCAGGCTTCACTGGGAAGAGGAGCGGTAGGCAGGGTGGGGGTCAGGTTTGAGGTGGCAGTCTGCAGATAGCTTTCCGGAATGCATTGCCGTCCATTTAGATAACCCTTCTGCAACAGCAGATTACCCAGCTTCAGAATGTCCATGGGGGTTGCCACCAGACCGCTTCCGCCGTGAGGAGAACCAAAGGGGTCCTTCAGCAGATAGCTTTCCGGGGAGAGTTCCAGTTCCGGAACCCGGCACCGGAGATAGGACCAGGGATCCATACCCGTAAGCTTTACCACCAGTGCCGCCAGAACATGAGCGGAGGAAGTGTCATAGTGGAAGACGGTTCCCGCGGGATGGGTAGGAGTTACCGTAAAGAAGCTTTTTACCCAGTCGGACTTCATATCTGCCTTATAGGTGGTGGAAGCATGGCAGGTGCGCATCATCAGCATGTCCCGGATGGTCATGGCGGAAATGTAAGGGTGCGTCTCTGCGGAGACATATTCCGGGAAGTAGGTGACGATCCGGTCGGAGAGCCGGAGTTTTCCGTCTTCTTCCAGCAGACCGATGGTGAGAGCCGTCACACTTTTGATGATGGAGAACATGCGGTGCCGGGTATCCCGGGTGAAGGGATCATAGTAATATTCCGAAGCAAGCTTCCCATGGCGGAGCATGAGAAAGCTGTGGAGCGGGACCTGTTTTTGACGGATCCGTTCCAGGCAGTCTGCAATGGCTTCGGAAGGAATCCCCGCTTCTTCGGGGGAGATTTTCTCAAAGTTTGGCATGATATCCTCGTTTCCCATGATCAGAAGATTTTAATGCTTTCCCTGCTATTTTATACGGAAAGGTTTTCCTTTACAAGGGCACGAAAAACTAGTAAGATTTGGAATGTAAGCACTTTCAAGAAAAGAGATTTTTATGCCTGTTATTTATTATGCCGGTGACTCCACCGTACAATACAATAACTATCAGACCTATCCCCAGACCGGTATCGGGCAGGCCTTGGGACTGTATCTGAAGCCCTCCGTCACCGTGGCCAATCACGGACGGAACGGACGGAGTACGAAAAGCTTTATCGACGAATCCCGGCTGATCCCCATCTATGACCGGATCACCGAGGGAGATTTTCTTTTCATCCAGTTCGGACACAATGACGAGAAGAAGGCGGACCCCACCCGGTACACGGAACCTTTTTCCGATTTCAAGGTAAACCTCGGAAAGTTCATCCATGTGGCCCGGAACAAGAAGGCGACACCGGTGCTCATCACTCCCCTGGAGCGCAGGCTCTTTGACGAAGCGGGGAATCTGAAGCCCAGCGAGCACACGGATTATGTCCTTGCCATGAAGGAAGTGGCGGCAGAGCAGAATGTGGCGCTCATCGACCTCTTTACCATGAGCCGGGAGCTGCTGGAGAAGACCGGAGAAGTCGACAGCCGGAAATGGCATATGTTTTTCCCTGCCGGTGTCTATGAAAACTACCCGGAAGGAAAGACCGATAATACTCATCTGCGGTATGAAGGAGCCGTAACCTATGCGGGCCTCATTGCGGAGGGGCTTCGGCAGCTGGGAGGGATCTACCGTGACCTGCTGCAGGAGGATGTTCTGTTCGAAGAAGAAACCTTTGTGGGGAATTGCATGTAATGGACAACAGACTCTGGAAAAGTGATCAGGGGGATGGCACCTACCGCAACGCGGTGCTGTTTGCTGACTATTCCGATCCGGATGTGATCCGGGTGGGAGACACGTATTATATGACCGCTTCCAGTTTCAATTACACGCCGGGATTGCCTATCCTGACATCCAAAGATCTGGTGAACTGGAGGCTGGTGAATTACGCGCTGAAGAACATTCCGGAAGAGCGGTACCGGATCCCCCGGCATTCCGAGGGAGTCTGGGCACCCTGTATCCGGTATCATGAAGGCCTGTTCCACATCTATTACGGCATGCCGGACGAAGGCATCTTCGTGGTGAGGACGGCGGATCCCCTTGGCAAGTGGGACGAACCGGTCTGCGTGCTGGCAGGAAAGGGCCTCATCGATCCCACACCCTTGTGGGACGAGGACGGGCGAACCTGGCTGATCCACGGATATGCCAAGAGCCGCATCGGATTTAAAAGCGTATTGGGAATCTTCGAGATGAATGCCGAGGGAACAAAGGCTGTCTCCGAAGATCATATTCTATACAACGGGGTGGCCACCAATCCCACCATCGAGGGCCCCAAGGCGGAAAAGCGGAATGGATATTATTACATCTTCGCTCCCGCGGGAGGAGTGAAACAGGGCTGGCAGACGGTTCTGCGGAGCAGATCTCTTTTCGGCCCCTTTGAGGAAAAGGTGGTACTGCATCAGGGAAACACTGTCATCAACGGCCCCCATCAGGGAGCGCTGGTGGATACGCTTTCCGGAGAGGAATGGTTCCTGCATTTTCAGGACCGGGGGCTCTATGGCCGGATCGTACATCTGCAGCCGGTGCACTGGGAAGAGGGCTGGCCCGAGATGGGAGCAAATCCCCAAGAGGGTTGCGGAGAACCGGTCTTGCAATACCGAAAGCCAGATCTTCCGGCGCAGGAGATGACGTATCTTGAGGCATCGGATGAGTTCTCCGGTGAGGAACTATCCTTACAATGGCAGTGGCTGGGAAATCACCGGGATGACTTTTATTCCCTGGAGAGGGATCCCGATCGGCTGAGGCTCTATGCGAAGAATCCCGCAGGAGAGACAAATGCCTGCCTCTGGAGAGAGGCCAATGTTCTGACTCAAAAGCTGGTCTGCCCTTATTTTCAGGCGGATGTGACCATGCATTACGAGAATCTCCGGGAGGGAGATACCGCCGGGTTTATTGTGATGGGCGGTAACTATGTTTACCTCGGTGTTCGAAGGAAAGACGGAAAAGACCGGCTGATCCTGGTCCACACCGCTGAGATCGATACCTATCATAAGAAGGAAGAAGTGACGGTGCTGTCGGAAAATCTGACGGGAAATCCCATCTCATTCCGGGTGATCATGGAGGATACGGAAGCAGCCGAGCCTTATGGAACCGGGAAGCCTTCCTTTGAACTGTATTATACGGACGGGGATGAAAGGATCCCGGTTCCCACATCCTTTTATCCTTCCGACCATACCTGGGTCGGAGCAAAGCTTGGACTGTTTGCACACACGGACCTTCTGATGGACGGAGGCTCCGCCGATTTCGAATCATTCTGCGTAAGGGCGCTGTGAGTATGAATCTGGTAAATGCGATCGACGAACAGGATTACGAGGAGATCAAAAGACTCCTGACCGAAGACCCGGAACGGGCAAACGGAAAGACCTCCGAGGATGTACCCATCCTGCTGTACGGAGCCTATGCAGGCAATCTGCAGGTGCTTCGGTACCTGGTGGAATACTCCAGAGCAAGTCTGGACCTGCGGGACGGAGAGCTGCGGAACGCACTGCATTACGCCACGCTTTCCGGAGAACTTGAAAAGGTGCGCTACCTGGTGGAGCGCTGCGGGATGGATATCACCGCGGGAGACCGGCGGCTGATCACTCCTTACCAGCTGGCTTTTGAGAAGAAAGAGCTGGGCAGTACCAAGGGAGACTTTGACGGGATCCTGAAGTACTTTGAGGAAAAGACGGGAGCCCCTTACCCGGAGATGTATCACAATCCGGTGCGGACGGGATGCTTCCCCGATCCATCCGTTGTACGGGTGGGAGAAGACTATTACATGGTCAACTCCTCCTTCATCTTTTTCCCCTGCATTCCCATTTCCCATTCCAGGGATCTGGTGCACTGGGAGATCATCGGCCATGCCATCACCAATCCGGAATGGGCGAAGCTGGATGATCTGGAGGGCGGAAGGGGCTATTGGGCTCCGGACATCTCCTATGATGACGGCACCTTTTACATTACCGCTACCTACCGCATGAATGACACGGGCGGAATGATCCGGCGTCAGATCGTGGTGAGTTCCGATCGGCCTGAGGGACCTTACTCCCAGCCGGTCTATATCGATGAAGACGGGATCGATCCTTCCCTGTTCCATGAGAACGGTAGACATTACATGCTGCTGAACCGGGGAGCACGGATCCTGGAGCTTTCCGCAGACTGTCGAAAGCAGATCTCCGAGGCAAAGCTCCTGTATTACGGAGATCAGAAACATGCTCCAGAGGGACCGCATATCCTGAAGAAGGACGGATATTATTATCTGTTCCAGGCAGAGGGCGGCACCGGTATCGGACACCGCATCAGTGTGGCAAGAAGCCGGGAACTGATGGGAGTCTATGAACCCTGCCCCTACAATCCCATCATGCGGCAGACGGATCCGGAGGCTACTTTGCAGCGCTGCGGACACGGAAAACCGGTATCCACTCCCGACGGAAGATGGTACATGATTTATCTCTGCGGACGGCTGCTGGAGAATTCCTTCAGCATCCTGGGACGAGAGACCGCACTGGATCCCATCACCTGGACCGAGGACGGATGGCCGGTGGTGAATGGCCTGAAGGGGCCTTCCGCATTGCAGAAGATGCCGTTGCCTGCCTGGACGCCGGAGGAATCTTCCGCACTTTCTTATGTAACGCCAAGACCGCCCCAGATGGGAGCGGTGGTGCATATCGGAGAGGACATTTCACTCCTTTCCAGCCCGCAGCCCTTATCCTCTGTGGATGCGAGAAACATCTACCTGAGACGGCAGACAGCCTTTGATTTTGACATGAGTGTCAGGATGGAGACTGCGGATCTTCCGGATGACGGCGCGGCCGGCATCACGGGATACTATGATGAAAACACCTGGGTGGTCTTCGGCCTGAAGCGCATCGGAGACCGTTACGCACTTCAGGTGGTGGAGCACATCGGGGATGAGGACATCATGCATCCGGCTCTGGAGCTGGAGACATTGCCCGGTGCAGTGCTTCTGCAGATGGAGACCAGAGGCCTCCGCCGCACTTTCCGGGGCTATGATGCCGAAGGAAGACTGCTGCAGGAGGAAGTCCTGGACAAGGTCTATTATCTCTGCGACGAAGGACTTCGCAGAGGAAAGCGCTTCACAGGTGCCATGACGGGGCTGTATGCCCACGGTGGCAACAGACAGTTCCGGACCCGGTTCCGGGAGTTGCGGTTTCAGGATCTGTGACCGCGGAACAGGATCTATAAAGAGCCAATGAAAACCAGAAAGGGAATCAGAATGAAAGTACAGGAATTTATCGACCGCTACATGAAGGAGTACACTCGTTACAAGGAAGACCAGTGGAATTACGAGGACGGATGTGTTCTGATCGGTCTGCAGAATATCTACGAGGCCACCGGTGACAGGAAGTATGTGGATTTCATTGAGAACTATCTCAAGTATTTCATTACCGAGGATGGACAGATCCTCTATTACGAGAAGGAAAAATTCAACATCGACAACATCAACTGTGGTAAGATCCTGTTCTTCATGTATGATCAGACCGGCGAGGAGAAGTATCGCAAGGCCATCGATGTGCTGATGGATCAGCTTCACGACCATCCCAGATGCAAGGTGGGCAACTTCTTCCACAAGAAGCTGTATCCCGATCAGATCTGGCTGGATGGCCTGTATATGGCACAGCCCTTCTACATGGAGTATGAGACCCGTTACGACAACCGTGCACAGTACGGCGACATCGTGTCCCAGTTTGAGAACGTGCAGAAGTATCTCTATGACGAGAAGACCGGCCTGAACTTCCATGCCTGCGATATGGAGAAGAAGATGTTCTGGGCCAACAAGGAGACCGGCTGCTCCGCTAACTTCTGGCTCCGCAGCATGGGCTGGTATCTGATGGCTCTGGTGGATGTCATGGACAAGATGGACAACCAGATCTATGAGCAGTACCGGAAGCTGGAGGACATCTACAAGAAGATGCTGAAGGGCATCCTGCAGTACCAGGATCCCGAGACCGGCCTGTTCTATCAGGTCATCGACCATGCCGAAGTAGAGAACAATTATCTGGAGACCTCCGGAAGCGCCATGGTGGGTTATTCTGTCATCAAGGCAGTCCGCATGGGCATCCTGAATGCAGAGAAGTACGCACCCATCGGTCTGAAGATCGTGGAAGGCCTCATCGATACCAAGCTGAAGGAAGTGGACGGAAAGCTCCGGCTGACGGACATCTGCTCCGTGGCAGGCCTGGGCCCCGACAACAATCTGCGCCGTGACGGCTCTGTGGAGTACTATCTCTCCGAGCCCATCGTCAGCGATGATGCCAAGGGAGTTGGCCCCTTCTTTATGGCATACGGTCAGTATCTGCAGCTGAAGAAGGAAATGGAAGGCTAAGAAACCAAAATGGAAGTAAAGATTTTAAGAGTGTTCGCCAGAAGCGTTGTGTTGGAGCTTGCGGACGGCGGAACCTATTATACCCGGAAGGCATACGAGATCCGGCTGAACGGAAAGACCGTGAAGACCACGGATACCGTCATCACATCCCTCTTTGATCTGAAGCCGGAGATGGGCTATGAAGTCAGCGTGCTGGCAGAGGGAGAGGTAGTCGGAAAGGCTGCTTTCACCACGGAAGAAGAATTCGTCACCCTGAACGTGAAGGCCTTCGGCGCAGCCGGAGACGGCGTGCAGGACGATACGGAATTCATCCAGGCAGCTATCCTTGCCGCCCCGGAGAAGAGCCGCGTGCTGGTGCCGGCAGGAAGCTATAAGATCCGGCCTCTTTTCCTGAAGAGCGGACTGCGTCTGGAGCTGGCAAAAGGCGCCGAGCTGCAGGCAGATACGGATCGGGATCATTTCCCGAAATTCCCGGGACTCATTGAGAGCTGGGACGAAGAAGATGAGTACAATCTTGGTACTTGGGAGGGGAATCCTTTGGATATGTATGCCGGTGTCATCACGGGTATCGGCTGCAAGGATGTGCTCCTTTACGGAGAGGGCACCATCAACGGATGTGCCTCCAAGGAGAACTGGTGGTACAATCCCAAGGTCATGCGGGGAGCATGGAGACCCAGACTGGTGTTCTTAAGCCATTGTGAAGGAGTGACCCTGCAGGGCATCACCTGCTGCAATTCCCCTTCCTGGACCCTGCATCCCTACTTTACGAAGGATCTGCATTTCTACAACATCAATGTGGAGAATCCTTCCGATTCTCCCAATACCGACGGACTGGATCCGGAATCCTGCAAGGACGTCACCATCGAGGGTGTGCGCTTCTCCCTGGGAGATGACTGCATCGCCGTGAAGTCCGGCAAGATCTATATGGGCAAGAAGTTTAAGACCCCCACGGAGAATCTGCACATCCGCCAGTGCCTTATGGAGAATGGTCACGGTGCCGTTACCGTGGGCAGCGAGATGGCCGGCGGTGTCCGGAACATGACGGTGGAGGATTGCATCTTCCGGCGGACGGACCGGGGCCTGCGCATCAAGACCCGGAGAGGAAGAGGCGAGGATGCTATCCTGGACGGCATTACCTTCCGGAACATTGACATGGACCATGTGATGACTCCTTTTGTGGTGAACTGCTTCTATTTCTGCGATCCCGACGGAAAGACCCCTTATGTCCAGAGCAGGGAGCTGTATCCGGTGGACGACCGGACTCCTGTGGCAAAGAAGTTTGTCTTCGAGAACATCCATGCCACCAACTGCCATGTGGCGGCAGCTCATTTCGACGGACTGCCGGAGCGGAAGATCGAAGAGATCGTCCTGCGGAATGTGGAAGTCAGCTTCGCGGAGAACCCGAAGAGCGGTGTGCCTGCCATGAGTGAAGGCGTGGAAGCTTGCTCGAAGAAGGGACTCTTTGCACGGAATGTACAGAAGCTGGTGCTGGAGAATGTCTCCATCGAAGGCCAGGAGGGGGATGCCCTGATCCTGGAGGGCGTGGAGGAAGTGATCCGGTAAAGGCCTTGATGGGTGCGTGAAAGTACAGGTAACCGACCGTCAAAGCGGACGGGAATCACTCGCAGAAGTATCCATCGGAGAATAAAAAAAGCGCTTCGGGAGGAACCTCTCGGAGCGCTTTCTATTTGAGTGCAGGAAGGATCAGAATCCCAGTACATTCTTCCGGGTGTATTTTGCGGCTTCCTTTTCGGTCAGGTGGTGGACATATTCCACACGGGTGTCATCGGAGGCACCGGGACCGGAGCTTTCATACTCGGCGTAGTAGATGGTCTCCCGGGCATCGGTCTTGTTCCAGTCGAAGAAGCCGTCTTTGTGGATGTGGGCTCCCAGCCGGCAGCCGATGAGTACGGTCTTTGCGAATTCCCGCCAGGGACGGCCCAGGTAGACACTGCCTGCAGGACATTTGTCGCTGATAAAATCGCAATCTTTGAAAACGTAGCCGTACTTGTAGCCTTCCGGAGTGGAGGCTGCGGTCACATAGCCGTAGATGCTGGAATCACTCTTTTCGGACTCCGGCAGATCTCCGGAATCCAGGGATTCGATGAGGCAGTGCTCGAAATAAGCGATGGCACTACCGAAGATGAAATCCACATCTCCACGGATATGGCAGTCTTTATAGTACTGGCGGCTTTTGGCGCGTTTGTCGAATTCCTTGGGACCGGTGAAGCCGCCGGGGGTCATGGCCTTCGGGGGCAGGGGACCGGTAAAGAGGGTGTCCTGGAAGCTGTCAAAGCAGCAGTCCTCCGCACGGAAATCGTCCCCGTCCACATAGAGGGCAACGGTCTGACCCACCTTGCGGCGGGGACGGGCGTTGTTCCGGATGGTGAGATGATTCATGCGGTTGTGATCCCCGTCCAGGAAGAAGGTGTAAGAGCGGAAGGTTCCGCATTTGCTTCCGTCCGGCATGGGCATGAGGGCGTAATCGTCATGGACGATGACGGTGGCCTCGGGACCCTCGCCTGTGATGGTAAGATTGCTGCGGCGGATCTCCACCTTCTCATGGAAGGTGCCGGCGGAGAGCACGATCTCAGCGGGCTCCTTTGGATCCTCCGGAAGGGCGGCAATGGCTTCCGCGATGGTGTGATAGCAGGAGATGGCTTTGTTTGGATTTACATAGTATTGCATGGTAACCTTCCTTACTGTGCCTTCAGTGCCACGGCACCGTGTGCGGGGATGGTCAGTGACAGGGAGCCGTCTTTTGCGGTGACGGCTTCATTATCCCAGAGGGATGTGTAGGAGCCGGTGAGGGCATCTTTGTAGCCTCTGGTGCCCAGAGCGTTCTTCAGATCCTCCGCGGTGACGGTTACGGTGCGTTCCTCATCGGACAGATTGAAGAGTGCTGCGTAGTAACGGGTTCCATCGGAGCAGATCCATGCGGCATCTGTTTCGGTACGGCGGATCTGCTTGGGACGGAGGGCGGGATCCTCCATAGCCAGGATCTCCCGGTTGGTCAGGAGATCAAAGGTGGCCCGGTCGTTATCCAGAGTGGGCAGGTCGGTTCCAATCATCAGAGGGGAGCCGAAGAGACACCACAGAGTCATCAGCGTGCGAAGCTCGGTGTCCGTAAAGTTGGTGTGCCAGGGATCGCCTCCGAAGCCGGCGCCCAGCATACCCACAGGAAGCATGTCGCAGTCGGGGTAGTTACCGACGCTCACATGATCCTGCCAGAGCTCACAGCGGTGGAACATGTCCTTGAGCAGCTTCCAGTTGTCCCAGAAATCATCGGTGATGCGCCACATGTTGGCGTTGGCTTCGTAATGCCATGCCTGCTCAATGAGAGCGGGTCCCGGAGAAAGGGAGAGCACGATGGGACGTCCCGTCTTGTCGATGGCCCGGTGGAGCATCTCGATTTCATGCTTTGCGGAATAGGGGTTGTGGGGGTAGATGTTGGTGTTGCAGATATCATCGCACTTGATGAAATCCACGCCCCACTGTGCGTACAGTTCGATGATGGAATCGTAATAAGCCTGTCCGTCAGGAGTGTTGCGGACACCGTACATGTCCGGATTCCAGCCACAGATGGAGGAAGGATCCGCGACCTCTGCCGCGTCCTGACCGTTCAGGATATGGATGTGACGGTGAGCGGCTTCTCTGGGGATGCCCCGCATGATGTGAATGCCGAACTTCAGGCCCAGGCTGTGGACGTATTCCGCCAGAGGACCGAAGCCCCTGCCACCCTCCGAGGAGGGGAAACGGGCGGGATCCGGCAGCAGGCGTCCGTACTCGTCCATCACGTTGTCATTGAAGGGAATGTATTGATACTGTTTCCGGCGGCTTCCTGCTCCGGGAGAGTACCATTCGATATCCACGACGATGTACTCCCAGCCGAATTCTTTCAGGTGCTTTGCCATGTAATCCGCATTGGCGCGGACCGCCTTTTCATCCACGGTGGTGTCATAGTAATCATAGCTGTTCCACCCCATGGGCGCCCGAAGGGCAAATGTGTTCTTGTCCATAAAATACCTCTCTTGCAGCAGACGAAAGTCTGCGTTTTTCCAATAAAAAAGTATAGCATTTCCAAAGCGGAATGTCAGCCGAAATCCGTATTGCGAAAGAAAAGCAAAATTGGCCATAATCACTCAGAAAAAGGCAAGATATCGGTAGAAGGAGGACACATTTTCGAATATGTTTATGGGAGGATGGGAAAACGCTTACAGAAAAAGAAAAAATCCGTAAATAGATGTTGAAATTATCAAAATCAGCATGCTATAATGTAAGCGCTTACAAAAGCGAATTGTATGCAAAGGAGGCACAAGGTGGAACTTAGAAAAGCAGTATCCCCGAAAGATGTAAAGTATTACACGACAGAGCGTCTGAGAGAGGAATTCCTCATCGACGATCTTTTCAAGAAGGATGAGATCAAGCTGGTGTACAGCCACATCGATCGCATCATCACCGGATCGGCCGTACCGGTATCCGAGCTGAAGCTGACCGCAGGAGACGAGCTCCGGGCAGAGTATTTCTGCCAGAGACGTGAGTTGGGTGTCATCAACATCGGACCTGCCGGCATCATCACGATCGATGGCAAGGAGTACAAGGTCGGTTACAAGGAGGGCATGTATATCGGCATGGGAAGCCGGGATATCACCTTCCGCAGTGAGGATCCTTCCAATCCCGCAAAGTTCTATCTGAATTCCGCACCGGCTCACAGAACCTGTCCCACCGTTCTCATCAAGCCCGAGGGAACTCCCGAGGAGGGCGTGGTCATCATCAAGCCCGAGAACAAGAAGGAACTGGGATGCCTGGAGGATGCCAACCATCGCACCATCAATAAATACATTCTGCCCGGCCAGGTGGAGAGCTGCCAGCTGGAGATGGGTATGACGAAGCTGGAGCCCGGCAGCATCTGGAACACGATGCCCTGCCACACTCACGACCGCCGCATGGAGGTTTATCTCTACTTTGATATCCCCGAGGATGCATTCGTGATGCATTTCATGGGTGAGCCTCAGGAGACTCGCCACATCGTCATGAGAAACGAGCAGGCAGTCATCAGCCCCAGCTGGTCCATTCATTCCGGCGCAGGCTCAAGAGCCTACACCTTCATCTGGGGAATGGTGGGAGAGAACCAGGACTTCGATGACATGGATGATGTTCGCAATCAGGATTTAATGTAACTATAAAAACACGCATTTTTAGGAGGAAGATTTACAATGGCTAATGTATTGGACAAGTTTCGTTTGGACGGAAAAGTTGCATGGATCACCGGCGCATCCTATGGACTGGGCCTTGCATACGCATCTGCTTACGCTGAGGCAGGCGCAAAGATCGTATTCAACGACATCAATCAGGATCTGGTGGACAGAGGCCTGGCTGAGTACAAGAAGCTCGGCATCGAGGTTTACGGCGCTGTCTGCGACGTGACCAAGGAGGATCAGGTTCAGAAGTTTGTTGCTGACGTGAAGGAGAAGGTGGGTTCCATCGACATCCTGGTAAACAACGCCGGCATCATCAAGAGAATCCCCATGCACGAGATGGCAGTTGAGCAGTGGAATCAGGTCATCAATGTAGATCTGACCGGTCCCTTCATCTGCTCCAAGGCTGTTCTGCCCGACATGATGGAGAAGGGCTACGGAAAGATCATCAATGCATGCTCCATGATGAGTGAGTTCGGCCGTGAGACCGTGTCCGCTTATGCAGCAGCAAAGGGCGGCCTGAAGATGCTCACTAGAAACATCTGCTCCGAGTATGGCCAGTACAACATCCAGTGCAACGCCATCGGACCCGGCTACATCGCAACTCCTCAGACCGCACCTCTTCGCGAGAAGCAGGCAGACGGCTCCATGAATCCCTTCGATCGTTTCATCCGTTCCAAGACTCCCGCTCAGCGCTGGGGCAAGACCGAGGATCTGATGGGACTTGCAGTATTCCTTGCATCTCCCGCATCTGATTTCATCAACGGTCAGGTTGTCTACATCGACGGCGGTATCTCCGCATACATCGGACAGGATCCCAACAACCTGGACGAGAGCAAGTTTGTGGCAGAAGAGGAAGACGATACCATCAAGGTAAACGACTAACAGGAGAATGATATGAAGATCGCATTGATCAATGAGAACTCTCAGGCAGCAAAGAACGAGATGATCTTTGCCGCACTGAAGAAGGTGGCTGAGCCTCTGGGACATGAGGTGTTCAACTACGGCATGTACGGTGCGGAGGATCCCAATTCTCTCACCTATGTACAGAACGGCATTCTGGCAGCAGTGCTGCTGAATTCCGGAGCAGCTGATTTCGTGGTTACCGGCTGCGGCACCGGCGAGGGAGCCATGCTGGCATGCAACTCCTTCCCCAAGGTACTGTGCGGACACATCCAGAGTCCCCTGGATGCTTACCTGTTCACTCAGGTAAACGACGGCAACTGTGTGGCACTTCCCTACGCTGAGAATTTCGGCTGGGGCGGTGAGCTGAAGCTGGAGTACATTTTCGAGAAGCTGTTCTGCGCTCCCGGCGGCGGCGGATATCCCCCCGAGAGAGTTGTACCCGAGCAGAGAAACAAGAAGATCCTGGATCAGGTGAAGACCGTGACCCACAGAGATCTGAACGACATTCTGCCCGAGCTGGATCGCGAGCTGGTAAAGGGCGCGCTGTCCGGAAGCATATTCAGCGAATACTTCTTTGCAAACTGCAAGGATGAGAAACTGGCGGAGACCGTCAGAAACATTTTGGCATAAGAGATTGGAGATTGAAAATGAACGCAGTATTAGAGCAGATCAGCAAGATCGGCATTGTCCCCGTCGTAAAGATCGACAACGCGGCAGACGCACTTCCCCTGGCAAAGGCACTTTGCGCAGGCGGACTTCCCTGTGCAGAGGTTACCTTCCGTACCGATGCGGCAGCAGAAGCGATCGAGATCATGACCAAGAACTTCCCTGACATGTGTGTCGGTGCAGGCACCGTTCTCAATGCAGAGCAGGTGGATGCAGCAGTTGCAGCCGGAGCAAAGTTCATCGTCAGCCCCGGACTGAACCCCAAGACCGTTAAGTATTGTGTGGACAAGGGAATCCCTGTTACCCCCGGTACTTCCAGCCCTTCCGACATCGAGCAGGCCATCGAGCTTGGCCTGGATGTGGTAAAGTTCTTCCCTGCTGAGCAGTCCGGCGGACTGGCTAAGATCAAGGCTATGGCAGCTCCCTATGTGAACATGAAGTTCATGCCCACCGGCGGCATCAATGCCAAGAACCTCACCTCTTATCTGGATTTTCCCAAGATCATCGCATGCGGCGGATCCTGGATGGTTCCCGGCGACCTGATCAATGCAGGCGAGTGGGATAAGATCGAGCAGCTGACCAGAGAGGCTGTTCAGACCATGTTGGGCTTCGAGCTGGCACATGTAGGTGTCAACTGCGAGAACGAGGAAGAGGCTCTGAAGGCTGCAAAGCGTTTCTCCCTGATCTTCGGATTTGCAGAGAAGAACGGCAACAGCTCCGTATTCTCCGGAAGCGCAGTGGAGTACATGAAGACACCTTACCTCGGAAAGTACGGCCACATCGCTATCCGCACCAATTACATCGAGAGAGCAGTGAACTATCTGTCCACCGTTCTGGGTGTTGAGTTTGATGAGAGCTCTGCAAAGAGAAACGAGAAGGGTGGCCTGAAGGCTATCTATCTGAAGGAAGAGATCGGCGGCTTCGCTGTTCATCTTGTTCAGAAATAAGCAGCTGTTTCCTCCTTCGGGAGCGAACATATTTGAAGAATATTTAGGAGATTTTTAAAATGGCAAAAGTTATTACCATGGGTGAGATCATGCTGAGACTGTCCACCCCCAATCACGAGAAGTTCATTCAGGCTGACGAGTTCGATATCAACTACGGCGGCGGCGAGGCAAACGTAGCAGTTTCCCTTGCAAACTACGGACACGATGCAGAGTTCGTTACCGCAGTTCCCGACAATGAGATCGGTGAGTGCGCTGTTGCAGCTCTGAGAAAGTACAATGTGGAGACCAGACACATCGCCCGCACCGGCGAGAGACTGGGCATCTACTATCTGGAGAGCGGTTCCGCAATGAGACCCTCCAAGGTTGTTTATGACCGTGCACATTCCTCCATTTCCACCGCTACCGAGGCTGACTTCAACTTCGATGAGATCTTCGAGGGCGCTGACTGGTTCCACTTCACCGGAATCACTCCCGCTGTCTCCGATGCTGCTGCTGAGCTGACCGAGAAGGCACTGATCGCTGCCAAGAAGCATGGCGTTAAGGTTTCCGTTGACCTGAACTTCCGTAAGAAGCTGTGGAGCTCCGAGAAGGCTCAGAAGGTTATGAAGAACCTGATGAAGTATGTGGATGTCTGCATCGGCAACGAAGAGGATGCTGAGCTGGTTCTGGGCTACAAGCCCGGCAACACCGATTTTACCATCGGTGATCTGGAGCTGGCAGGCTACAAGAGCATCTTCGAGCAGATGGTAGCTGATTACAACTTCGAGTATTGTGTATCCTCCCTGCGCGTAAGCCACAGTGCTTCCGACAACGGCTGGTCCGCTTGCATGTACTCCCGTGACACCAAGGAGTTCTATCACTCCAAGGAGTACTCCATCCGTCCCATCGTGGACCGTGTGGGTGGCGGCGATTCCTTCGCAGGCGGCGTGATCTGCGGTCTGCTGGATGGCAAGGATTTCAAGTCCGCTCTGGAGTTCGGTGTAGCAGCTTCCGCTCTGAAGCACACCATCCCCGGCGACTTCAACCTGGTTTCCCGCAAGGAAGTTGAGACTCTGGCCGGTGGCGATGCATCCGGAAGAGTACAGCGCTAATTTGACAAATAGAGCTGTTAAGAAGTAAAATGTTAAGAGCCTGTTCTGTTAAGGGGACAGGCTCTTATTTTATAAGCAGGGCTTATAAAATGCGTCAAAATTTTCTGGGGTGAAGATCGGAAAACGAGATTCATGGGTACAAAGGTTCGTACATCTAATCGAACAAGAATCCTGTTGATCGCAGGGATCCTGATTCAGTTGGGATTCCTGTTTTTTGCGCAATCAAAGATCTCCTTTATGTTGGAGGATCTCGATTATCGCAAGAATATGGCCACCGGAGGGGATCTGACGAGTCTGACAGATATTTTTCAGAGCCTCGGATGGGTCTTCAAGAACGCCGGAGGCAGCCTTCTTACCACCTTCTGTCTGCAGGTCACCCTGCTTCTGGGAGAGCATTTCGCTGATTTTCTGAATGTGTGCGTCATGTTCTTTGTGGCATTTCAGATCTGTCGCGTCATCGACGCAAAGCACCAGCGTTTCTTTACGGTGGGCCTGGCCTTTACCCTGATCTTTGGACTCAATGAAGACTGGACCGGTTCTTATCTGTGGCAGTTCGGGATCGTCCATTATTTCTATCCCGCGGTCTGGCTTTTGTTATATCTCTATTTCTTCAGCAGGGCCGTTGACAGCCCCGGAAGGGTCTTCTCCGTCAAGTGGGGAGTGATCGCGGGCTGTGTGGGCTTCCTGGCAGGCTTCAGCAACGGAGGATACGGTCTGGTCTGTATCCTGATCAGCGTGCTGAGTCTTCTGATCAATCGTTATCTTCTTGGAAAACTGCATCAAAACCGGTTGATGTACGGAATGTACGGCAGTATCGCAGGAACGATCCTGTATCTGATTTCCCCCGGTAATTATTGCCAGGAATCTGTGATGAAGGGCGTCTATCTGTCCTTCAGCGCGTTCCCGGCGGTGGCACTTGCCATGATCATGCTGGCTATCCTGCTCCGGACCGGTGGATTCCTGACGACTTCCCAGATCCTTCAGCTGGCAACTCTGGGAGGAAGTGTGGTTCTGAATCTTGTGATTCAGGCATTACCCATTGCGGGGGCAAACGGAGTGCAGATCTGCACACTGATCCTGAGCGTCAATCTCTGTGTGGGACTTTTGTATCAGATGAACCGGATCCATCCCCGGTTCCGGATCTATGGATATGCGTTTTTTATCGTGACACTGCTTCATAACATTGTGGTGATCCTGGGCAATCTGGTGGGGGTATCGGCATGAGTGAACACAAATGGTTTCCCTTCCAAAAAATGCCGGCGGAAGTGCTGGCCAAATGGTATCGCCCGGCGGTGGCGCTCTGCTGTATCTTCCTGTTATCCTGTAAGATCTGGCAGTTTGGAACCACATCCGAAGCAACGTATTTTGACCTGATCAGTGCACTGGTGGGAGCATTTCTCTTTGAAGTGGTATCCATCGTGGTATTCCTGATGCTGCACTGGAATCAGATGGGATCCTATTTACGGTTCCTCATTCTTTACTTTGCGTTTGTGCCGCATCTGACCATCACCTATCTGCTGAAGATCTTCGATCCCGAATATCTCTTCGCGATGCGGGATGATACCCAGGGCGGAAAGTGGGCTGCTGCCTTTGCTTTCTGGTCCACAGATCTGGTGGATCTGATGGCGGTGTTGCTTCCCTTCCTGATCCTGGTGCTGGGAGCGCATATGATGGTGATGGATCCCAAGCGGATGCAGGACAGTACGGGATATGAGCTGAAGAATCTTTTGAAGCTCCCCCAGTGGTACTTTGTGGCGATCCTGCTCTGCATCGTCATGTCCTTCGGGATCATGTTCTTCGCGGGAATGGTGAATCTCCTGCGTTATCTGATCTCCATGCTGGTGGTCTGTGTCATCAGTGATTCCTGGGAGCGGATCCGAAGGGGAAGCTCGCTGGAGCCCCCGCTGATCGTGGCCTGGGCGGAGCTGCTATTGTTCCTGACACTGGCACTGAAGGGCATCATGGAGATCATCAAATGAAACGGATCGTATTGATCACGGGATTTACCGAAACATTGGAATTCTTTTCCCTGCAGCTGGCGGAGGCTTTCCGCCGGCTTGGCAGGGATGTTTTTTTATGGGACATGAAGCGTCCTGTGGAGAGCAGGGAGGGGCTGGAGAGCCTGGAGGGGGAGAGTGTTCTCCTGACCTTCAATTTTATCGGTCTCCAGAAAGCGGGTCAGTTTCTTTGCGGGGATGAGATGATCTGGGAGAAGCTTGGGATGGAGGTGTATTGCATCCTGGTGGATTCCCCCATCTATTACCGTCCCATGCTGGCCGATCCGGTAAAGCACCTGCATCTGCTGTGCATAGACAGAAATCACGGGGCATTTCTGGAGCAGTATTATCCGGAATTCGGGAAGGTGCCGTTTCTGCCTCTGGCGGGGACGGAATACATTCCCTTTGGGGGGCAAATACCGTATAGCAAACGCCCCGTCGATGTGATCTTTACCGGGAATTATGTGGCACCACAGCATCTGGAACCTCATCTGGCGGGACTGGATGAGGAAATCAAAGCGTTTCTGCTGGAGACGGTGCGGGGATTCCTGGAGAATCCGGAGCTGGTGATGGAGACGGAACTGGTGCGCCGGGCGGAGGAGGCATTTGGATCTCTTGGAAAGAACGATCTGATGGAAGCCCTGTACCACATGGTTTATGTGGATCTGTATGTGAGAAGCTGGTACCGGGGGCGGATCGTGTCCTCCGTTGCGGATGCGGGGATTCCGGTCTATGTCACGGGCAAGGACTGGGAGCTGGCTCCCTGTCGCAGAAAGGATCTGCTTCAGCACACGGGAAGAGAGGTCACTTCCGCAGAATGGCTGGAGCATCTGGGACGGGCGAAGGTGTCTTTGAATATGATGCCCTGGTTTAAGGCCGGAGCCCATGACCGGATCTGGAATTCCATGCTGCAGGGATGTGCGGTGCTGACGGATTCCTCCGACTATTTGCAGGAAATCCTGATGGATGGCGGCAATTGCAGGCTCTTTTCGCTGAAAGCATTGGAGGACATCCCCCGGATGGCGGAGGAAATGCTGGAACTGCCGGAACAGACGACAGAACTGGCACTTCGGGGGTATGAACTGGCATCTTCCGGACATACCTGGGTGCATCGGGCCGAAGATTTTCTAAAAATGTTGGATAAATAACAGAATAAATGGATATTAGACAGATAATTTGATATAATACATCTGTCTGTGATATGTCGTTTTTTATGTGGAGGGGCATGGAGAATCAGGGAAAACGGTCAGGCGAAGTCGATGGGGCGACTCAGCTGATCATCTTATCTGCATACACGATCTCTGCATTGATCCTGGTGGTTGAGGTATTGACCATGGGATGGGAAAAGTTCTTTGTTCCCGTCGATCTTTTCATGGTCCTCTACGCCTGGTATCTGAACCTGATGCAGAAATACTCCGGTGTGCAACGAGTGACGTTGTATGCCGTATTTCTCATGTTCTGCTATTATGTCTACGGGATCCATACCACTGATCTTGGGATCCTGTCTTTGTCTATCATTGTGATCATGCTGGTCTTGTCTACCACAAAGATCCGCGGTCTCATCTGGGTGGCGGTTGCCACCTATTCCTTCACGATCCTGTATGACCTGTCTTCCGCAGAGGGACATTTTGTGGAGGTCTATGGGCTGACAGAGCTTCAGTTCATGTTCCAGCTGGCGATGGTATTCCTGGTGGTGTTTGTGACAAATATCATCACCTCGGAGAATGAGGCGGCCCAGGAAGAACTTGAGGAAGAACGGCTGGAGCTGGAGGAGAAGTGCGATCTGGCAGAAGAACAGACCCGTATCGTGGCAAGAGAACTTGGGAAAATGAACCGGGATATCAGCGGAGAGCTGTTGGTCCTGAAACAGTCTATGGAGGGCGAAGGACAGAATCCGGATAATTCCCGGGAAATGGATCGGATCATTGCCCTGCAGCAGAACTATGATTCCAAGATCGAAGATCTGGAAGACTATGCGGGAATGGTCGCGGGCAAGACCAAGATCGAGCAGGAGGCTTATGAGATCCTGGATCTGGTGGCTCAGCTCCGGCAGCAGCTCCGGAGGAACGCGAGAGAAAGCCGACCGGAACTGATCCTTCATCTGGATCCATTGTTTCCGAAGGTGCTGTATGGAGATCGGGAAAAGCTGCTGAAGATCCTGACCCATTTGATCGAGAACGGTCTCCGGTATACCCGGGAAGGCGGAGTGTATGTCCATATCTTTCCCCGGTTTTACGAGGATGCGTGTAATCTTTGTATCGAAGTAAGCGATACCGGCATCGGTATCGATCAGAAGGATCTGGAATTTCTTCAGGAGCAGTTGGAAAACCGCAGAACCATGGGCTATCGTCCCGGTGGTCTGGGAGTGGGACTGTACCTGGTTACGGGGTTTGTGCGTGCAATGGGCGGCTTCTACCGGATCGAGAGCAAGTGGGGCCGGGGAACCACGGTATGCGTCAGCATTCCTCAACGGGTGGCGGACGCTGTGCCCTGCATGGCCTACGATCGCAAAGCGGAGATGTGCATCGCGCTGTGGGACCGGTCCTATCTCAGTTGGGAAATGGTTTCTTTCTACGGGGATCTGTTCCGGGACTTCTCGGAAAAAATGGACATCCCCGTGTACTATGTGGGCAATGAAGCGGAACTGAAGGAACTGACGCAAAACTACCGAAAAGTCTGTCTGTTCCTGAATGGTGTGCCTTATGGGGAGGATCCGGCGTATTTCGAAAGCCGGGAGGATCTGTTTACGGTAGTGGTTTCCAAAGATCCGGTCCCGTTGCCTGAGAACTCCCATGTCTATGTGATGACAGGACCTTTTGGAACTCCGGAGGTGCTGCATGTCCTGGAGCTGGCGAAGAAGACCATCCGTCGCCGCAGAAGAGAGGATGAGGAGAATCTTCCGCCCGAGAGTCCCGTGCTTTCGGTGGAAAGCCTCCAGCAAAGACATATCCGGCTGCGCGGAGGCCGCAGATGCATGATCGTCACGGATTCCATGGCGGACCTGCCACCGGAGATCTCCAAAGAAAGAGGCATTCCTGTGATCCCCTTCCGCATTTTTGCTGAGAAGGGTTCCTTCCTGGATGGATTGGAAATCTCTCAGGAGTGTGCGCTCAGTTATTTCAGAAAGAATCCCTCGATGCATTCCATGGCACCGGATGAAGAAGAGTATCGGCGTTTCTTTGAGACGAATCTTCGCTATGCGGAGCATCTGATCTATATCTCCACGGCAAAGCGAGTCAGCGTGGCCTATGAAAGAGCTGTGAATGTTGCAAAGAAGATGACGGGAGTGTCGGTGTTTAACTCGGGACAGGTTTCCGGAGGCACTGCACTTCTCGCGATGATGGCGGATGAACAGCTCCGTCGGGGAAAGGGACCGGAGGAGGTACTGGATTATCTGGAGAAGCTGAGACCCAGAGTAAAAACTTCTTTCTTCATCGAGAATCTGGATCATCTGGCCTATGTGGGAAGAGTCAGCAAGGGTGTGGGCCTTCTGGCCAAGACTTTCATGCTGCGTCCGGTCATTGTCATGCGGCATGATGCCATGAAGATCGGCGCGGTGCGGTTCGGAAGCGTATCGAGCGCAAAATCCTTCTATCTTCGCAGGATCCTGCACCGGAGAAAAGAGATCGACCTGTCCCATGTCTTTGTGGGATCCGTGGGAGTTCCGCAGAAGGAATTGCTGGGACTGGAGCACAGACTTTCCATGGAAGGAGAGTTCCAGAACGTGATCCTGAAGCGGGCGTCTGCTGCAATCTCCATCAATTGCGGCGTTGGTACATTCGGTATCATTTACATTAAAAACGGAGAACTCGGATGAAAAAGAATCCATTTGTCTGGCATGCGGCTATATTGATCACGTTAGTCGCCATTGCATCCACAGTGATATATCTCTGGTTGGGCATCAATTGGGATGAAAAACGGACTGACGGTATTCTGGTGGCAGAAGCCGTTGATCGTTCTGTCATGAATGAACTGTCTGAGGCTCTGACCGTCGCGCAGGTGATGAGCGGTGATGCCAATCTGAAGAATATGCTTCACAATGAGTGGAAGAATACCGAAGAAGAGATGGAAGACAAGATGAAGGACTATCTCGATCCCATCCAGAAGCAGTTCGGGTTTGATACCGTCTATGTTGTCGCCGAGAAGAGTAAACGGTATTACACCTATCTGGGAATGAACAAGGTGATGGATCCGGAACATGATTCCTATGATATGTGGTATTCGGACTTCAAAGAGGACGGGGATGCTTATCGGGTAGAATGCAATAAGGACCAGTGGAACCGGGATCAGCTGACGATATTTGTTTACAACCGGCTGGATTCTGAGATCGGAAGATTCCTTGGCGTGGCGGGTGTCGGAATACAAGCCGACAAAATCATGAGGATCCTGGAGAGTTACGAGGAAGAATACAAGATCCGGATCGATTATGTCACTTCGGATGGGTTGATCCAAATGAGCAGCGAAGCGGATGCGGTACATTCCTCCCATGTCACGGGTGTGGAATTGCCGGACCCTTATAAACAGACCTTTGTGTACGATACCGTTGAAATCGGGGGCTTTTCCGTCGTGAAGTATGTTCCTGAGCTGGATTGGTATCTGGTGGTTCAGAGTGATTCAGGGAGAGCCGGAACAGTCTACAATTTCCGCTTTTTCTTTGCGGAAGCGGCAATTCTGATAGCGGTACTGGCGTTTCTGTTCCTGCTGAGCAGATCCATGCAGATCGAGACCAGTTTCAACGGTCATCACAATCCCAATGTGGACGATCTGACAGGCCTTCCGAACCGGGAGTACTTTATTCAGATCTATGGAGAGAAGGGAACCATTCGAACGATCCAGTTCCAGAGTATTGCAGAGTTTTCCATCGATGATTTTGAAATGATCACCAATCCTGCCCTGGCGGACAGACTGGTGCTGGCTGTGCTGCGGACTGCCCGGGAAACCTTCGGTGAGCGGGGCCAGATCATGCGGTGGAATAAGAGTTCCTTTATCGTGTTGTTGGAAATGGCAGAGGAAGAGGCAGACACGATCTGCAGGCAGTTCGTCCGGGCTGTGGAGGAAACGGGTGAAGTCACGGTTTCTGTGGGACTTACCAAAATCGATCTGAACAGCACGCTGAAGCGGGATTATTACAGAGCAGTCCAGAATCTGTATTTGGTGAAGGAACTGGGCGGCAACAACGTAAAGAGGGGATAATGGTATGAAGTCAATCCGCACAAGACTGATCAGCTCCTTTGTGGGAACCATTCTCGCCGTATACATTGCGCTGGCCGGTGTCGGGCTCTATTATCTGACATCAGCCATCAATCTGCATTCGGCGGAGGCCATGCAGCTTCTGATCACGGAGGAAACAGAGACCCTGGATTCCTATTTCTCCGGGGTGGAACGCGCAGTGGGGGGAATGGAAGACTATCTGATCTCCAATGTGGACATCCGGGAGTTCCGGGCGAGAAGCGTCTATCGGCAGGCCCTGTACGATGAATTGCAGGTGATGGCCATCAGTTCCGCGAAGATTGTGGAAAATGTGGAAGCCATCTATTTCCGTCCGGACCCTATCCTGTACGGTGAAACGTCAGGATTCTTTCTGACTGCCACCGGAGACGGGATGTATAAGAGTGTGACGCCCACCAATATCCTGCAGTATCAGGAGAACGACAGGGAGCATGTGGGGTGGTATTATGAACCGATCCGGAATGGCGGGCCCCTTTGGATGGAGCCTTATTCCAACGAGAATATCGATGTCTACATGATTTCCTATGTGATTCCTGTCTATCTCGGAAATGAGTTCCTGGGAGTCCTTGGAATGGATATCGACATGACGCTGGTTCATCATGTCATCGATCAGCTGGATTATCATAACAGTGTGGGAACTCTGATCAGTGAAGGCGGAAATGTTCTTTATCGTGAAAAATTCCCCATGGGAGTGGAAATGGCGGATTTCACAGGAGAGATCGCCCAGGCAAGCCAATATTACAGCCGGGAATATGCCAACACAGGAGAGTACTACCAGTACACCTGGGAAAAAGCGAAGTATCGCATCGTCCTCAGCCGGCTGGAGAACAATATGATCCTGGCCATCACAACGCCGGAATCGGAAATCCTCCTGTTCCAGCGGAAGATGGTATTGCAGCTGGTTCTGATCTTTGCGACGGCACTGGCACTGGTGATCATCATGTCCGTCCGTCTCACGGGAAGGATCGTGAATCCGGTCCGGGAACTGACGGAGGTGTCATCCAGGATCGCGAAGGGCGAGCTGGGTCAGAAGATCGTTTACCAGTCCAATGATGAGCTGGGCTCCCTTGCCAACAGTATCCGGAAGATCAGTGTGGAGCTGAAGGATTACATTGATTATATTCACGGGCAGGCATATCTGGACGGCATGACAGGCATCAAGAACAAGGCTGCCTGGCTGTCGGAGCAGAACCGGCTGGATCGTCTGATCCGGGAGAATATGGCTTCCTTCACGGTGTATGTATTTGACGTGAACGGCCTGAAGAAGATGAATGATACGAAGGGGCATGAGTATGGCGACATGATGATCAAGGACTCCGCCCTGCTGATCCGGACTGTATTCGGTGCGGACCGGGCATACCGTATCGGAGGAGACGAGTTTGCAGCTCTCTCGGATCTTTCTTCCGAGGCGGAGAGCAAGCGGCAGATGGCAAGGTTTGTGGAGCATCTGCAGGAGTTCAACCGTGAGAACGAGAAGTACGAAGAAGATCTGGCAATTTCCATAGGCTTTGCCATCTATCATTCGGACACAGACACCGATTTCGGAGAAGTCTTCGGCAGAGCGGATGAAGAAATGTACCGCTGCAAGGCAAAGTATTATGAGGAGCACGGCGACCGGAGAAGACGGTCGTAGTCATTCACAACAATACGTATACGAGAAGGGTCTCTCTCAGGGGGAGGCCTTTCTGTTTACACACTCGGAGGGAGCGAAAATGGCACAGGAAAAGAAACAGCAGAAGGACGTACAGGATCAGAATCTGCTGGCACAGCGTAAGCAGAAAGCGAAGCGTCGAAACAGGATCATTCTGATCGCAGTCCTTGTCTGTGTCGGAGTGGTTGTCATCTATGTGGGGATGAAAGTGAAGAAAGCAGCTGCGGATCTTACTGCAGCTTTGGCCGCTGCACAGCAGACGGATACGGTCACGGTACGTGATCTGAAAAAGAGCATCGGAGCCACCGGAACGGTGATCGCTGTGGATACGAAGGATGTGACGTCGGAACTCCAGGGGGTGAAACTGTCCGAGGTCCGTGTGAAGGTGGGGGATGTTGTCACCGCGGGAGATATCCTTGCCGGATTTGAAACAACCGACATCGAAAAGAGTCTGGCGGAAGCGCAATCTGCACTGGAGACGGCAGAGAAGATGAATGATCTCAGCGCAGCCAGTGCATCTGCAAGTGTGTCCAATACGAAGAGAAATAATGCGGAATCCCTCGAGGATGCGGATGGAGCTGTGAAGAGGGCATATGAAAACTTCAAGAAAGCGAATGACACTTACGAAACCCTGAAGAAGGATTATGACAGCAAGAAGTCTGTGACGGATGGAGCATATCAAAGGATGACAGCTGCCCAAAGCGCTATGGTAGAGGCAAAGAAGGCAGCCGGTTCCGAGTCCGTTTCCGGCAACGATGCATTGACTGCCAGTGCAGCCTATCAGACCGCATATACTGCATATCAGGAGGCCCTGACAGCATACGAAAGCGCCAAGGCTGTTTCGGATGTTGCGGCGGACAAGGCGAATGCCCAGGCAGAAAGTGCGCAGGAACTGTACAAATCCTATGAAAGTGCACAGACGGCCTATGAACGTACCGTTGCCGCCACCTCCAGTTCTTTGGCCTCTGCACGGAATGCATATGAGTCCGCAACTCTTGGCCTTTCCGCGGACGCTCAGGAGAAGCAGGTTGAGAACTACGAAAAGCAACTGGTGCAGACCACGGTTACGTCCCCCATCAGTGGTATCGTGACGGCAGTAAATTATGAGGCGGGCGATGCCTATACCGGCGGAGCCATCGTGACGGTTCGGGATATTTCCTCTTTTGAGATCCGGACTTATATCAGTGAGTATGACATTTCGGATGTGGCTGTTGGGCAAAAGGTTCTGATCAAGACCAATGCCACGGGAAACGAGGAATTGCAGGGCACGGTAATCTTTGTGTCTCCTACGGCATCCGCAACCGCTTCTTCGAGCAATGATGTGAGCTACGAAGTACGTCTCTCTCTGGATACACCGAATGACCGTCTGCGGCTGGATATGTCTGCATCCTTGAGCATCATCACCCTCGAGCATGACGGTGCCCTGACAGTCCCTTACAACGCGGTGCAGACGGATGAAGAGGGAAATCCCTTTGTAGAGGTGGCCGCTGAAGAGGGGACCACAAGAATCCTGCCCGTGACGGTTCTGATGGAGAGCAGTTATTACACGGAGATCTCAGGGGAAGGTATTTCCGAAGGGGTTACCGTGGTGGTCCCGGAGACGACCGATACGACTTCCATTCTGGATGAGCTGTACTTCTAAGGTGTGGGGGCAGGAAAGATGAGTAAAACGATTTTAGAGCTGGAAGGGATCATCAAGCGGTTCTACATCGGGAAACCGAATGAACTGCAGATCCTGAACGGTATTGATCTCACGGTGCCCGAAAGGCAGTTTGTCTCTGTGGTGGGGCAGTCCGGCTCCGGCAAGACAACGCTGATGAATGTCATAGGACTTCTGGACCGGCCTACTATGGGAAAGTACCATATCGACGGGCTGGATATCGATGAAGCCAGTGATAAGGATCTGTCCTTTATCCGGAACCGTAAGATCGGGTTTGTGTTCCAGACGTATAATCTGGTGGGTAAAACCACGGCGCTGAAAAACGTGGAGCTTCCCATGCTTTATGCGGGAGTTCCCCGCAGGGAGCGGAAAGAGCGGGCTGAGGAATTGCTGGAGATGGTGGGAATGGCAGACCGGATGAGCCATCTGCCGGAGGAATTATCCGGCGGTCAGAAGCAACGCGTTGCCATTGCAAGAAGCCTGGCCAATGACCCGTCCATCATTCTGGCGGATGAGCCCACCGGCGCCCTGGATTCCAAGACCGGACGGACCATCATGGATCTGTTCCACAAGATGAATGAAGAGCAGGGAAAAACCATTCTCCTGATCACCCACTCCAAAGAACTGGCAGCCGAGACGGACCGTATCGTCGGGATCAAAGACGGCAGGATCATCAGTGATACGATCCTTGACGGGCATAGGCCGGAACAGGAGGTGGTTTTATGCTGATCGGTGAAAATATCCGTATGGCGTTTACCAGCCTTCTGGCGAACAAGACCAGAGCACTCCTGACGATGCTGGGTATCATCATCGGCATCGCGTCGGTCATCACCATCATGACGGTAGGTAACTCTCTGACGGCCTCGGTCTCCTCGGAGATGGAGTCCATCGGTGCCGGCAATGTGTCGGTGTATCTGACGCGAAAGCAGACCGAGCAGGAGAAACGGGAAAACGGCATTACATTCGGGAAACTCACTTCCTCGAGGAGCGTGAGATCCTCTGATCTTATCTCGGATGAGATGATCCGGAGGCTGATCGATGACTTCGGGGACCGCATTAAGGCGGTATCCATTGAGAAAGACATGGGAAGCACCACCATCAAGGCAGGTACCAACAGTGCTACCATGAATCTGAGCGGTGTATCGGCGGGATATTTTACGGCGAATTCCACGAAGCTGCTGGCCGGAACGCTGATCACAAAGGAGCAGCTGGCGGATAAACGAAACGCGATTGTGATGGCAGATACGGTATGCGACAAACTGTGGGGACTTGCCCCGGCAGACGCTGTCGGCAAGACGTTTTCCGCACAGATCGACGATCAGACGCTGGAATTTACCATCGTCGGTGTGTACGAGTATCAACAGGCTGCAGCAGTCTCTCTGATCTCCTTCGGAGATACGGCGACAAGTGCTTACATTCCCCTGACGACTGCGCAAAGCTTGAGGCACAGTAAGGGATATGCCAACTTTGATGTGGTGGCGGGAGAAGGAGAAGAGAGTTCTTCTTTCATCAGAGATCTGAAGACGTATATGAATGGTTATTACCGCACAAACACCATGTTTGAGGTGGATGCCTTCAGTCTGGCATCCCTTGCGGAGAGCATGACCACTCTGATGAATTCCGTCACGCTGGCCATTTCTATCATCGCCGGCATTGCCCTGCTGGTTGGCGGCATCGGTGTGATGAACATCATGCTGGTATCCATCACGGAGCGCACCCGGGAGATCGGTACCCGCAAGGCTCTGGGAGCGACAAACAGTTCCATTCGCATCCAGTTTATCACCGAGTCTATGATCATCTGCCTCATCGGAGGCGCCATCGGCGTGGCTCTGGGGATCGGTATGGGAGCCATTGCCGCAAAACTGATGGGCTATCCGGCAAAAGCATCCATCGGAAGCATCATCGGAAGCCTACTGTTCTCACTGGCCATCGGCGTGTTCTTCGGATACTATCCGGCCAACAAGGCAGCCAAGATGAATCCCATCGAAGCGCTGCGGTATGAATAAGAAGTCACGGGGACGATTCTTTTGACTCCATCAGGATCGACGGGAGCGGTGAGAATCTTTCCTGTCTGATGTATAAAAGCGGAAGCATCCTATAGGACGCTTCCGCTTTCTTTTCCCTGGGGATAGAAGAGTTCCGTGTATTCGGAATGATCATAGATCTCCAGAATCTTCTCCATATCCCACATGACATCCGCCTTGGCAAATTCTTCCCGGGTCATCCAGAAGACCCGGCCCTCCTCGGAGGACTGCAGCTCCCCGAAGAATTTGTCCGCCTTATACATCAGTACCAGATACCGGGATCCGTCCTCCTCAATCCAGTCCTTGAATCCGAAAGGCACAGGATTTTCAATCGTCAGCCCGGTTTCTTCCTTCATTTCACGAATGACGGCCTCCCGGAGCGACTCGCCCGGTTCCACATGCCCGCCCGGGAAGATAATCCCCTTATTCCCGCGCCATCCCTTTTCTTCAACAAGAAATCTGTTCCCATCTGAGATGATGCAAAGATTGGTCAACTCGACCATGGTTTGTCTGTTCATTGGTTTCGGCTCCTTTGTGTTCTTGGAATAATGTAGCATAAAAGAGTTGGGTTGCGAAAGGTAGCCTTTGTAGTTTCTGCACTTCGCACGGACATTTATTCTGATATTTAAACGATACAATTCAATCTTTTGCAATTATCTCATTTATCCGTAGATATTATCACACAATATGTCGTATAATAAAACCTGTAACCGTAGTTGACAGCATGTTTCGGCATAAGAGTGTTTCTTATCATGGAGGGTCAAGTTATGGCCGTATCAAAACAAAATGAAACAATCGAGGGTTCCCTGCACCGAATGTCCTCTTTTACCAACCGGATGACGGTGGGACTCTCCGTTATGGTCTTTCTCTTCCTGGTGATCATAGCGGGAAACTTTGTCAGCTTCTATGGTAAAGAATATGTCACTGAAAAGTACCAGATGGAGATCCGTAAGGATGTGCAGACCATCAACAAGCGCCTGCTCTTTGCCCAGGCTTCCAATGATGCGGAAGTCACGGCGGCACAGGCAGCGGATCTGGAGAAGCGCTTCCCGAAGATCACCGGATACTTCGAAGTCATCTCCAGGAACCTGAATGATGAAGCCCTGGGTTCTCAGCTCCAGAAAGCATGGGACGATGTAAAGACTGCTTCCTTCACCATGCTGGATCTGGTGAATGCCGGTGATGAACAGGGCGCTTTGGATTACTACAACAATGAGCTGAATGCAAAATCCGAGATCCTGGCAGACCTGCTGGATGCCACCGGCGAACGCGCAGATGCGGCCGCTGAAGGAAAATACAAACTGATCCTTGTGGTTGCCATCATCGGTATCTGCGCTCTGATCGCTGTCTGCCTGACCAACATCATCATCAGTGGAAAGCGCAACAAGGCCCTCATTGAAGACATTGAGCAGGATCTGGATGTGCTGAAGAAGGCCGCCGGTGAGATTGCAAAGGGCAACGTTCACGCAGAGATCAATTACGACAAGGACAACGAAGTGGGCGAAGTGGCCGACAAGCTGCGCCATGCTTTTGCCTCCCTCTCGGAGTACATTGACAAGATCAGCGAAGTCATGTCCACCATGGCGGACGGCAACTTCAACATCCGTTTTGAAAAGGATTTCGAGGGCGATTTTGCCTCCATCCAGACGGCCATTGAAAGCTTCTCCGATAAGATCTCCGATTCCATGCGCGAGATCATCGAGGTATCCGGCATGGTATCCTCGGGCGCAGGACAGCTGGCAGACGCCGGTCAGAACCTGGCCGACAGCACCACCAACCAGGCAGGCATCGTCTCCGACCTGTCCCAGAAGGTAAACAGCATCAGCTCTGAGATCTCCGACAATTCCACAGATGCGGAGAAGATCTCCGGGGATGTGGACGGCATCGTGGACAACATCATCCGCGGTAACAAGAAGATGGATGAAGTGGTGGCCGCCATGAACGCCATCTCCTCCGCTTCGGAACAGATCAGCAAGATCATCGACA
>JAEEGF011265369.1_pt1 | contig 33889 bp, 33 predicted proteins | sample 9134171 | NCBI WGS metagenome assembly JAEEGF01 (sample SAMN16246542, study PRJNA631951) | gut metagenome | biome: gut microbiome; feature: rumen; material: AP-attached | host: Bos | place: Iran: Karaj | collected 2018-10
TAAGTTTTTTAAAGCAAGTGATTATGGAAGAAAAACCGTGTTGAACTATCTGAATCGAAGTCATAAGAGCCGGGAGATATGGATAATTCAAGGTAAAAGACTTTGCAGATATACAAAAAAACAACCGCTTGTAATTTGCACCACAAGCGGCGGAGGTTCCGGGTCGCTGTATAGCGAGGATGCCCCAGATCCATTACAAACATACAAACTTTTTTATAAAGACAATACATTATGGAAGAAAAAATCCTTTACCTGCCACTCAAGAAGAAGTGGTACGAGATGATAGAGAGCGGCGAGAAGCCCTTATATACAAAGAAGAGGGAAATGTCAATAACAAAGTCTTTTGCTGAAAACAAGAACTTTGAGACATCCTTCAGAAAAATGTGGAGATAAAAAAAGCATAAGTCGTATGGCTTATGCTTTAGTTGGGATATTCGGTGTAGAAGTGACCCCCCACGGGAAGTATTGCCCGGACAGTCATCTCGCGATGACATTGCAATTATACGAATATTTTTTATAAACCAAGTGATTATGGAAGAAAAACCGTGTTGAATTATCTGAATCGAAGTCATAAGAGCCGGGAGATATGGATAATTCAAGGTAAAAGACTTCGCAGATATACAAAAAACAACCGCTTATGATTTGCATCACAAGCGGCGGAGGTTCCGGGTCGCTGTATAGCGAGGATGCCCCAGATCCATTGCAAACATACGAATAAGTTTTTAAAAGCAATACATTATGGAAGAAAAAATCCTTTACCTGCCGCTCAAAAAGAAGTGGTACGAGATGATAGAGAGCGGCGAGAAGCCCGAGGAGTACGTCCAGCGCGGCTTCTGTATATTAAAAAATCAACGCCTCAGTCAAAATACGACTGAGGCGAGGCCTGTAGAAGCCGCCCGAAGCGTAACATCCACCTTCCAAATGAGACTTGGAATCATTGCAAACATACGAACTTTTTAATAAAAGCAAAAGACTGTAGCAAAAAAGCCGCCCTGAAGAGGACGGCTTGATATGGGGAAAATATATCTTAACCTATCATCAGAACGGACCAAAAAGGTCGTCATAAGGGCTACCTCCATCTCTAAAATGAATGTCGCCCTTGAAGAAATGGTAAATGAAAAAGACTATCCAATAAACAAGACCTATTATCAGTGCCCATCCAACGATATATGCAAGAATTGTCATGAACATGGCTTTGTGTATTTAAGTTTCAATACAATGATAGTAAAAATATTTCACATAATGTTCTAATCCTTTGGAGGAAAGAGAAACTCCTTGAGAGTCTTTACGAGTAATGTAACAAGACCGGCGAGAGCCAACAAAGCCACCAGATTTAAAAGTAGAGAAACTATCATTATTTGATTTTGTTAATCTCATAAGCGATGTATATATCTATTATGATAGCAATTATGAAAATGATTACACCAGCCTCCATGTTGTTCAATGTTTTATTGTTTTGTGTAAACATACTAAACTATTATGGATAAAACAATAAATTTTAAGATAAATTTAGACGGGAACATATCAGATGAGCTCGGAAAGACTGTCTCCGGAACAGCCGAACTGAACGGAGAACTGAAAAAAACGCAGGGGACGGTGTCGTTAGAAAGGCGGCTTACTTAAAGAACCTTGCCCTGTCGGCAGTAACCGTGGTGTCTATGATGATGGTTCCCGGCCACTCGTCGAAGAACTGGACGGTGAAGTCCTCGAGCGAATCGACATGCTGCCAGTGGCAAGCCTCTTTGGGCTGCTTATCCGTCCAATGGGTGCGAAGGTTAGGGAAACCGTGCCCTCTGCTTGAGTGAAGCTTGAAGTCCGGATTAGCCTTGACTATCCTGACCTTGGCTGCGAGAGGAAACCATGTAGTGTCGCCGCTCTGGGTGATGTGGGCATCGTCGGTGAAGTAACGGCCGCCCTTGAAATAGAGAGCGTACGAGTGCCGGATTTGGTCGGCGTGTCCACGGACAATAGTGTTGCCGGGAATGCGCGTCTGAGCGATGCCGGCGGCAGCGAGAAGAAAAGAAATAATAACGATTAACTGTTTCATTGGGTTTACATTAAGACATTACGAACATATAAATGTACAAAAAAATGCTGAATAGATATAAGCATTGTTTTGAATAAATACGTGTTACTATGCAGCGTTCGCGATTCTCAAATCCTTAAATACATGAAAAATAATAACAAGGTAGCCTTATTGTGACTATCTTTGCCTTCGTGTTTTGAGAAGAAAGGGGTGCTGGCATCGCGCTTTTTCGTGGCGGATGCAGGGCTGAGATTATACCCAATGAACCTGATGCAGATAATGCTGCCGTAGGAAAAAAAGAACAGCCGCAGTTTTCGGGCTGGTTTCAAAGTCTGGATATAGTCAAAACGCATAATCACAAAACCTCATTCATGAACTCATGCACAGCCAAGGCCGTACAAGCTTTGGTGGAGTTTATTTTGCTAATACTTAAATAAATATATCGATTGTATGAAAGTAAAGGTTAATGGCAAGGAGCGCGAATTGAGCGAAGGGGCGAGCGTGAAAGACCTGCTCACCTCGATGGGGCTCGGCGAGGACGGAATAGCCGTGGCTCGCAACAACAAACTCGTGCCTAAGAATGAATGGGAGTCAACCGCGGTTTCCGAGGGCGACGAGTATATAATAATAAACGCCGCTTACGGAGGCTAACAATCTGCACAAAAGAAAGATAAGCATCTATGGTTAAAGTAGATTATGATGCGTTCCGTTTTCAGTTCATAACCCACGACAACGGCAAGATAGGATACCTGGACGGAGCCAAGGCGGCTCTGCAGGGCGGCTGCCGATGGATACAGCTGAGAATGAAGGGCGCGACGAGAAACGAGATACTCGCCGTGGGCAAGGAGCTGAAGAAGCTCTGCAAGGAGCACAACGCCATCCTGATAATAGACGACAAGGTGGAGATATGCTACGAGCTGAAAGCCGACGGAGTGCACCTCGGCAAGAACGACATGAGAGTGGAGGACGCGCGCAGCATACTGGGCACCAACTACATAATAGGCGCCACATGCCACGACGCCGACGAGATAGCGCAAGCCGACGAGGACTGGGCCGACTATGCCGGCGTAGGTCCGTTCAAGTTCACCACGACAAAGGAAAAACTCAACACCGTCATCGGTCTGGAGGGATACAAGAAAATATACAAGGACTGCTGGGAGAGCGGCGCCACGCTGCCCAAGGTGGCGATAGGCGGCATAACAGCCGACGACGTGCCGTCGATACTGGCGACCGGCATGGACGGAGTGGCAGTGTCCGGCGAGATACTCAACGCCCACGACCCAGTGGAGAAGACAAGGGAAATCCTGAAGAAATTCGAAAGAAACAAGTAACACAAATAAAAACAAACAATGGAAAAACTGAAAATCGCTGGAGTGGAGTTCAACTCCAGACTGTTCCTCGGAACAGGAAAGTTCTCGAGCAACGAGAACATGCGCAAGTCAATAGAAGCCAGCGGCACAGAGATGGTGACCGTGGCCATGAAGCGCATCGACACCAAGGAGCCTGCCACCGACGACATGCTCAACCACATAAAGAACAAGAACATACGCCTGCTGCCTAACACGTCGGGCGTCAGAACAGCCGAGGAAGCCGTGCTCGCCGCACAGCTGAGTCGCGAGGCGTTCGGCACAAACTGGCTGAAGCTGGAGATACACCCTGACCCAAGATACCTGCTGCCTGACCCTATAGAGACACTCAAGGCCACAGAGCAGCTCGTGAAAATGGGATTCGTGGTGCTGCCATACTGCCAGGCCGACCCAGTGCTCTGCAAGCGACTCGCCGAGGCAGGAGCAGCAACAGTGATGCCTCTCGCCGCACCTATAGGCACAAACAAGGGACTCAAGACAACCGAGTTCCTGAACATCATAATAGAAGAAGCGACAGTGCCTGTAGTGGTTGACGCCGGAATAGGCGCGCCAAGCCATGCCGCAGCAGCCATGGAGCTGGGAGCCGACGCAGTGCTGGTGAACACAGCCGTGGCAGTGGCAAGCAACCCAGAGGAGATGGCAATCGCCTTCAAGGAGGCTACAATAGCCGGCCGACGCGCCTACGAGGCAGGACTCGGCAGCATAAGCGACTACGCCGAGGCATCTTCGCCACTCACCGCATTCCTTAATGATTAATCCAAAACGCTAAAACGACGTTACATGAACGAAAAGATAAGAATAGAATTTCCGAACAGCGACAAGGTGTATATGAATGGCGAAATCCATCCCGACATAAAAGTGGGAATGAGAAAAGTGCGCCTTACGCCGACAGTCACCGTAGAGAAAGGGGAGAAGAAAATGGAGCAGAATCCCGATGTCTATGTCTATGACACATCAGGACCATACAGCGACCCGAATATTGAGATAGATTTGAAGAAAGGACTGCCTCGCACAAGGGAGGAATGGATACTGAAACGAGGCGGAGTGGAGAGATTAGAGAATGTCACTTCGGAGTACGGGCGAATACGTCTTGCTGACAAAAGTTTAGATAGCCTTCGCTTTGAGCACATCACACTTCCGCTGAGAGCCAAGAAAGGCGAGCAGATAGGGCAGATGTACTATGCAAAAAAGGGCATAATCACCCCTGAAATGGAGTATGTAGCCATCCGCGAGAACATGAACTGCAAGGAGCTGGGCATCGACACGCACATAACTCCGGAGTTCGTGAGAAAGGAGATAGCCGAGGGCAGAGCCGTGCTTCCTGCCAACATCAACCACCCTGAGTGCGAGCCAATGATAATCGGCCGCAACTTCCTGGTGAAGATAAACACCAACATAGGCAACTCAGCCACCACATCGAGCATCGACGAGGAGGTGGAGAAGGCCGTGTGGAGCTGCAAGTGGGGCGGCGACACGCTCATGGACCTCTCGACCGGCGCCAACATACACGAGACACGCGAGTGGATAATCCGCAACTGTCCTGTGCCGGTGGGCACAGTGCCTATCTATCAGGCTCTGGAGAAGGTCGATGGCGACGTGGAGAAACTCGACTGGGAGATATACAAGGACACGCTGATAGAGCAGTGCGAGCAGGGTGTGGACTACTTCACGATACACTGCGGAATCCGCCGCCACAACGTGCATCTGGCCGACAGCCGTCTGTGCGGAATCGTAAGCCGCGGCGGCTCGATAATGAGCAAGTGGTGTCTGCTGAAAGACCGTGAGAGCTTCCTCTACGAGCATTTCGACGACATCTGCGACATACTCGCGCAGTACGACGTGGCAGTGTCATTGGGCGACGGTCTTCGTCCGGGCTCTACGTACGACGCCAACGACAAGGCGCAATTCGCCGAGCTCGACACGATGGGCGAGCTTGTGACACGAGCATGGGACAAGAACGTGCAGGCGTTCATCGAAGGTCCGGGCCACGTGCCAATGCAGAAAATCAGGGAGAACATGGACCGTCAGCTCAAGGCATGCCACGAGGCGCCGTTCTATACGCTCGGTCCGCTCGTGACCGACATCGCTCCGGGCTACGACCACATAACCAGCGCCATAGGAGCGGCGCAGATAGGATGGTTCGGCACAGCGATGCTCTGTTATGTGACACCAAAGGAGCACCTCGCGCTGCCTAACCGCGACGATGTGCGCGCCGGAGTCATAGCCTACAAGATAGCAGCCCATGCCGCCGACATAGCCAAGGGACATCCGGGAGCGACGATACGCGACAATGCGCTGAGCAAGGCGCGCTACGACTTCAGATGGAAGGACCAGTTCAACCTGAGCCTTGACCCAGAGCGCGCTCTCGAATACTTCAAGAGCGGCAAGCACGAGGACGGCGACTACTGCACAATGTGCGGTCCGAACTTCTGTGCCGCAAGAATAAGCCACAGCCTGAAAGACTGCGAAAAGTAATTTTTAAAAAGGAAAAAATGTTTTCAGACATCATAGCAAACATTCCGTGGAACGAGACCACGGAGAAGATAATGAGCAAGACCGAGAGCGACGTTCTCCGCGCCTTGTCAAAGAAAAGATGCGATGTTGATGACCTGATGGCCCTCATATCGCCAGCCGCCGAGCCTTACCTTGAGGTCATGGCGCGCCTGAGCCAGAAATACACGCTCGAGAGATTCGGCAAGACCATGCAGATGTTCATACCGATGTATATGACCAACTCATGCACCAACTCGTGCGTTTACTGCGGATTCCACGTTGCCAACAAGATGAAGCGCACTGTGCTGAATCTGGAGCAGATAGAGGAGGAGTACAAGGCGATAAAGAAGCTCTCTCCGTTCGACAACATTCTGCTGCTGACAGGCGAGAATCCAGCCGTGGCGGACACCGAGTACATAGCCAGAGCCATAGAGCTGGCGCGCAACTACTTCGCCAACATCAAGATAGAAGTGATGCCGCTCTCGACTGAAGATTACGCTTACCTCACGACCAAAGGACTGAACGGAGTGATCTGCTTCCAGGAGACATACAACAAGGACCGCTACAAGGTCTATCATCCGAGAGGCATGAAGTCCAACTACGAGTGGCGACTCAACGGCTACGACCGCATGGGCATGGCCGGAGTGCATTCCATCGGCATGGGCGCGCTCATCGGACTGGAGGACTGGAGAACCGAGGTCACAATGATGGCGCACCATCTGCGTTACTTGGAGAAGACTTATTGGAAGACGAAGTACAGCGTCAATTTCCCTCGTATGCGTCCGAGCGAGAACGGCGGTTTCCAGCCAAATGTCATCATGTCCGACAGAGAGCTGGCGCAGGTGACATTCGCGTTCCGCATCTTCGACCACGACGTGGACATAAGCTACTCGACACGCGAGCCGAAGGAGATACGCGACAACATGGCGACGCTGGGAGTGACCACCATGTCGGCCGAGAGCCACACCGAGCCGGGCGGCTACAGCCATCCGCACTGCGCTGTGGAGCAGTTCGAAGTGAGCGACGCGCGCAAGGCCGTCGATGTGGCAGCCGACCTGAGGAAAATAGGCCGCGAGCCTGTCTGGAAGGACTGGGACGACGTGATGAACTGATTAGATTTTATAAACACAGAAGGGGCGCGCAACTGCGCCTCTTTCTATTGAAATATTCATACATTTGTATTCATGAGCAACAACGTAACCAAGGGAAGCATGGCTCAAGGATGGAGCTGGATTCCGACATTGTACTTCGCAGAAGGTCTGCCTTATATTTTAGTCATGACAGTCTCTGTCATCATGTTCAAGAATCTCGGTATGTCGAATACCGACACAGCCCTTTACACATCCTGGCTTTACCTGCCTTGGGTTATCAAGCCGTTCTGGAGCCCGTTCGTCGATCTGCTCGGCACAAAGCGCGTCTGGATAGTGGCTATGCAGCTGCTCATAGGCGCAGGGCTTGCCGGTGTGGCGTTCTCGGTCTCGACTGACTACTGGGTCGCAGGCTCGCTCTCGTTCCTCTGGCTCATGGCATTCGCAAGCGCTACGCACGACATTTCGGCCGACGGATTCTACATGCTCGGACTGAACAACGAGCAGCAGTCGTTCTTCGTAGGCATAAGGAACACGTTCTACCGTATCGCCATAGTCTTCGCGCAGGGCGTTTTGGTTATGGCAGCCGGATTCATGAGCAACCACTTCGGCGACGTGGCTTACGCATGGAGTCTGACGTTCTACATAGCCGCCGCGCTTCTCATAGCCCTTGCGCTATACCATTACTTCGTGCTGCCAAATCCGTCGGAGGACGTGAAGCGCAGTTTCAGCGTTAAGCAGCTGGGCGAGTTGTTCAAGACGTTCTTCACACAGAAGGGCATACTTCTGAGCCTTGCGTTCATTCTGCTGTACAGGCTCGGCGAGTCGCAGCTTGCCAAGATAGCATCGCCGTTCATGCTCGACCCTATGGACAAGGGCGGTCTCGGGCTTGCAACGGAGCAGGTCGGATTCGCTTACGGCACTGTCGGAGTGGTGTTTCTGCTGCTCGGCGGCGTGCTGGGCGGACTTGTGGTCGCCAAGCACGGACTCAAACGCTGGCTCTGGCCTATGGTCGTGATGATGAACGTACCGAACCTCGTATATGTGTATTTCGCTTATTTCCAGCCGGAAAGCTTCGCCGTGGTCATCTCCGGCATATCGCTTGAGCAGTTCGGCTACGGATTCGGATTCACGGGATTCATGCTTTATCTGATAAAGATAAGCCAGGGAGAGTTCAAGACGGCCCATTACGCCATCTGCACCGGTTTCATGGCTCTCGGCATGATGATTCCGGGCATGTGGGCTGGAGCGGTGGAGGAGTATCTCGGCTATCAGCAGTTCTTCATCTGGGTATGCCTTTGCACAATACCGGGATTCATTTTGACATATTTCATAAGCAAAAGGATATAATCGAACATAAACAAAAAGGCATTTCTGAATCTTTTTCTTAATTTTGAATGTTAATTCTAATGGACAGCGTGAACAACGATTCTAAAGCGGAAGGCATAAGACAGACCGCCATATTCGGACTATTCTTTGGAGCGGCCATAGCCAGCCGTTTCATGTTGGGACTCAGAACAGACACAGTGTCGATAATTGTGTCGTTCGTGATACTTTTCCTCATGTTCTGGGTAATCCCTTACTGGTTCGAGAAATACCGCGCCATACGCGAGTTCAAGACCTACAAGCTTAAAATAATACTCAAGTTCTGCCTCCTGCTGTTTTTTGTGGGAGCGGTTTCGTCATCACTCGTAAAGTATTACTACTTCGAATACATGAGACCAGCCATGTTCGCCGAGATAAACGACATGGTGATGGCAGAGATGAAGAACATGAACGCGTATCCCAAGGAAATGATAGACGAGGCCATGCTTTACGTCACGGCAGCCAATTACGCTATCGTGTCGGGCGTGTTCAACCTTCTGCTGGCGCTGCCTATGGCTCTTGTGGTCCGATTCAATTTCTGGCAGAGGGAAAAGATGCTAAAGCTCACAGGCAGAGGATAATAACAATAAGATATAAACACAAAAAACTCATAATATGGATATTTCTATAATAGTGCCGCTGTACAACGAAGACGAGTCTTTGAACGAGCTGTACAGCTGGATAGAGCGAGTGATGAACGAGAATAAGTTTTCATATGAGATACTGTTCATCAACGACGGCAGCACCGACAACTCATGGAACGTGATAGAGCAGTTCAAGGCGGCTCATCCGGAAATAGTGAAGGCCATCTGCTTCAGAAGAAACTACGGCAAGTCGCCGGCTCTCTTCTGCGGATTTGAGCGCGCGCAGGGCGATGTGGTCATCACAATGGACGCCGACCTTCAGGATTCGCCAGACGAGATTCCTGAGCTTTTCCGCATGATAAAAGAGGACGGTTACGACCTTGTGTCTGGATGGAAGAAGGTGCGCCATGACAACAAGATAATGAAGAACATCCCGAGCAAGCTGTACAACGCCACAGCGCGCCACATCACAGGCATCAAGCTGCACGACATGAACTGCGGACTCAAAGCCTACAAGAACGAGGTGGTGAAGAACATCGAGGTTTACGGCGATATGCACCGCTACATTCCTTACTTGGCGAAAGAGGCGGGATTCTCGAAAATAGGCGAGAAGGCCGTGATACACCAGAAGAGAAAGTACGGCGTGTCGAAGTTCGGACTGAATCGCTTCGTGCACGGATATCTCGACCTTCTGTCATTGTGGTTCCTTCAGAAATTCGGCCGCAACCCAATGCACTTGTTCGGACTGCTCGGCTCGATAATGTTCTTCCTCGGACTGATCGCCGTGATGGTAGTGGGCGGCGTTAAGCTGAACGCAATCATCAATAACACTCCGGCTCCGTTAGTCACTTCGTCGCCTTATTTTTACTTGGCGCTTACGACAATGATTCTCGGTGTGCAGCTCTTCGTCACAGGATTCCTCGGCGAGCTTGTGTCGAGAAACGCCGCTGGCAGAAACGATTATAAAATAAGAAAAGAGATCTAAGGAAAATGGAAATCGTAGCATACATCATAACATTAGTGCTGATTTGCGGTCTTGTGGTCTTCATGTTGCTCAGAATGCTCAAGACTATAGAAAGAACACAGAACCACCATCTGCGCAGCGAGGCGAGCAAGCAACTCACACCAGTAAGACTCCGCGCATACGAGCGAATGGCGCTTTTCATAGAGAGAATCAATCCTAATTCGCTGCTTATGCGCCAGAATCTCGGCGATAATGTCTCAGCAGCCGCATTGCATAGAGAGCTTCTCACTCAGATAAGACAGGAGTGGGAGCACAACGCCGCTCAGCAGATATACATCTCCGACGAGTCATGGAACATGGTTGTCAATGCGAAAGAGAGCATTATAGAACTGATAAACTCATCGGCAGCGGAAATCCAGCCTAACACTGTGGCTATGGGATTGGCGACGCTTATTCTGAACACATACAATAACACAAAGCAGAAAGAGGAGACAATGCTTGACAAGGCTGTCGCTTCTATAAAGAAAGACATCGCGGCTTTTTGCTGATATGCCATGACAGAGATTACACTGCAAAATATAAGAATCTACGCTCATCACGGCTTCTTCAAGGAGGAGCAGGAGATAGGCTGCGAATATGAAGTGACTGTCACTGTGCGTTTCGACGGCACAAAGGCCGAGCTAGAAGACGACATTGACGGCACTGTGAATTACCAGGAGATATACGATGTGGTTAAGGAGGAAATGGACAAGCGCTCAAAACTGATAGAGAACGTGGCGAGACGCATTATTGATGCAATAAACGACAGATTTCCACAGATAAAATACACAGAACTGTCTTTGTCTAAAATCAACCCTCCAATCACAGGGCAAGTGGGAAAAGCGACAGTAAGATTGATTTCAGAAAGGTAAGAAAAATGGCAAAATGCGCTAATTCAGAAACTCCGATGATGAAGCAGTTCAATGAGATGAAACTGCAGCATCCTGACGCGATACTTCTATTCAGATGCGGAGACTTTTACGAGACATACTCGTCTGACGCTGTCAAGGCATCGGAGATTCTCGGCATAACTCTCACCAAAAGAGCCAACGGCGGAGCGCAGACCACAGAAATGGCCGGATTCCCGCACCATGCGCTCGACACATATTTGCCTAAATTGGTCAGAGCAGGACTGCGTGTCGCTATATGCGACCAGCTCGAAGATCCGAAACTGACTAAAAAACTCGTCAAGAGAGGCATCACGGAACTCATTACGCCAGGCGTTTCTATTGACGACAATGTGCTGAATTACAAAGAGAACAACTTCCTCGCAGCCATTCATTTCTATGGCAAAGAGAAAATCGGCGTTGCTTTCCTTGACATATCCACTGGCGAGTTCCTGACAACCGAAGGTACAAGCGATTACATAGAGAAACTGCTGAACAGCTTCCAGCCCAAAGAGGTGCTTCACGACAGAAACCGCCGTGAGGATTTCATCGCGACATTCGGCAACAAATACCTGACATACGAGCAGGAGGACTGGATTTACACGACCGACGCCGCAATGGACCGCCTTCTGCATCATTTCGAGACAAACACGCTCAAAGGATTCGGAGTGGAGTCTCTGAAAGCCGGCATCATAGCCTCTGGTGCGATACTTTATTACCTCGACCATACACATCATCAGCAAATATCGCACATCACGTCGCTCTCGCGCATAGACGAGGACAGGTTCGTGTGGCTCGACAGGTTCACAGTGCGTAACCTTGAACTGTACGGAACATCGTCCGACGAAGGCGTGTCGCTTCTCGATGTGCTGGACAAGACTTCTTCGCCAATGGGAGCGAGAATGCTGAAGCGCTGGATTGCCTTCCCATTGAATGTTGTAAAGCCGATAAAATACAGACTCGATATTGTCGATTTCCTGCTTAAAAACAAGGACTTGAGGCATTCTCTTACTGATGCGCTTTCAATCGTAGGCGACATGGAGCGAATCACATCGAAAATCGCTGTAGGCCGGGTGTCGCCAAGGGAACTTTCACAACTCCGCACGGCTCTCAACTCGATAGGCGAGATTCACGATATGCTGGAACAGTGCGGCATGCAGGCGCTTGTCGACATGTCCGGCAGAATAAACAAATGCTCTTCAGCACTGCGCCGCCTTACCGACGAGCTTTCCGACGATCCTCCGGCTTTACTTAACAAAGGCGGTGTGATAAGACCTGGCTACAACAAAGACCTCGACGAACTGCGTGACCTCGCATTCTCTGGCAAGGACTACATAAACCGAATGGAGCAGAGAGAAACCGAACTGACGGGCATCCCAAGCCTGAAAATCGGCTTCAACAACGTCTTCGGATATTACATCGAAGTCAGAAACGCCCACAAGGACAAGGTTCCTGAAGAATGGATAAGGAAGCAGACGCTCGTTAATGCAGAGCGCTATATAACGCAGGAGCTGAAGGAATACGAGGAGAAAGTGCTCGGGGCACAGGAAAAAATCGACGCAATGGAAGGAGCGTTGTACCGCGAGCTGGTGGAGTCGCTCAACGAGGACATCTCCTTGTTCCAAGTAAATTGCAACATGCTTGCGCAACTCGACTGCCTGCTCTCGTTCGCGAGAGTGGCCGAGGAGAACCATTATGTCTGTCCGGAAGTGAACGACAGTCTTGTGATCGACATAAAGGACGGTCGTCACCCAGTGATAGAAAAGCAGCTGCCTATAGGCGAGTCGTACATAGCCAACGATGTGTTCCTCGACTCTGACAGTCAGCAGATTATAATGATAACCGGTCCTAATATGGCTGGTAAGTCGGCATTGCTGCGTCAGACGGCTCTCATCGTGCTCATGGCGCAGATAGGATGCTTTGTTCCTGCCCGGAGCGCGTCTATCGGCGTTGTCGATAAGATATTCACAAGAGTGGGAGCGAGCGACAACATTTCCATGGGCGAATCCACATTCATGGTGGAGATGAACGAGGCGGCGAGCATCCTCAACAATATTAGCAAACGCAGCCTTGTGCTGTTCGATGAGCTCGGACGAGGCACAAGCACCTACGACGGCATCTCCATAGCATGGTCCATCGTCGAGTATATCCACGAGAACAGCAAGGCGAGAGCAAAGACTCTTTTCGCCACTCATTACCATGAGCTGAACGAAATGGAGAAGACTTACGAGCGCGTCAAGAACTTTAATGTTCAGGTTAAGGAGATTAACAATAAAGTGGTGTTCCTCCGCAAGTTAACACCTGGAGGAAGCGAGCATAGTTTCGGTATTCATGTTGCAAAAATGGCAGGAATGCCACGCAGCATTGTCGAGCGTGCGACCAAGATTCTCAAACAGCTCGAGAAGGAGCATTCCAATTCGGACAAGGAAAATCTCAAGAACATCGATTCTCCTGCCGACGGCTATCAGCTAAGCATATTCCAGCTTGATGACCCAGTTCTGAAATCGGTGCGCGACGAGATTGTAAACACAGACATTGATAATCTTACTCCGATAGAAGCGCTGAACAAGTTGTACGAAATCAAGAAAATCGTAACCGGAAAAGAGAACAAATAAAAAAAGAGGCATTGCAAAAGCAATGTCTCTTTCTGTTTTTATGCTGTTCGTCGTTTAGTACGAACGCTTGTCTTTTCCTTCCATGAAGTTTATGAAGGCGTTGTTCACAACTCTGTTGCCGCCTGCGGTAGGGTAGTTTCCGGAGAAATACCAGTCGCCCTTGTTGTTAGGACAAGCCTTGTGCAGTCCTTCGAGTGTCTGGTAAACAACCTCTATCTTTGTGCTCTTGTCTTCTGGAGAAATCATCTCGGCAATCTTGTCGGAAATTTGAGCATCTGTGAATGGCTCATACACTTTCTTAACATAATTGACTATTTCTTCCTTTGGTTTATCCTGCTGTGCTTTGCAGAGCTTGTAAACCTCGTTCAGAATATTTTCCTGGTTTGTCTCCTTCAGAAGTTCAAGCGCAGCCTTGAAAGCTATGAACTCAGACATACGCGACATGTCGATTCCGTAGCAGTCAGGGTAGCGGATTTGTGGCGACGACGATACAATCACTATTTTCTTTGGCTCCAGACGGCAGAGTATTTTCACGACGCTCTGTTTCAGTGTCGTTCCACGCACAATCGAGTCGTCTATCACAACCAGATTGTCAACCTTAGGAACAATCGAACCATATGTGATGTCGTAAACGTGAGCCGCCAAATCGTTTCGTCCAGCATCCTGAGCGATGAAAGTACGCAACTTGATGTCCTTTATTGCGACTTTCTCTATTCTCGGGTGACGGATGTTGAACTTCTGTGGCGCATTGTCCATATACTTCTCGACGCCTTCAACCATTCCGTAGTAAGCAACTTCGGCTGTGTTAGGTATGAATGAGAACACAGTGTGATCCACATCGTAGTCCACTTTGCGCAGTATGTCGTCTGTCAGTATCTCGCCGAGTTTCTTTCTTTCCTTGTAGATGTCGTGGTCGGAGCCGCGCGAGAAATAGATTCTCTCAAACGAGCAAGGACTGACATTTCTTGGCTCAAGTATCTGTTCTACAGAGATTCTTCCGTCTTTCTTTATTATGAGCGCCTCGCCTGGCTTAAGTTCCTTCACGTCCTCACTTGCCACATCAAACGAAGTCTGAATCACAGGGCGCTCGCTTGCCACAGCCACAACCTCGTCGTTAGTGTAATAGAACGCAGGTCTTATGCCCCAAGGGTCACGCATAACAAATGAGTCGCCATGACCGAGTATTCCGCACATTGCGTATCCGCCATCCCAGTCAGGAGAGGCTTTTTTGAGTATGTTGCCGATATTCAGCTCTCTTTCAATATCCTCTGTCGGATTCTCTTTCTTCTTTGAGTATTCATCATAAAGCTTCTGCACCTCGCAGTCAAGGTAATGACCGAGCTGCTCCAGCATCATGAATGTGTCGCTGTAGTCTCTTGGGTGCTGTCCCTGAGCCACAAGCTTATTGAATATCTCGTCAACGTTTGTGAGGTTGAAGTTTCCTTCCAGAAGAAGGTTGCGGCTCTGCCAGTTGTTACGACGGAGGAAAGGGTGGAGGTACGACAGTCCGTCCTTGCCTGTGGTCGAGTATCTCAAGTGTCCCATGTACACTTCACCTGCGAATGGCACGTTTTCTTTCGCCCACACAGGGTCTGCGACGCGGTCGGCAGGTTTCTTTGCTAATTCCGCATTGACCTTAGCGAACATATCATCAATAGCCTTTGACCCGAGTGCTCTCTCTCTTGAGATATACTCCTCGCCAGCTCGCATATTCATTTTAACGCAAGCCATTCCGGCTCCTTCCTGTCCGCGGTTGTGCTGTTTTTCCATCAGCAGATACAGTTTCTGGAAACCATACTGCCAGGTGCCGTACTTTACGTGGTAATGTTCAAGTGGCTTCAACAGCCTAATCATTGCGATGCCGCACATATATTTTCCTTATTAAATTTTGTACTTATTCTACAGTCACTGATTTTGCGAGGTTACGTGGCTGGTCCACATTACAACCCTTCATTATTGCTATATGGTAAGCCAGAAGCTGGAGCGGAATTGTAGCCAACAGAGGCACGAAGCATTCTTCTGTTTCCGGTATCTCGATTGAGTAGTCGGACACCTTGCTCACTACATTGTCGCCCTTGGTCACGATAGAGAATATTCTTCCCTTTCTTGCCTTCACCTCCTCGATGTTAGACAATGTCTTCTCGTACATTCCCTTGTGTGGAGCGATAAAAACAACTGGCATCTCTGCGTCAATCAAGGCGATAGGACCATGCTTCATCTCTGCGGCAGGATAACCCTCTGCGTGGATGTAAGAGATTTCCTTCAGCTTCAATGCGCCTTCAAGCGCCACAGGGTAGTTGTATCCACGTCCCAGATAGATGAAGTTCTTCGCATAAGTGAAGATAGGAGCTATCTTTTGTATATTCTCGTTGGTAGATAGCGTTTCCTCCATTTTCGCAGGAATCTTCGCCAGCTCGTCAATGAGTTTTGTGTATCTAGCTTTTTCAAGCGTGCCTTTCATGTTCGCTATTGTGAGCGCCATGAGCGCAAGCACTGTAACCTGAGCTGTGAAGGCCTTGGTTGAAGCCACACCGATTTCCGGTCCAACGTGTGTGTATGTTCCTGAGTCTGTGTTTCTTGGTATAGACGAGCCTATCACATTGCAGATTCCGTAAACGAACGCGCCTTTCTTTCTTGCCAGCTCAACTGCGGCAAGCGTGTCGGCTGTCTCGCCGGACTGTGATATGGCTATGACTATGTCGTCCTTGTTTATTATAGGATTTCTGTATCTGAACTCCGATGCGTATTCCACTTCCACAGGAATTCTTGTGAACTCCTCAAGCAGATACTCGCCGATAAGTCCTGCGTGCCAGCTTGTTCCGCACGCCACGATTATTATTCTCTTGGCGTTCAAGAACTTGTCCTTGTTGTCGATAATGCCGGACAGAGCCACATTGTCGTGATTGATGTTTATGCGGCCGCGCATTGCCTCGGCAATTCTCTTTGGCTGCTCATGTATCTCCTTGAGCATGAAGTGAGGGAAACCGCCTTTCTCAAGCTCGTTGAGCGACATTTCTATCTCTTTCAGTTCTGGAGTCTTTTCAACATCGGATATTGTTCTGATGTGAACATCGTCGCCTCTTGTTATTGTGGCAATCTCCTCGTCGTTCAGATAGATGACCTTCTTTGTGTACTCCACAAATGGGGTAGCGTCCGAAGCGAGGAAGAACTCATCGTCGCCGACTCCGATAACCAGCGGACTCGCTTTTCTCGCTGCCACAATCTGGTTCGGATTGCCTTTCTCTATCACAGCTATGGCGTATGCGCCGACAGCCTGAGTCAGAGCCAGTTGCACAGCTTTCGAGAGATCCACGTTGTTCTTTTCCTTCATGTATTCAATAAGCTGCACAAGCACTTCGGTGTCTGTGTCGCTCTTGAACTCATATCCACGCTTTATCAAGTCTTTTTTGATTATAGCGTAATTCTCTATGATTCCGTTATGGATTATCGCAAGAGACTTAGACTGCGAATAGTGAGGATGGGCATTGCTGTCATTTGGCTCGCCATGCGTCGCCCATCTTGTGTGGGCTATTCCTATAGTTCCGCTCAGGTCTTTGTCCGAAGCGTACTTCTCAAGATCCTCGACTTTGCCTTTTGTCTTATAGACATTTATCTCGTTCTTGTCATTTATAAGAGCAACTCCCGATGAGTCATAGCCTCTGTACTCAAGTCTGTGAAGACCCTTGATGAGGATAGGGTATGCCTGCTTGTTGCCAATATATCCTACAATTCCACACATAATCTTATGTTTTTAATGTTACAGACTCTTGTATTCACCCCAGTGCTTTATCTCGATGCCGTCTTCCTTCATCTTGCAATATGCCTTGATGAATGCTGAAGCGAGTCGCGCATTGGTTATAAGCGGAATATTGAAGTCTATTGCGCTTCTTCTGATTTTGTATCCGTTAGTGAGTTCTCTCTTGGTCAGGTCTTTTGGTATGTTTATCACAAGGTCGAACTGCTTGTTCTCTATCATATCAAGCACCTTGAGGTCACAATCCTTATCATCTGGCCATCCTACGAGTACTGAATCTATGTTATTCTCTTTCAAGAACTTGTATGTACCACCTGTTGTGTAGAGGTTGTATCCGTGCTTCAGAAGAAGCTCGCATGCGTCAAGCAGATCAACCTTCGACTTGGTGTCGCCAGAAGATACGAGTATGTTCTTCTCTGGAATCTTGTAACCTACAGCTATCATTGATGTCAGCAATGCGTCGTCGAAGTTCGTGCCGAGACATCCAACCTCGCCTGTCGATGACATATCGACGCCAAGCACTGGGTCGGCCTTCTGCAGACGTGTGAACGAGAACTGCGATGCCTTGATTCCCACATAGTCGAGGTCGAACTCCGACTTGTTAGGACGCTCAACGTGCTGTCCGAGCATTACCTTTGTCGCAAGTTCTATAAAGTTCAGTTTCAGTACTTTGCTGACGAATGGGAACGAACGTGAAGCACGCAGGTTACATTCGATAACCTTTATGTCGTTGTCCTTCGCCAAGTACTGAATGTTGAACGGACCGGAAATATGAAGCTCCTTGGCTATCTTTCTCGATATGTTCTTTATTCTTCTGACTGTCTCGATGTAGATCTTTTGAGGTGGGAACTGTATTGTCGCATCACCTGAGTGTACTCCAGCGAACTCCACATGCTCCGAAATAGCGTAAACCACAAGCTCGCCGTTCTGAGCGACTGCGTCAAACTCTATTTCCTTGGCCTTCTGTATGAACTGCGATACGACTACCGGATGCTCCTGGCTCACGTCTGAAGCAAGCTTCAAGAACTCAACCAGCTCGTCCTTGTTTGAGCAGACGTTCATCGCCGCACCTGAAAGCACGTATGATGGTCTTACCAGGACAGGGAAGCCGACCTTGTCAACGAACTCGTTGATGTCGTCCATAGATGTCAGCTCCGACCACTTTGGCTGGTCAACGTTGATTCTGTCGCACATTGCCGAGAACTTGTGACGGTCCTCTGCGTTGTCGATGTCCTTAGCCTGTGTTCCAAGCAGTTTGACACCGCTCAGGTCAAGTTTCACTGCAAGGTTGTTTGGTATCTGACCGCCCACGCTGACTATCACACCGTGAGGGTTCTCCATTTGCACGATGTCCATGACACGCTCGTATGAGAGCTCGTCGAAGTAGAGTCTGTCGCAAATGTCGTAGTCTGTTGACACTGTCTCTGGATTGTAGTTTATCATCACAGAGCGGTATCCTTCTTTTCTGATTGTGTTGAGGGCGTTCACAGAACACCAGTCGAACTCTACTGACGAACCGATTCTGTATGCTCCTGAGCCAAGCACGACTACTGACTTGTGGTCGCCGAGATAGTTCACATCGTTCTTCTCGCCGTTGTATGACACATACAAATAGTTGGTCTGAGCAGGGAACTCGCCAGCAAGCGTATCTATCTGCTTAACGACTGGGAGAATGCCTCTCTTGAGTCTTTCAGAACGGATTGTGTCCTTGGCTGTTGTCTTCTGCTTATACACAAGACGAGCTATCTGGAAGTCCGAGAATCCTATCTGCTTAGCACGCTTGAACAGCGGAGTAGGGAGTTCTTCTCTTGTGTTGTAGTTCTCTATGTCATGACTCATATCGATTATGTTCTTCAACTTGTTGAGGAACCATTTGTCTATCTTAGTGAGGTCATGTATTCTATCTACTGTATATTCTTGCTCCAAAGCCTGTGATATGTAGAACACACGCTTGTCGGTTGGGTCAGCCAAGTCATGGTCGAGGTTGTTGGTGTAGAGATTCTTGTTTGCCGCGAATCCGTGCATGCCTTGCTGGATCATTCTCAATCCCTTTTGGAATGCCTCCTCGAAGTTTCGTCCGATTGACATGATTTCGCCGACAGACTTCATCGAAGAACCGATTTCTCTTGATACGCCATGGAACTTCGCAAGGTCCCAGCGAGGAATCTTTACTACTATGTAGTCAAGCGCAGGCTCGAAGAATGCAGACGTTGTCTTTGTCACAGAATTCTTCAGTTCATAGAGTCCGTAACCGAGTCCGAGCTTGGCTGCTACGAACGCCAACGGATAACCTGTGGCCTTAGATGCCAAAGCCGAAGAACGTGACAGACGGGCATTCACCTCGATTACTCTGTAGTCTTCGCTTTCTGGGTCGAATGCATACTGTACGTTACACTCGCCGACGATTCCTATATGTCTTACGATCTTTATCGCTATCTCTCTGAGCTTGTGGTACTCATGGTTGCTGAGAGTCTGCGAAGGAGCGACAACGATTGACTCGCCTGTGTGAATACCCAGCGGGTCGAAGTTCTCCATGTTGCAGACTGTTATGCAGTTGTCATACTTGTCGCGCACCACCTCGTACTCAATTTCCTTCCAGCCCTTGAGCGACTTCTCGATGAGCAGCTGAGGAGAGTAGGTCAGTGCCTTCTCTGCCAACGCATTCAGTTCCTCCTCGTTGTTGCAGAATCCAGAGCCCAGTCCGCCGAGCGCGTATGCGGCTCTTATGATAATTGGGTAACCGAGGTCGGCTGCCGCCTTGCGAGCGTCGTCGAGGTTCTCGACTGCCACAGACTTGATTGTCTTCACGTCTATCTCGTTCAGACGCTCCACGAACAACTCACGGTCCTCTGTGTCGATGATTGCCTGAACAGGAGTTCCGAGCACCTTGACATTGTGCTTCTCAAGGATTTTGCCCTTGTAGAGTTCCACACCGCAGTTCAATGCTGTCTGTCCGCCGAAGCTCAGAAGCAGACCCTCTGGCTTTTCTCTCTCTATGACCTTCTCCACGAAGTATGGAGTGACAGGCAGGAAGTATATCTTGTCGGCGATGCCCTCCGAAGTCTGCACTGTGGCGATATTCGGATTTATAAGGACAGTCTCGATGTTTTCTTCTTTCAGAGCCTTCAATGCCTGGCTGCCGGAATAGTCGAACTCGCCGGCCTCGCCAATCTTCAACGCTCCAGAACCGAGTATCAGCACCTTCTTTGGCTTCTTCAATGGTTCTGACGTACCTCCTGTGAGGTTTATCTTGCCTGTCTCTATTGTCTTGATGAACTCGTCGAAAAGGAATTCTGTATCAGTTGGACCCGAAGCTGCCTCTGGGTGGAACTGTGCAGAGAAGAAAGGCTTCGTCTTGTGACGGATACCTTCGTTTGTGCCGTCGTTCAGATTGACGAACAGCGGCTCCCAGTCTGATGGGATAGTGGCGTTGTCCACTGCGTAGCCGTGGTTCTGGCTTGTAATGAAGCAGCGGTTTGTGCCGTTGAGTATCACTGGCTGGTTATGTCCGCGGTGACCGTACTTCAGCTTGTATGTCTTAGCGCCGGCTGCGATTGAGAGCAGCTGGTTACCCATACAGATTCCGAAGATTGGCTTGCCTGTTGCCATCACCTTGCGGATATGCTCCACAGTCGCTCCGCACATCTGAGGGTCGCCAGGACCGTTGCTTATGAACAAGGCATCGAAGTCCATGCCTGTGAAATCATAGTCCCATGGCACTCTTATCACAGTTGTGTCACGCTTGAGCAGACATCTTATAATATTATGCTTTACACCACAGTCTATGAGAACAACCTTGTGCTTGCCGTTGCCGTAAGTGATTACCTCCTTGCAAGACACTTCCTTCACCCAGTTTATCTTGGTTGAGTCGAAGAAATCGATTTTGTCATTCTCAAACTCAATCTTAGCCTTCATGGCTCCCTTCTCTCTTATTATCTGAGTCAGAGCACGTGTGTCAATGCCTGTCAGGGCAGGGATCTTCTCCCTCTTGAGCCATTCGCTGAGCGACTCCACTGCGTCCCAGTGGCTGTACTCCTCAGAGTAGTCGGACACGATAAGACCCTTGACGTGTATCTTGTCGCCCTCGAGCTTCTTGCTCAGTCCTTCTGCCTCGAAACCCATTTCTGGGACTCCGTAATTGCCCACGAGTGGGAATGTAATAGTCAGTATCTGTCCCGCATAACTTGGGTCTGTTAAACTCTCTGGATAACCTACCATTGCGGTGTTGAAAACAATCTCTCCTGCAGCCGAAGCCTCGTAACCAAAGCTGAATCCTTCAAATTCAACGCCGTTTTCCAATACGAGCTTCGCTTTTTTCATTGCTGGCTTGCCGCCTGCGACTGACTGTAAATCCTTCATTTTTTTGACTATAGTGTGTAAATGTTATATGCTTATGTGTAAGTTATTTAGCAATAAGAGTGGAGTAGCAAGACCGCTCACAACACGGCATTCTTCATCCATTCAAACTACAAAGATAGTGTTTTTTTACGGAGTGAAAACTTTTATTCCACATAAATCAAATATTAGTGATGAGATGGGGATTTTTTGCCGTTTTCATAGGAAAAAACACGCCTTGTTTATAATTTTGTGTTTACATCTCCGTTATAAAAGAGAAAACAACACTAAAACTAACCAAACATGAAAAAGAAATCAACACTCGTAATCATCGCGGCAATCCTGATGGGATTCCTCGCTGCGTCTTGCGGAACCACCGAGCCTACATACAAGAAGAACAGCGGGCTGAGCAAAGCAAAGCACAGCACTGTGGCAAAGTCGTCAAACGGAGTATTCTGCAAAAAATAGCATGGCGGCAAGCGCATGGTGCAGCTCATCATAACAATAGCCATTGTTGCGGCGGCCATTTTGTATGTCACATATAGAATATACAAGACACTGACCGCCGAGAAACCGCAATGCAGCGGATGCGAATTCGCCAAAAACTGCGGAGGCAAATGTGACGCACACGCGCAAAAGAAAAAATGAATAAAGCATAAGTTTATTGCTTGCATACTAAAACGCGAAATGTCAATACGTTAAACAGCGGCATTTCGCGTTTGTTATTTGCATCGCACAGCGGTCGCACACAACAGGAGCAGAGCAAAAAAGCCAGCCGTGTGCCATTTTTTATTTGAATAGTTCGCGCAAAAGAGATACCTTTGTAAAATTTTACACACAAGAACCGTTTTTACTTTATAAAAGACTATGGCTAAATTCATCAACGAAGTTTCCAGAACGTTCAGCGAGTATTTGCTCATCCCTGGATTCACATCCAAGGACTGCATCCCTAACAAGGTCGATTTACGCACACCGTTAGTTAAGTTCAAGAAAGGCGAGGAGCCTTCACTGCACCTTAATATACCATTCGTGTCCGCAATCATGCAGTCGGTTTCCGACGACAACATGGCTATCGCGCTCGCCAAGAACGGCGGTGTTTCGTTCATATACGGATCACAAAGCATCGAGTCGCAGGCTGCGATGGTGCAGAGGGTTAAGAACTACAAGTCGGGATTCGTGACATCGAGAGCGAACCTCACTCCTGAATCGACAATCGCTGACGCCATAGCGATGAAGGAAAAGACTGGATTCTCGACATTCGGCATAACCGAGGACGGCACATCAAACGGAAAACTCCTCGGAATACTCACCGGAAGAGACTACCGCCCATCACGCGACCCTAAGGACGCGCCAGTGAAGAACTATATGACTCCGTTCGACAAGCTCATCTACGCAAAAGAAGGCGTGACACTGGGCGAAGCCAACGACATTATATGGGAGAACAAGCTCAACTGCCTGCCTGTGGTCGATGACAAGCAGAATCTGCTTTACTTCGTATTCCGCAAGGACTACGAAAGCCACAAGGAGAATCCGCTGGAGCTCTCAGACGGCAACAAGCGACTCATCGTCGGCGCCGGAATCAACACACGCGACTACAAAGAGAGAGTGCCTGCGCTCGTGGAGGCTGGCGTGGATGTTGTCTGCATGGACTCATCGGACGGATACTCTATATGGCAGAAGGAGACTCTCGACTGGATAAGAGCCAAGTACGGCGACAAAGTGAAGGTGGGAGCAGGAAACGTCGTTGACCGCGACGGTTTCAACTACCTCGCCGAGGCTGGAGCCGACTTCATTAAAATAGGTGTGGGCGGAGGCTCTATCTGCATCACAAGAGAGCAGAAGGGTATCGGACGCGGACAGGCTACTGCAGTAATAGAGGTGGCTGCCGCTCGCGACGAGTACTTCAAGAAGACCGGCGTATATATCCCAATATGCTCTGACGGCGGACTCGTGCAGGATTACCACATGGTGCTGGCGCTCGCTATGGGAGCAGACTTCCTGATGATGGGACGTTACTTCGCAAGATTCGACGAGAGCCCAACCAGAAAACTGCTCATCGGCGGCAACTACGTGAAGGAATACTGGGGCGAAGGCTCTAACAGAGCGCGCAACTGGCAGAGATACGACATGGGCGGCGAGGCTGCGCTCAAGTTCGAGGAAGGCGTGGACAGCTATGTGCCATACGCTGGCTCGCTCAAGTCTAACCTCGACCTCACACTCGGCAAGATGAAGTCAACAATGTGCAGCTGCGGCGTGACAAACCTCAAGCAGCTGAAGGAGGAAGGCAAGATAACGCTCGTCTCTGCGACATCAATCGTGGAGGGTGGCGCGCACGACGTGATTGTAAAGCAGGCGCAGAAATAAATTTCCGCAGATAAGGAATACATAATAATATGAAGGAGGTGGCAACACCTCCTTTTTTATTGGCATGATATTCAATTCCGGGGGGTGTGGAAACGCGGCGCGCCACGTTTCTATGATTAATGGGTAAAAGTCGCTTCGCGAGAAATCAGACAAATAGCAACAAATCAGACAGAATGTTCTATTTGAACGATTTGATTCTTTTTTGATGGATTTCTGTCCGCAGGACACAGGATTAATATTTTCCGGCATTGTAGGGGCGAATAATCATTCGCCCATGCAAACACAACCAGCCAAAATTTAACATTTGCGGAACACCCGTCCAAACAGCCAAAGAAATATCTGATTATCAAAATATTATAAAACGGGGCATAAACAGCGCTATATGCGCGGAAACGCCATGGATGCTTTTTTTTCGCTGCGAGCGATAAAAAAACAGCAAAAAAAACACGTGAATAGAAAAAATGTATAACTTTGCCATCATCAAATTAAGAATTGAAAACTTTATTTATCATTAAACAAAACATTTAGAAAAATGAAGAAGTTATTCGTATTATCAGTTTCAGCTCTTCTCGCAGGAGCTATGATCGTATCTTGCTCAAAGAAGCAGGAGGAAGCACCAGCTGCAGATTCTGATTCAGTAGCAGTAGTAGTTGCAGACTCAGCAGTAGTTGACACAGTAAAGGTTGACTCTGCAGTAGTAGAGGAGCCTAAGGCTGAGGCTAAGCCAGCAGCTAAGAAGGCAGCTAAGAAAGAGGTAAAGAAGGAAGAGCCTAAGAAGGAAGAGGTTAAGGCTGTAGTAGAAGAGGTTAAGGAAGAGGCTGCTCCTGTAGTAAAGTCAGAGTTCGAGCAGTTGCAAGAGGAAGTTGCTAACGCAAAAGATCCATTAGCAAAGAAGGCTGTTGCTCAGAAAATAAACAAAAGCACAAATTTGACTCCACTTCAAAAGAAATCCTTACTTCAGAAGGCTAAATAATTAATCGTTTTATCAATTTAAATTTTATTACAACTATGAAAAAAGTATTATTCGCTTTAATGGTAACTTTGGCTACATCATTTGTTTTCTCATCATGCAAAAGTGACGATGATGAAGAAGATGCAAAGTACAGTTTCAGTGCTACAACAGATATGGGAGATGAATCTTTCACATTCACTCCTGCTACTAGCACTGTAGTTTGGATTGTAAATGTGCCAGATGTTGCTAAGTACAACTACAGTGGAACATTCTCTGTGGCTGGAGATCAAGTAACTTGCAACATTAACAAGTGCACAGCTGATGGTATTGATATACCAACAGATCCAAATTCTTTCACTTTGACTGCTGACAAAAACATCGATGAGAAGGGTTGGGATAAGGTTAAGACGTTGACTTTACTTGAGGATGTTTACAAGAAGTAAATCTTTTTAACAACAATGTAAAATCGCCTCGATATTCTATCGAGGCGATTTTTTATGCCTAACAGAGCCGTGAGCAATCGCGGCTCTGTTGTTTTGTGTGGTGGGCGGAGTGAAAGTCGCTCAGAAAAGTGTGTGGTTTCACACAAAAGTCGCTCAGAAAAGTGTGAGGTTTCGCACAAAAGTCGCTCAGAAAAGTGTGGGTTTCCATACAAAAGTCGCTCAGAAAAGTGTATATTTGCATCGTATCTAATTTAAACACAGAGTGATATATGGAAAGAGGAATAATAGCAGATTTATTAGCTTGGAAAAACAGCAAAAACAGGAAGCCATTGATACTATTAGGAGCGAGGCAAGTAGGCAAAACGTATATATTAAAAGATTTTGGAGCAAAGGAATACAAGCATGTCGCTTATGTGAATTTTGACAACAATAAGCTTTTGAGCAATCTGTTCACGGATTACTCAACAGAAAGAATCTTGAAAACAATAGAAGGGGTAACTGGCGTTAAGATCACAGCTGGCGAGACACTGATAATATTTGATGAGATTCAAGAAGTCAAGGGTGGATTAGGCTGCCTAAAGTATTTCTGTGAAAACGCTCCAGAACACCATATTGCTGTTGCCGGGTCGTTATTGGGCATTGCGATGCACGGAGGTGAGTCGTTTCCTGTAGGCAAGGTGAATTTTCTGAGGATGTTCCCGATGACATACACCGAGTTTGTCAGAGCAAAAGGTAATGAGGAGTTGCTGGAACCATTGGAAAACAGAAATTGGGAAGTGATAAACCTGCTGCATGACAAATATGTCGAGTTGCTGAGAGAGTATTATTGCATAGGCGGAATGCCAGAAGTGGTGAGCACTTTTATTCAAACCTCGTCTCTTATAGATGCGAGAAACGTTCAATTGGAAATACTCAAAGCGTACGATAATGACATTTCCAAGCACGCCTCAAAACAAGAGACTGTAAGAATAAATCAAGTATGGCAGTCTATCCCGTCGCAATTAAGCAAGGAAAACAGGAAATTCTTGTATGGAGCATTAAAGAAGGGCGGTCGCGCTAAGGAGTTTGAATTGGCGATACAGTGGCTGCAAGACGCAGGATTGGTTTATAAGGTCAATCGCGTGAATCAACTAAAACAGCCTTTGAAGTTTTATGAGGATTTCTCGGCATTCAAACTGTATTGTTTAGATTGCGGATTAGCCGGAGCTATGAGTGATGCCAACATGGGTGACATAATGTTAGGTCAGATTCATAATGAATGGTCCGGAGCCATGACAGAATTGTATGTTGCAACGCAGTTATATACAAAGACAGAAAATGTGTTCTATTATAGCAGAGACGATTCACGCCTTGAGATAGATTTTGTTGTTCAAAAAGATAGGAAAATATGTCCTTTAGAGGTGAAGTCAGAAGAAAATCTGCAATCCAAATCTCTTAAAACAATAGTCGGTGGAAATGAAGATATGACTGGCATCAGGTATTCAATGAGCAAATACAGAGAGCAAGACCGTCTAATCAATATTCCATTATACGCCGCATGTTTGGCATAAACATTTGTCTTGATTGATTTTTCGCGAAAAATATATTAATAGGAAGCGCAAAAAAATCCCTGCTCCGTGAATGGGGCAGGGATTCTTAATTTTCAAATAATGGTTATTTATCCTTCGAACTCATCGATTTTGAAATCCAAAGAAGAGTCAGATGGCTGGTTTTCGGCAGCCTCGTTCTTGTATTCGCTGCCTACGCGCTCGCTCTTGTACTCATAATGGTTTTCTGAGGCTGGCTCCTCGCGACGAATGAACCCCATGACATCGTTGATGCCGTCTTCGAACTTCTCGAAGTCCTCTCTATAAAGAAATATCTTGTGTTTCTCGTAAGTGACTTGCGCATTCTCGTCGAATCCGTTCACCACCTTCTTGCTCTCCGTTATGGCAAGATAAAGCTCGCCCTTCCTGTTTCTTTTCACATCCAGATAATAGATTCTCTTTCCAGCCTTGATGGAGCGTGAATAGATAATCTCCTGGTCTTTCTGGTCTCTTGCCTGATTGTTTTCTTCCATGTTCATCTGTATTTTTTAAGGTTTCAACAAATTATTCCCTTAGCGCAAATGCGATAAGGTTTCCAAATTTCATATTTTTTATTGATACCTCAAAGAGAAACGGCTTTTTTCTTCATGTATTTTTGCTATATTTGCGCGTCTGTAAAGCATTTTACACGACATAGAATAACTAACCAATTAGCTCTTTGAAAAGTGACAAACCAGGCAATCATCAATCGAGTCCTTCTGCGCAAAAAAGTGCTGCAGAGTGTTTACGAACAGCTTAACAACGAATCACCATCGCTCGACAAGGCTGTTAAGAACCTCAAGTTCAGCATCCAGCAGACATACTCCCTGTACAATTATCTGCTTCTCCTCATTGTGGACGAGACAGAGTATATATCGCAAAGAATAGACGCCGCAAGACACAAGAATCTGCCTACAGAGGAAGATCTCAACCCGAACACCAGATTCATTGACAACAAGTTCGCGGCCGTTCTGAAATCGAATCTTGACCTCCAGGACTACATTTCCGACCACAAATTCTCGTGGACAGAGAATTACCCTGAGATACTCAAGGACATGTACGAGTTCATACAGGCGCACGACAGCTACAAGGAGTACATGGCGGCAGAGAGCACGACATTCGACGACGACAAGGAGATATGGCGCACGCTGATGAAGGACTTCGTGATAGAGAGCGAGTCGCTCGAGGCGATGCTTGAAGACTACAGCATATTCTGGAACGACGACATGGAAGTGGTGCTCAGCTTTGTGCTTAAGACCATAAGACGCATGAGCGAGAAAGACGGTGCGGCGCAGAAGCTGCTGCCTATGTACCGCGAGGCCGACGACGAGGCATTCGGCGTGAAGCTATTCCGCAGCGCCTTGATAAACAAGGACGAGTACACCGAGCTGATAGACAAGAACACAAAAGGCTGGGACATCGACCGTGTGGCGTTCATGGACAAGACCATACTGCTGATAGCTGTTGCGGAGCTGCTCAATTTCCCGACAATACCAGTGAATGTGACCATGAACGAGTACATAGAACTCTCGAAGTCGTATTCGTCGGACAAATCGCCTGCGTTTATCAACGGAGTCTTGGACAACATTGTTAAAGACCTGACAGCAAACAACAAACTGACGAAAGTGAAAATCGTCTCAAACAAATAATACAAACTGAATATTAACAATTAAATCTAACAGAAAATGAATCTTTCAATTCTTCTTCAAGCTGCACAACAGGGCGGAGGCAGCGCAATGGGAAACATAATAATGATCGTCCTGATGGTCGTGGTTTTCTACTTCTTCCTTATCCGTCCACAGCAGAAGAGACAAAAAGAAATAAGAAAATTCCAGGAGTCAGTGACTAACGGCACAGAGGTCATCACTTCCGGAGGTATCTACGGCAAGGTAAAGGACGTCAAGGAGAAATACTTCGTAGTGGAGATAGCCGACGGCGTCAAGGTGAGCGTGGACAAGAGCAATGTGTTCGCTGTTCCTGCTCAGGCCGAGGAGAAGAAATAAGCATAGTGTTGCATTCATTCCATTCATAAAAGATGGAGCAGAGAATAAACACAGAAAACAACGGAAAGATTAGAATACCTTTGTCAAGGAATGTTCTAATCTTTCTTGTTTTTGTCGGCATATCGACATTCTTCTGGTTTCTGTTCGTGCTAAGCCACAAGCACACAGTGGACATAACAGTGAAGATTGAGTACCAGAACCAGCCGAAATCATACGTGCTGACAACGAGTCTGCCTGAATACGTGACAGTCAGCGTCAACGACCTCGGATTCAATGAATTGTCGAACTTCTGGCGCAAAGAAGACTCTCTGGCGATAAAAATAGACCTCGCCGGACGCTTTGACAGCACTTCGACACACTTCGGCATACAACAATCCGAACTGCACAAGAGTCTTGCCGCCGCACTGCCAAGCACAGCCGACATCAAGCAATTCTATCCAAAGGAAATAAACGTGGGTTACAAGCGGCTGTACCAGAAGAAAGTGCCAGTGAAACTTATGTGCAGCGTAAACCTCAGCCGTCAGTTCACACTCAAAAGCCCGGTGAGATTCAGTCCGGACACTGTGAGCATCTTCGGTCCTAAAGACGTGATAGCGAACATAAACGAGATGAAGACCACAAACGTGAGACTGAACAACGTGGACAAATCGCAGAACATAAGCGTGGAGTTCGCCAAGCACGCACACATCACGACAGACCCAAAGACCGTGAGCGTGAGCATAGACGTGGAGCAGTTCACCGAGAAGTCTGTGACTGTGCCTATACAGGCGCTCAACATACAGAACGGCAAGCGGTTAAGAACATTCCCTTCGGAAGTCACTTTAACGTTCAACGTCGGACTCAGCCGCTACAAGCAAGTGACTGCCGCCGACTTCGAGGTGTTCGCCGACGTGGCAAGCAACGACAGCTCGAACATCTGCATATTGAGAGAGTCGCACAAACTGCCTTTCGTCAGTTCCGTGAGAATGACTCCAGACAGAGCCGAATACATAATCGAGGACAAATAAATGGCGAGAAGAGTAGGCATAACAGGCGGCATAGGCTCAGGAAAATCGGTCGTGAGCAAAGCGCTCCGCGCCATGGGCTACAAGGTCTATGACGCTGACAGCAACTCCAAACGCTTGTGCGCCACAAACGAGACTCTGAAAAACGCGCTCACAAACGCCTTCGGAAACATCTACAACGAAGACGGCACACTCAACAAGGCGCTTTTCGCAAGCATCATATTCAACGACGGAGCTCAGCTGGCAAAAGCGAACGCCATAATACACCCGTTCGTAACCAAAGACTTCCTCGAATGGTCGGAAAGGGTATTCAGCAACAACGGGATTGTATTCGTGGAAAGCGCGATACTGATTGAAAGCGAGTTGAAAAACCATGTGGAAAAGGTCATAAACATTTCAGTCGACGAAAATGAGCGACTGAGCAGAATAATAAAAAGAGACAGGTGCACCGAGGAAAGCGCCAGAGCCAGAATAAATTCACAGATGCCCGAAAGAAAGAGGGCAGAGGCCGCCGACTTCATAATCATGAACGGCGACGATGACTTCATAACGCCGCAAATAGAGAAACTGCTCACTGAACTATAAAAACAAAACGGGCCACAGAAATGCGACCCGTTTTTTGTATGTCTTGCTCCGTCGGTTATTCCGTCCTTCTCTCGAGCAGCACGACATTCTCCACATGCTGAGTGTGAGGGAACATATCTACCGGCTGCACAGCCTTGACCGCGTATTCGCCGTCGAGCAGCGACAAGTCGCGAGCCTGGGTTGCAGGGTTGCAGCTCACATAGACAATACGCTTAGGCGCAGCAAAAAGGATTGTGTTTATCACATCGTCGTGCATGCCTGCGCGTGGCGGGTCGGTGATAATCACATCCGGACGGCCGTGCTTGTTTATGAAGTCCTGAGTCAGAATATCTTTCATGTCGCCGGCATAGAACTGCGTGTTATTCAGTCCGTTAAGGTTCGCGTTTATCTTCGCGTCCTCGATAGCCTCTGGCACATATTCGATACCGATGACCTCGCGGCACTGTCTCGCCACGAAATTGGCAATAGTGCCGGTTCCGGTGTAAAGGTCATAGACAAGCTCATCGCCTGTGAGTCCGGCGAAGTTTCTTGCCACTTTGTAAAGCTCGTACGCCTGCAAGCTGTTGGTCTGGTAGAACGACTTCGGACCAATCTTGAACTTCAGTCCTTCCATCTCCTCAAATATATGGTCACGTCCGCTGAAGAGTATCACCTCCTGGTCGGTTATGCTGTCGTTCACTTTAGAGTTGACGATATAGACAAGCGATGTGATTTCAGCGAAGGTTTCACGAAGATGAATCATCACCTTGTCTATCAGCCCCTTATTATCCTCATAGAAAATGACGATAACCATCAGTTCGCCAGTGGATGACGTGCGGATGATTATGCCACGCATAAAGCCAGTCTGGGCGCGAAGGTCGAAGAACGGAATGTCGTTGTCTGTTGCGAACTTCTTGATGTCCAGGCGGATTCTGTTCTGAATATCGTCCTGGAGCCAGCATTTGCGTATGTCGAGTATCTTGTCGAAAAGCTTAGGAATATGGAATCCGAGTCCGTTAAGCTCAGCCTGAGGCACCGACGCGCCTTCCTCTGTCTTAGCCTTGAAAGCGTCCATCTCCTCCCTTGTCATCCAGCGTTTGTTGGAGAATGAGAACTCCAGTTTGTTCCTGTAAAGCTGTGTTTTCGCAGATCCCAGAATAGGCTGCACGCCTTGAAGCTCCACCTTGCCTATGCGCGTCAGATTGTCGATTATCTGTTTCTGCTTGTAGAAGAGCTGCTTGTCGTATGGCAAGTGCTGCCATTTGCATCCGCCGCATGTGCTGAAATGCTCGCAGAAAGGCTCGGTGCGCTCGTCGGAGTATTTCTCGAATCTGACCGCGCGGCCTTCCATATAGCTGTGTTTCTTCTTTGTCACCTGTATATCGACAACGTCGCCCGGAGCCACGAATGGCACGAAAACGACACCGTCTTCCGTCTTGGCTATAGCCATTCCCTCGGCCGCCACATCAGTTATCTCAACATTCTCTAAAAGAGGCAGTTGCTTATTCTTTCTTCCCATGTAAGTTTAAGTGGTTATATTCGTTTAAAAAGGGTATTGGTCAGACTGTTGAGCCAAAGGGTCGCCATTGCCAACAGGCGTAGAAACCGGACCTCGGCTGTTAAGCTTGGAATCGGCGTATGTGCTGTTGTCATAGCCGAAGTTGTAGCTTTCGTCCGTCAGGTTCATGAACTTCGCCATTTCACCACGGAATCTCAGTCTGACATCGCCCACAGCACCATTACGATGCTTTGCTATGATGATCTCAGCGATGCCCTGCAAAGACTCGCCCTTTTCGTCCTCAAAAATCTTGTAATACTCAGGGCGGTGGATGAAGCACACCATGTCGGCATCCTGCTCGATGGCTCCGGACTCACGGAGGTCGCTAAGCTGCGGACGCGCGTTCTTGCCCTTGTCCGAGCCGACACGGCTCTCGACGCTACGGTTGAGCTGCGACAGGGCGATGATAGGAATATCAAGCTCCTTGGCAAGGCCCTTGAGCGAACGCGATATTGTGCTGACCTCCTGCTCACGGCTGCCGAAGTTCATTCCGTTGGCATTCATCAGCTGCAGGTAGTCGATTATTATGAGTCTCACGCCATATTCCTTAACGAGTCGGCGCGCTTTGGTTCTCAGTTCGAAAACCGACAGGCTGGGGGTGTCATCGAGATACAGTTTGGCATCCTCGAGCATGTTGATTCTCTCCTCCAGACGGCGCCATTCGCTCGAGTCCAGTCGTCCGGTCTTTATCTTTCCTGACTCGATCTCGCACACGTTGCTTATAAGACGGTTGGTGAGCTGCACGTTGCTCATCTCGAGCGAGAACAGTCCCACAGGCTGTCCCATATCGACCGCAATGTTCTTCGCCATGGAAAGCACAAACGCCGTCTTACCCATCGCCGGACGAGCCGCTATTATTATAAGGTCGGAAGGCTGCCATCCTGCCGTCATCTTGTCCAGTTCGGTGAATCCCGTAGCCAATCCGCTGATACCTTCCTTCTGCTGTGCCGCCGCGTCGATTCTCTGTCGTGCCTCGGCGATGACAGAACTGACCTTGACGAAGTCCTTTTTCACATTCTTCTGCGACACCTCGAAGAGCCGTCCCTCGGCCGAATTCATCAGTTCGTCGATGTCTGTCTCTGGGTTATACGCGCTGGAAAGCACGTCGGAAGACAGGCGGATGAGCTCACGCGCCAGATTCTTGTCCGCCACGATACGAGCGTGATATTCGATGTGCGCCGCCGAACCGACATTCTCCGTCAGGCTCATCAGAGCCATGTCGCCGCCAACCTCCTCGTAAGTTCCGTTCTTCTTCAGCTGCTCGCTCACCGTCATCAGGTCCACAGGCTCCTCCTTGACAGAAAGGTCAACAATCGCCTGATAAATCTTGCCCAGTTTAGCGTCGTAGAAAGAATTAGGGTTCAGAATCTCGCAGACCTTGTCATAAGCGTCTCTCTCTATCATCATGGCGCCTATGACGGCCCTTTCCATGTCGAGGGCTTGTGGCGGCAGTTTCCCTTCGAAAGCGGGAACCGCAGCCTGATCCTTGCTGTTTCTGCGTCTTCTGCTGGAGTCTTGCGATGTAGGTGTTGGCATATCGGTATTCGTTCGTGTGTTTTTGCAAATGCAAATTTAGTGTTTCATTTTTTTATTTACGGGGTTAAAATATATATCTTCGCAAAGAAAGTGACAACCCACGCTACAAAAGGGCGATACAACACAATAAAAAAAAATACTGCGGTGATTATATTTCCAAATGCAAAAATAAATCTCGGGCTGAACATCGTCAGCAAAAGAGAAGACGGCTACCACAACATAGAAACCGTTTTTTATCCAGTCAAAAGCCTGTGCGACATTATCGAATACAGAGAAAGCAGAACGGGGGAGACTTCGCTCGACATGGGAGGCATAAAAATAGACAGCACACAAGACGACAATCTCGTATTCAAGGCTTATAAACTGCTCGCAGAAGAGCACAA